>Ga0075447_10001665_pt1 | contig 10372 bp, 9 predicted proteins | sample CoawatmetaG10DNA_FD_72352 | JGI IMG/M metagenome (GOLD analysis project Ga0075447, IMG submission 72352) | Marine microbial communities from the West Antarctic Peninsula - Coastal water metaG104-DNA | ecosystem: Environmental > Aquatic > Marine > Coastal | place: Atlantic Ocean: West Antarctic...
CTTAGGTATCGTTCTTTTACTATTAATTTCTATTTTTGAAAAATATAATAATAAAGCTTCTTTTTGTTTTCTTATTCATAAGTTGTTCTGGTCCCTATGGCGCATCTACTATTGTAGTAAATGATTCAAATTCAGGGATAATTGCGGATAGTTTTAAAAAAAATCACGTCAGATGCGTAGGATATAGAATTTTTAAATTTGGAGCAACTATAAATTTTCATTAGTTTAATATGGATGTGGATCAGCTGTTTTGAAGGAATTTGACTACGTCGTGGCTGAAAACTCATTTAAATAGACACTAGTTCATCCAGAACCTGATCAGTGGAATTGGGAAAGGGTAGATGCTTTCTTAGAATTTGCCAATAAAAATAATCTTCAAATGCATGTGCATGGCCCCATAGTGCTCAATCTTCAATTTGGGTAAAAACGGACTCTAGAACAAAAGAGGAGCTTATTAAGAATTACGAAGAATTTTTGACTGAACTTTGTAAGAAGATCGTTGGTGAGGAGAATGTTAAATGGATGGATGTTGTCAATGAAATATTTGGCAATGAAGTTCAGTGGACTGATCAAAAAACAGGTACTTGTTGTCAAAATCCTTAGCCTCAAATCGTAGCAAATGAAGATGGTATTCCATTGTATATAATTAGATCTTTTGAAATTGCAAAAGAAGATGCTCCCAATATAAGTTTAGTTTTTAATCAATATCAAGGTATGCAACCAGTAATGTGGGATAAAGTGAAAGAGACTATTTTATATTTAAAAAGCAAGGAATTAAGAATTGATGGATTGGCAAGCCACTTAAGAGATAACGATATTCTTTCTTTAAATAAAGAGCAGTTTGATTATTTGTTGTCTTTAATTGATTGGGCACACGAAAATGATTTGGATTTTCACATAACAGACATTGACCACAGAATGATTGGAGTCCCAATTATCAATTCAGAATATGAAAGACAGGCCAAGATATGCTAATATTTTGAAAGCCTTAATAGCCAAAAGAAGTAATGCTGTTCTAACTTTTAATACTTAGGGTGTATATGATAAAAATGAAGGATCTGATCACGAGTACAAATACATGTATGACTCAAACCTTAATCCAAAAAAGGCGGTAGATTTATTAAAAAGTACTCTAAAAAATAAAGCCACTACTCCAAATTTTTAGGGTAATTAAAGAGTATGTTGTATCCTTCGTTTTAAACATCATATTTCACAGAAGATAACAGTTATAGAATCGCTAATTATTTTTTAAATATACTTCTTAAATGCTTGTATAAAAATGCATTTGTTTTTGCATAATGAAAAGAAATAAAGCAGACAATGGTAATAAAGAAGATTGCTCCAAAAATGGCTTGCCAGGGAGTTAATGTTTTTCCAATAATTCTATTTAATCCAATACCCACAAAACTTCCATATAAGAGCACAAAATGGAGGATATAAATGGAGAGCGTTTTTTTTCCAATTTTTAAAAGTACTGGATGCTTTAAATAGCTTTCTAAGCTATAAAATAGTGCAAAATACAGCAATACGTAACCCAGCTTCGTAAATAGATAATTGTAGTTTGCAGCATCTTTAAATACGTTTATATCCGTAATTTCAAACAGTTGTAGTAGTGCTTCAGAGGAATATTGGATAAGGAACAATCCAAAAAGCACAAATAAGGAAACTATGCTTGTTTTAAAATATTTTTTATGGAGATTCCAATAAAATATAGTTGCTAAAAATGAGCCCATTGCGGAATATCCATACCACGGAATTATTCTAAAAACAGATCCATGAGCTCTAGAAATATAATTGTGAATAAAAGTAGGTATGCCTTCGATCTGCAGCATTCTGTATAAAGGCTCTAATACGAAGATCAATGACCCTATTGCAAGGGTAAGTATTGAAAAGACGAATACATTCTTGCGGCATAAGAAGAAAATACCTATTGTTAAGAGTAAACTTAAGCCGATACAATGCAAGACATCGGTAGCAAAAAAGGAAGGATTTAACTTTCCTGAAAGCAAGTTTAGGAAGTTAATACGTATAAAATATCCAATAGCAATTAAAGAAATTCCCCTGGAAATCCCTTTTTTCATCCGGAAATTTTCCAATCCTTTCTCTTTTGCTCTTAGTAAAAGATAGGTAAAGATTAATCCCGAAATCGTAAAAAACGTGGGCGCCGTAATTCCTCTAAAAAATGACCAAAGTCTATAGGTTTCAGAATTTAGATTGCGGTAAGAGCTCTCTAGAAGTGTGTCTATAAAATGACCTTGTAACATCATCAATATTGCAAAAGCACGCACAATATCTATAAAATATAATCTTTCTTTCAAGCGTTCGTAAGCTTTTAAATAGTATAAATAAACGCTTTGAGATCCAATATAGAGAAAGGGAACACAGCGTGTTAGGTGTTAGACTCTTCTTGTTTTGTTTAAGAGCCAGTAATCAGCTAAAACCAGTGCGGTCATTGCTTCTATAATAGGCACTGCTCTTGGGACAACACAGGGGTCGTGTCTTCCTTTTCCAGTAATCTCTGTAAGCTCATTTTCTGAGTTTATGGTTTGCTGAGCACTCATGATAGTAGCCACAGGTTTAAAAGCAACTCTAAAATAAATATCCATGCCGTTGCTAATACCTCCTTGAATTCCTCCAGAGAGATTCGACTGGGTAGACCCATCTGCATTAAAGACATCATTGTGTTCTGAACCCCTCATTTTTGAACCACAAAATCCACTACCAAATTCAAATCCTTTAACAGCATTGATGGAGAGCATTGCCTTCCCTAGTTCTGCATGTAATTTATGAAAAATAGGTTCCCCAAGACCAACAGGTACATTCTGTGCTACACAAGTAATGGTGCCTCCAATAGTATCTCCGGCTTTTCTAATTTCTTTTATTTTGTTGATCATCTTTTCGGCAGATTCCGCGTCAGGACAGCGGACAATATTACTCTCAGTTTTACTAAAGTCTAAGTCTTGATAAGGTTTGTCAAGGAAAATATCACCAACAGAAGAAGTAAATGCATTTATTTTAATCGATGCAATTAATTGTTTTGCTAAAGCGCCTGCAACCACCCAGTTGGCAGTTTCCCGTGCAGAACTTCTTCCACCACCTCTAAAATCTCTAAAACCATATTTTTGGTCATAGGTAAAATCAGCATGGGAAGGTCTATATACGTTCGTATTGTTGTTATAATCTTTTGATTTTTGGTTCGTATTTTTAATAACAAAGCCAATAGAAGTTCCCGTTGTTTTTCCTTCAAAAAATCCTGAAAGGAATTCTACGGTATCTGGCTCTTTGCGCTGTGTGACAATTTTTGACTGTCCAGGCTTTCGTCTGTTTAATTCTTCTTGAATTGCTTCAAAATCAACTTCTAGACCTGCAGGGAAACCGTCAATAACACCGCCTATAGCGATACCATGAGATTCACCATAAGTAGTAACTCTTAATAAATTTCCAAAAGAATTAAATGACATCGTTTTTGTGTTAAAAATAAAAGACAAAGATACTAAAGTCCATAAAAGTAAATTCTAATTATTTGTATTTTATACCGATTCCTATATTTTTGTGCAATTCAGGAACGCTTGATAATTAAGAAGATAGCAAGAATACTTAATTATATTCAAGAAACTTAAAAAATAATCACTTTTTTGTTTTTTAAAATAGAAAACCTTTCTATATTTGCACCCGCAATCAGAGCATATCTGATACGACTTCTGGAGAAATGGCAGAGCGGTCGAATGCGGCAGTCTTGAAAACTGTTGTCTGTAACAGGACCGGGGGTTCGAATCCCTCTTTCTCCGCAAAAGGAAACCCACAACAATTGTTGTGGGTTTTTTGTTTTCTAAAAACAAAGAAACCTGTTTGTGTTTTTTTTAAAAACAAATAATACAACATAAAGCAAATATAAAAATAGCAGTCTTAATCTAAAAAAATGCGAAGTATAGGAATTAATAATTGATAGGTATTTAAAAGAAAGGGAAGTGCTTGTACTTTTTTAAAATATGCAATGTTGTGCCTTGCAAGAATACCATTTATTTCACTATATTAGTCCTAATTTAAAACTTATATATTATGAAAAAAATAATGACGATTGCTTTATTCGGTATTCTAGCTTCTTGTTCTCCAGGTATGCATCCAGAATATGCAAATAATGTGGAGACAGTTAAAACATTTTTAGAACTTCAAGCGAATGAAAGTGATGTTGCCGCGCAAATGAGTATGGTGTCTGAGGAATTAGAATGGCAGCCTGCTTTTCATGGTGCGACACCAATTGGAAAAGAAGCATTTAAAGCGTACTTGCTAAATTGGCAGGATCAAATGGAGGCAGTAAGGTATACTCCTGCAAATTTTTTACCAGGGGTTTTGGTAGAAACGGGGTTGTCTGACGGGAGCGTAAGGTCTTACGGAGAGTGGACAGGAACACATACTGCAACTGGAAAAAAATGGGCTTTTATTTCTTATCATACTTGGGATTTTAAAGATGGTAAGATTATTTCTGGAGGAGATTATTTTGATGCAGGTGGCTTGATGGCTTTTCTTCAGCCTAGCCAGGTAGCGGTGGAAGTATCCTACGAATAAAAGAGACTTATTTTAGAGACTACAAAAGAAAAGAGCCTGCGATAGCGCAGGCTCTTTTTTATGCCATGTTCTTTTCCTGTATCTAAAAACAGCAGAGATTAACCGCTCTTTGGAGTTGTATTTGCCTTTTAAAGAAGTGTGCATCCACATATGATTTTCGAGTTCCTGTGCTTGAAAAGAGGCCTGTTTTGGATGGTTACAGGGGGATACAGCTCTATGATTGCTGCTTCCATATTAAAAAGTAGAGCAATATATACTGTTATAAATGTTACAGGTGGTTTGATGCGTTAAAAGAATCAGAAGTAAACGTATCTGAATTCGTGCGTCCATCAAGCTTATAGTTGCGTGCAGTAGGTACTGCGTTTATTTTTAAAGCAACGCGCTGATTGGTATTCAACGCAAAAGAGCTAACAAAACTTATTATGTTACCAGTAATTAAATGATTCAATATAAAATCCTATTACGGAGAACCAATAAACGTCTATCCCAAAGCAAAGAGTTTTAGATGCTATCTATTTGGTGGTATTATTTTTGGATTGGGTTGGGCATTGGCAGGAGCATGTTCTGGTCCGATATTTACTTTATTGGGTGCAGGTTTTTCACCTATTTTAGTGGTTCTGCTAGCTGCTATAGTTGGTGCCCTATTGCAGGGAGTATTAAAAATAAATTATCTCATTAAGATATGTTGTAATTTATTCTTGAAGAGCAGTTCCTTAAAAATAGGCTTACTTAGCATCGATAGATGTTTAAATAGCACTGTAATTATTGTACTTCCTATTTTCTTTTTTTTTATTTTTACAAATGGATTTATTTCACCAAGAAAGCTTTCAAAACATACTACCTTTTGACGGCATTACTAATTACCACGGCATCGTTATGGATTCTAAGCAGTGCGATTTTTATTATCAGCGGCTAATGGATACCATTCAATTTAAAAATGATGAAGCTATTATTTTTGGTAAAAAGATCATTACTAAAAGAAAGGTTGCCTGGTATGGAGCGGCTGAATTTTCTTATACCTACTCTAAAGTAACAAAAACAGCAATGATTTTTACAGAAGAATTATTAGCGTTAAAAGCAATTGTAGAAAAAGAAAGTGGAGAAACTTATAATTCTTGTCTGTTAAATTTATACCATTCAGGGGCGGAGGGAATGGGGTATCATGCAGATGGAGAAAAAATGTTAAAGAAAAATGGTGCAATAGCCTCTCTTTCTCTAGGAGTAACGCGTAAATTTTCCTTTAAGCACAAAGAAAGTAAGCAAAGAATAGATGTTCTTTTAGAAAATGGAAGTTTGTTAGTAATGAAAGAGGGTACGCAAACCAATTGGCTACACAGATTGCCGCCGACTACAAAAGTAAGTACTCCGAGAATTAATTTAACTTTTAGAACTGTAGAATTATAATCTTATACCTACTTTTGCTGAAAATATTACGCATTGGAAATTAACAATCAACAATCTATAAATCTCAATAAATATATCAGTTCTTCAGGAGTTTGCTCCAGAAGAGAAGCAGAGAAATTTATAAAAGAAGGCCGAATTACCATCAATGGTAAAGCAACACAATTAGGAAATAGAGTCGGTAAGAAAGATGTAGTTAAGTTTGATGGAAGACTCGTAGAACCTAAAAATGTTACCTTATACATTGCATTAAATAAGCCGGTTGGTATTGTTTCTACAACCGATGATAGAGAACCCAATAATATTGTAAAACACGTTAATTATCCAGAAAGATTGTTTCCAATTGGGCGTTTAGACAAACCTTCGGAAGGTCTAATTTTCTTAACCAATGACGGAGATATTGTAAATAAAATTTTGCGTGCTGGAAACAACCACGAAAAAGAATATTTTGTCTCCGTAGATACATCAATTACAGAAGATTTTATTGCGAGTATGGGTGCTGGAATTCCGATTTTAGGAACCATGACTAAAAAGTGCAAGGTTGAAAAGGTAAGTGATAAAATATTTAAAATCGTGCTAACCCAGGGCTTGAATCGTCAAATTCGTAGAATGTGCGAGTACCTAGACTATGAAGTAACTAAGCTAAAGCGCACACGAATCATGAATGTAGAACTCGGTTACTTGCAGGTTGGAGATTGGCGAGAATTAACGGATGAAGAAATGAAAGAAATCAACACTATGATTTCGAGTTCTTCAAAAACAGCAGAGGCCTCTCCGATTGAAGAAAAACCAAAACAAGCAAAACCAAAACGGAATAAAGCACCTGTTAAAAACGATTTCAATAAAAAAAGTGCTTCTTTTAGAAAATCGTCTCCGAAAAGTAAAAGAAATACTGCTAATTTTTCAGCAAAGAAAAAGCGCTGGTAAGGTATGGTTTGCATCAGTATTCTAAATATTTAGTGATGCATTAGAGCGGTGTATGCTCTTCTTTTTTATCTCATTTTTTTCTTATTTTTGTTGTATAATAATTACACTTTTGATAACGTTTTAACATTGCGCTCAGTTCTTAAATAATAGTATATTTGCCCATTATGAAATTTGACTTAAAGACAACCGATCCTAAGAGTAAAGCGAGAGCTGGAGAAATTACAACAGCCCACGGAACTATAGAAACCCCAATATTTATGCCAGTAGGAACTGTTGGTACGGTAAAAGGCGTTCACCAAACAGAGCTAAAAGAGCAGATAAATCCCGATATTATTCTAGCAAATACCTATCATTTATTCTTGCGCCCCGGTATGGGGATTTTAGAAAAGGCAGGGGGCCTGCATCAGTTCATGAATTGGGATCGCCCTATTTTAACAGATTCTGGAGGTTATCAGGTATATTCTCTTTCGGGAAGAAGAAAAATTAATGAAGAAGGTGTAAAGTTTAAAAGTCATATTGATGGTTCGATGCACTTTTTTACACCAGAAAATGTTATGGAAACGCAGCGCACTATTGGTGCAGATATTATCATGGCTTTTGATGAATGTACACCGTATCCTTGTGACTATAATTATGCCAAACGCTCTATGCATATGACACACCGATGGTTGAATAGGTGTATGAATCATTTAGAGAAATTACCTTATAAATACGGATTTGAACAAACATTCATGCCCATAGTTCAGGGAAGTACTTATAAAGATTTAAGAAGACAATCTGCAGAGTATATTGCAAATGCTGGCGCAGACGCAAATGCCATCGGAGGGCTTTCAGTTGGAGAGCCTGCAGATGAAATGTATGCCATGACAGAAGTGGTTACAGAGATTTTGCCAGAAGACAAGCCGAGGTACTTAATGGGAGTTGGAACCCCGATTAATATTTTAGAGAATATTGCACTGGGAATAGACATGTTTGATTGTGTAATGCCAACAAGAAACGCAAGAAACGGTATGTTGTTCACGGCACATGGTTCTATCAATATAAAAAATAAAAAGTGGGAAGACGATTTCTCTCCAATAGATGCTATGGGAATTACTGGAGTAGATACCATGTACTCAAAAGCATATTTGCGCCATTTATTTGCTGCAAAAGAAATGTTAGGAAAACAGATAGCCTCTATTCATAATCTTGGTTTTTATGTTTGGCTAACCCGGGAAGCTAGGAAACATATTTTAGCTGGAGATTTTAGAGCTTGGAAAGATAAAATGGTAAAACAAATGGACAAAAGATTATAAGTTTTTTGTCACCACCCGAGTATGTGGGTAGTTGTAATAATTAGATTGATATCCTTTTGAAAATAATTGACTGGTACATCTTAAAAAGATTTTTGGTAACCTTTTTGTTTACCCTACTGATCTTGATTCCAATTGCGATTGCGATTGATGTTTCTGAAAAAATAGATAATTTTTTAGAACATCCCAACTTGCAGTTAAGCGAAGTCTTAAATGATTATTATATAAATTTCATTATCTATTATACCAATACCTTTATGCCATTGGCATTATTTATTGCGGTCATATTGTTCACATCAAAACTATCCAGCAACACCGAAATCATAGCCATTACCAATGCGAAAGTTTCATTTACACGTTTTCTATATCCTTACTTTATTGGTGCGTCTTTAGTAACCTTACTTTCTTTAGCAATGAATCATTACGTAGTGCCTAAAAGTAGTAAGATTCGGAAAGGATTTGAAAAAAAGTACATCAATACTACAAAACAGGCGAATGCTCTAAAATATGTTTCAAATTTTAGTTTACAATTGACAGACAGTACCTATGTTTTTATAAGGAGTTTTAATACAGAAAATAAATTAGGATATGACTTTAATTCAGAAGTCTACGACGGTTTAGAATTAAAATCAAAGCTGTCAGCAGACAATATCAGATACAGTGAGAAAGACAGCATCTTTACATTAACGGGTTGGAGAAAACGATTGATTTTTGAAGGGAATGATAGTATATTTTCTGGGAGTAAGCTGGATACCGTTTTTAATTTTTCACCGAAAGATCTAGTTTACAAATCTGCTTTAGCACAAGAAATGCCTTCAGGAGAACTTTTGAAATATATAAACATCTCTAAAAAGCGCGGTGTAAAAAACTTAAATGCTTATTTGGTGGAGCTCTACAAAAGAACCAGTCTGCCTATAGCCTCCTATATTCTTACGATTATTGCCGTTGGTTTAGCTTTTCGAAAGAGGAGGGGAGGTACAGGATTAAATTTAGCGATTGGTGTTGCAATTATGTTTTTGTACGTTTTCTTTATGAAAGTTGGAGAAGTTTTGGGCTCTGTTGCTGGAGTTAATTCCTTGTCTTATGTTTGGCTCCCGAACATTCTTTTTGGGTTTATTGCGATTTATCTCTATCTCCATGGAAGAAAATAAATTTAAAAACTACGTACTACTTCATTTCATTGTTTTTATATGGGGTTTCACAGCCATTTTAGGGGCTTTAATTTCAATTGAAGCCATTCCTTTAGTTTGGTATCGGATGTTGCTCGCTACCGTTTTTATTGCGCTTTATTTTCTTTGGAAAAAGAAAACCTTTAAAGTAGATCGATTAGGAGTTTTTAAGTTTTTTTTGACGGGCATCATAATTGCATTGCATTGGGTGTTTTTTTTTATGGCCATAAAGGAGTCTAATGTTTCCGTTGCTTTAGTAATGATGAGCACAGGCGCTTTTTTTACGTCTTTGATAGAGCCTATTTTTTTTAAAAGAAAAATAAATGTTTTAGAAGTTTTTTTAGGATTGTTAGTGATTGGAGGCTTGTATATAATTTTTAATTTTGAAAGCCAGTATGTTCTAGGAATTATCTATGCGCTAATTGCATCATTTTTAGGTGCAGTATTTTCAGTTTTAAACGGAGTTTTTATCAAGAAATATACTGCAAGTACCATCTCTTTTTATCAACTTCTTTTTGGTGTTGTTTTTATTACAGCGTATTTACTACTTACAAATAGCTTCTCCTTGGATTTCTTTCAAATTTCTGCACAAGATTGGATGTATCTTGTAATATTGAGTAGTATTTGCACTGCGTATGCATTTATTGCTTCTGTGCAAGTAATGAAATATCTATCACCATATACCGTAATGCTGACCATTAATTTAGAGCCGATTTATGCAATCATATTAGCCTTATTTATTTTTGGTGAAGAAGAACAGATGAGTAGCACTTTCTATTTGGGTGCTTTCGTGGTGCTGTTAGTCGTTTTGTTAAACGGAATTATAAAGAATAAGGGACCTTTAAAAGATAACTTTCTTCAAAGATTAAGTAGAAAAAAGTAATTTAAATTTACTTGAAAAGTAAATTTTATAGTATGTTTGTCTTTACAAATAACTAGAGTCAAATCATTATAATATGGAGTATTTAGAGTTTGAAATGCCTATTAAAGAGCTTCAAGATCAACTACAAAAATGTC
>Ga0075447_10001669_pt1 | contig 10355 bp, 7 predicted proteins | sample CoawatmetaG10DNA_FD_72352 | JGI IMG/M metagenome (GOLD analysis project Ga0075447, IMG submission 72352) | Marine microbial communities from the West Antarctic Peninsula - Coastal water metaG104-DNA | ecosystem: Environmental > Aquatic > Marine > Coastal | place: Atlantic Ocean: West Antarctic...
TTCAAATGACGCAACTACTTCTTCTGAAATTGAAATTACTTATAATTCAGCTGGTAGTTCATTAGCTCAAATTGATTATGCATATTCTTCTACAGTAGGCGCAAACTCAGCAATGAGAGGCGCAATACAAGAAGCTATAACTTCTTCTTTAGAGACTGAATGGACAGATGTATCATTTGATTTCCCAGGACTTTTAAATCCAGAGGAAAACATTGTAAATACAACTTGGTTAGCTGGTCAAGATTTCTTCTTTTTAAGAATACAATAATACAATTACACTTTAATTAATTGAGAGGCTACAAAAAAAAGTAGCCTCTTTTTTTTTGCTATCTTTGTAAAAAGAATTAATTATGCCAATAAACGAAGTACGAAATACTGTATTAGCAATAGCAAATAAAAATAACTACGGATATATTTCTCCAGCTGATTTTAATTTGTATGCTGAACAAGCTCAAATGGATATGTTTGAAGATTATTTCTATCAGTATAACTCACAGATAGTAAAAGAAAACTTAAGACAATCAGGTACTGGATATGCAAACATTACAAAATCATTAGTAGAGGTAATAGATAGTTTATCTTCCACACAAACTTTAATAAGTTCTGGAGCAAACCTTTATAACTTACCTAATAACTACTATTTAATTAATAAAATTAATCATTATCCAACTGTAATTAGTTCAGGGGTAACAACTGCGGCTGTAGGTGCTTTAAATCTTACTGACAATACTGCTTTATTTTTAAGTAATGGAGTGGCTGTTGGACAACTGGTTTCATCTACTACCTCAACAAGTGTTAATGCTGGGCAAATCGCTTACATTGTAAGTATTGACAGCAATACTCAATTAACTTTAAGTAATAATATATTTGGAACAGCAGCTACTGTAGGAAATTCTTACACTGTGGTTTCTGAAACTAATATAGTAGAGGTTGAACGTGTTAATCAAAATAAAATATTTTATTTAAACTCTTCACCACTTACCGCACCATCTACAGGTTATCCTGCATATGTTTTAGGTAACGCTACAACAACAATTACTGGTAACATTATAAATGTATACCCAAAAACTTTAGTGACGCCAGGGACGATCTATGCTCAATACGTTAGATACCCTTTGTCTCCAAATTGGACTTTTATAGTTCTTCAAAACGGAGAGCCTTTATTTGATTCTTCAGCAGCAGATTATCAAGATTTTGAATTACCATTATCTGATGAGCCTATTTTGATTGCTAAAATACTACAATACGTAGGTGTTGAAATAAGAGAAGCAGATGTAGTAGCATTTGGACAGTCACAAGAGTTGTCTGATAATTCACAATAATAAATATTATGGCATATATAAACGATTACGCATATTACGAAAATTCAGGAACAAACCCAACAGATTCAAACTGGGGTTCTTACCAATTTGTTTCTTTAGCAGAGATAGTCAACAACTTTATGTTAATGTATCAAGGAAACCATGAATTAATAAATAACATTGAAAGATATCAAATATTATTTCATGCAAAAAGAGGTATACAAGAGTTAAATTATGACGCTATGAAGGAAATAAAAATTCTTCAATTAGACGTTACTGATCAGTTACGATTTGTATTACCTCCAGATTATGTAAATTGGGTTCGTATTTCACAGTTTAGAAACGGAATGCTATATCCTTTATCAGAAAATATACAAACAAATTGGTCTTCTGCTTATTTGCAAGACAATCAATCTAATGTATTGTTTGATCAAAACGGAAACGCTTTAAGACCTCAAGATTCTGAATTAGATTTAAATCAAATGTCTGCAACAGCTAAAAGTATATACTTAAATTCAGGCAGTCCTTATGATGGTGCTGAAGGCTGGTGTGTAGATGGATGTTGGTACTTTGATTATGCTGTAGGAGGGCGATATGGTTTAAATACAGAAACAGCTAACTCTAATCCAACTTTTACAATAAACAAACAAGCTGGAGTTATAAACTTTAGCAATATGACAGCATCAAATTCAGTTGTTTTAGAATATGTTTCTGATGGAATGGAGAATGGAGTAGATGTAGAGGTTCATGTAAACAAACTTTTTGAAGAATACATTTATGCTTATATAAAATATTCTATTTTAAATGGAAGATTAGGTATAAATGAATATGTTATTAATAGAGCCAGAAAAGATAAATCTTCTTTGTTAAGAAATGCAAAAATACGATTAAGTAATATACACCCTGGAAGACTCTTGATGAATTTAAGAGGCCAGAATAAATGGATAAAATAATATGCCAATAGTTACAACAAATTTTATTGCAGGTAGAATGAATAAGTCTGTAGACGAAAGACTTCTTCCACCAGGCGAATATATTGATGCACTTAATGTTCGTTTAGGGGCAACAGAGACCACTGAAATAGGAGCTGTTGAAAACTCTAAGGGAAATGATAAGTTAACGACTGTAGAGTTCTTAAACACAGCTTTAAGCGCTACAGCAGTATGTATAGGAGCTTATGAAGATGGAACAAGAGAAAATATTTATTGGTTTATACATGACAAAAACTTTACAACACAACCAGGTAGTGCCGCTTATACTGGAGTAGTTGATTTAATTGTTTCTTATAACACTACAAATCAAGTTCTTCAATATCATGTTATTTCTACTTCTGTATTAAATTTTAACGCAAGTTATTTAATTACTGGTGTTGATTTAGTGGATGGAGATTTATTGTTTTTTACGGATGATTTTAATCCTCCTCGTGTAATAAATGTTGGAAGAAATTACCCAGATCCTGTAGCTAATGTAGATCAAATTGTAGAAGAAGATTTATCTGTAATAGTAAAACCACCTGGTTTTGAGGATGTTGTAGGGCAAAATGTTCCTTTGACTGTTCCTAAAGTGCAGCTTGTTACTTTACCAGGGAATGAAAATTATTTAAAAGAACGATTTGTATGTTTTGCATATAGATATCGTTATTTAGATAATGGATATAGTGCTACTTCTTTGTTTTCTAAACCAGCATTTGCTACAAGCACATTTGCTTTTGATACAAGAAATTACTTAAACTCAGGTATGGTAAATAGATATAACGGAGCTGTTATAACTTTTAGTACTGGTAGTAGTAGGGTTTCTGAAATAGACTTATTGTATAAAGACACCACTTCTAATATTATTTATGTAATAGAAAGATTTAAAAAAGAAGATTATGGCTGGGCAGATAATACATCTAAAAGTTATTCATTTACAAATAGTAAAATATATACTACAATTGGTGCAGATGAATTACTAAGGCAATATGATAATGTTCCACGTTTTGCAAAAGCGCAAACAATAATGAGTAATCGATTGTTTTATGGAAACTTTATAGATGGTTATGACTTTAAGTACGGAAGTGCAGAAGGTTCTACAATTGCTTTAAATTATTCGACTCAATATGTTTCGTCTAATTTAGATTTTATATCATTAAATAGTCCGTTACCAGGTAGCGGAGTGGCTTATACAATTTCTGGAACAACAGAAAATATAAGCAATTCTAAAATAACATTTAATTTATCAGAAATTAGCGCTAAGTTAAAAGCTAATTCTGTTGTGGCTTTTTCATTTGATTTTGAACACGCTAAATTAACAGGAACAACAACTACGAATTGTTATATAGCTAATACTACTTTTAAAAACGCAAACTTTAATTTAAGTGTTACTATAACTTTAGATCAAGACTATAGTAGTGTATATGATTTTTGTACTTCTGCTCAATTTCAAAACGCAATTGGAGTAGGTACTTTGGCTGATGGAAGATTTAAAATTTTATCAGCATCAGATACTGGAAATTCTTTAACTGATTTGTTTAATAACGAATTAACTAAGCCTGCTGAAACTTGTACGTTTGATAAATTTAATAGTAGTATAACTGATGCAATAGCTCAACAAGGATTTGCTGTAACTGGAGTTGCTCCAGGATCTGATACATTTGAACTGCAAGTTATTGCAATGAATTATCGTGCAGTTGATCCTGCTGACGCTTCTATTGTAACTAATATGTTTGAGTTTTTTAGATTCATAGGAGGAGAAACAACTTTTTCTTCAGACAAAGACACAAGTAGTTTGCACAGTAATAGGGATTATGAAACAGGAATTGTTTACATGGATGAGTACGCTCGTGCTTCAACTGTATTGGTTTCTGAATATAATACCGTTTATATTGAGCCTCTTAATTCTGTTAGTATAAATAAAATTAAAGTTCAAATAAATAGTTTAGCTCCTTATTGGGCTAAGAAATATAAGTTTGTTCTTAAACCAAGTTTAGGGACTTATGAAACTATTTTTTCTAATTTTTATTACGTTCGTCCTTCCGACAATGTAATATTCTTAAAGTTAGAAGGAGATAACGCTAACAAAGTAACAAAAGGTCAAACATTAATAGTTAAAGCAGATGTAGATGGAGCGCTGTCAAGAGTAGAACAAGTTACTGTTTTAGATGTAACAGCAGAATCTACAGATTTCTTAAAGATAGCTGGTGAAGTTGGCTTTGAAGAAATAAGTCAATTACCTGGTTTATATATGAATGTTAAAAATCAAAATTTTAATGTTACTATTACAGATGATGCAGTTATAGAATTTGGAAGTCAAAAAGCTTCAAGCTCTACGCTTGGTTGTAATAATGTTTTTAGACAGGTTGGATATCCTTGTTTTACAACTCAATTTGATGCTAATGGAGCTGTTACAGGAACAACAAATTATACTGTTCCAGGTGGTTCAATTATTAAATTAAAATTTAGAGCTTTTCGTAAACAAACTGGTTTTCCAGGTGCGGCAAAAACTTATGAATGGGAATGGGATCAACAATATGTAGCAAGTAGAGATTATACTGATTTAAAAAAATGGTATGATGGAGACAATGTAAATGTTACTATAGCTCAACCAGGTAATCTTGCTGGTTTTGAAGCAGATACTGTTGTTGCTACTTATGATTCAGGATATGTAAACGCTACAGTTCCTGCTACGGGAGGGGCTTTTAATAGCGCAGAGAATCCCTTTGGTTTTGCTGGTAATCTTCCTTGTACAAGATTTCGTGTAAAATTAGGTTTTGTTCAAGATACACCAGGAAATGCTACTTCTCCATTATACCTTGGTATAAATAGCGGTATTCCTGGAGCTAACAGAGAATTTACTTCTAACAGAAAATCTGATATTGAAGCAGAGATTATAGTATTTAGAGCTGATACTTTAATGGTATTCGAAAGTGAACCATTAGATGCTAATCCAGACTTATATTATGATGCAAGTGAAATTTTTAATATTGAAGGTGGATTTCATATGTCAGGAACAGATACTGAAGGTGGGGATCAAAAACAAACAGCTACGCAAGATGCTATAGTTAATTTAAATTTTGCAGATGTTTATTGTTTTGGAAATGGAGTAGAAAGCTATAAGATAAAAGATCAATTAGCAGCTAAAAGTTTTCAATTAGGAGAGCGAACATTAGCTGTTTCTAATCAAGATTATAAAGAAACAGATAGGTTTGAAGGATTAACATATAGTGGTGTTTACAGTAGTAATTCTGGAACAAATAATTTAAATGAATTTAATTTAGGATTAGTAAACTTTAAAGATTTAGAAACTTCTTACGGTCCTATACAAAAATTATACGCAAGAAAAACAGATATACTTACTTTACAAGAAGATAAAATATCTTATGTACAGGCAGGAAAAAACATTCTAACAGATGCTGTTGGAGGAGGAGCTGTAACTTCAGTGCCTCAAGTTTTAGGACAACAAGTAGCTCGTATAGAAGAATATGGTATTAGTTTTAATCCTGAAAGCTTTGCTATTCATGGGTTTGACACATATTTTACAGATTCTAAAAGAGGTGCTGTTATTATGTTATCAGGAATACCTCAAGGAGAAAGTTTAACTGTTATTTCTGATTCTGGAATGAGATCTTTTTTTAGAGATGAATTTTATAATAATTTAAATAATCAAAAATTAGGAGGATTTGATCCTTATATGGACGAGTATGTATTATCAATGAATCAAAAACCAGTGCCTATTCCTCCACAAATTATTCCTTGCGGAACTTCAGTAAATAAAAACGACTTAGCTTCTGGTAGTACTTTTGCATCTACAATAAACTATGGAAATGTAATAGGAAACGTACCAGTTGGATATAATATATCTTCTGGAACAATTACAATTACAGTTCTTTGGAATGGTGTTACTGTTACAAGCGGAAACTTAACTGGTTCTGGAAATTATGATTGGGCGAAAACATTAAACACTCCAACAAATGCTGTAGTTACTATAACTTCAATAGGTGCAGCTTCAAGTTTTGTTATAGATTATAATTGTCCTGATCAAGTAAGTATTACAGTTGTAAAAGTGGTATTAAACTCTGCGGTAAGTTTTAACAAATATATTCACGCAGAATATATATGGCAAAACTCAACTAACATTAGTCCTGTAGATAGTGATATGTGTCAGTTTGGTAGCTCTAACTTAATAGCCTCTACATATGATGCTCAAGTTGGTGTTAGATCATTAGGAGTTTTTCCATACAATGGTGTTGATTTTACAATTCGATCTAATAAAATTAATTTTGATGATTACGATTGGCTTTTTCCAGATGATAATTTTAAATATTTATCGAGTAACACATTGTATGCTAATAATCAAGCTGGAATAGCTGCTTTGTTGGCGGCTGCAACTACAATACCTGATAGTGACGTAACAAGTCCATCTTCAGGTTTATATCAAGCTACTATATCACCTTTAACTTTACCAATTGGAAATCAATATTTATATTTAATATATGACTATAGAACTACTTCTTGTCAACAGTTTTGTTTTGATGCGGTTTCATCATCGGATGCTTGTTGCGAATGTACTATACCATGTGTTGCGTTTTCAGGAAGCACAGTTAGAGAAGATGCAGTGATAATATGTAATCAACCTTTGTCACAAACTTATTACCATACTGGTTCAGGAACTTTTCCTGTAGTTGGTGATTTTGTTTTTTCATCTTCAGTGTGTACAAGTAATCAAGCAGTACCATTAGAAACAGGATTTTATAAATCAGAAGCTACTAAATATATCAGAGTAAGCGCAAGTGGAATAGTATCAGAATTGGTAACTTGTCCTTAATATAAAATAAATAAAAATATGGCAACATTAGGAACATTTTGTTTTGATGGAGAAGATTTCTCTCAAGCATCTGGTTTATATACAGACAATACTCTTTCTACTCCTGCGGCAGATGGATTTTATGCACAAGGATTAATAGTAAGACAACAATTAAGTGGTGTTTTATTAAACGCTCAAAATTGTGGTGCTTGTTTAGTAGAGTGTGGATCAGGAGTTTCAGAAAATATAAATGCTCAAAACGGATTATTTGATGCTAATATCAATGTAGCAAACTCAACAGGAGCTGTAATTTTAAGGTTCTATATGGGATCAGGTCTTCCTGATGGAGTAATTGCTCAATTTAATAGCGTTAATTATAATAGACTAACTGCAAAAAATAATCACAATGGTGTTATTTTATTAAACGGAGCTTCTGTTCAAGTGGATTATGCTGGAATAAATAATCAAGGCACAAATTTACCTACATATGTTGGTAATCAATTTAGTGCTTTGTTAAGTAATTCTCCTTATAGTAGTGCGGCTTCTTGTCCTACTGCTTCTGGATCTCCAGCAAACTTTTCTTTAATATCAGGGACTTATGTAGACCAAGGGACTACTACAGCTGTAACGGTTACTTCCGATTCAATTGGATTTTCTTCGGACTCAAGTTCGATAACTTCTCCTGTTTTTTCTATGGTTGTTCCTAAAACAGTCGCTACTCCAACTGTTTTAAATTTAAAAATATTTGCACCTATTTGTAATACAGCATTTGTTTGGGAAATAGATTGCCCAATATCTTTATCTTCATTTAGTGCATCAGGTTCTGCTAACGACTTTTCTTGTAGCGCAGCAACTACAACGTATTATTTTTTACAAAATGCCACTGGAACAACTGCTCCATTTACTGTAGATACTAATACTATTCCAGAAATTGGTAATTTTGTTTTTAGTGATGCTAATGGAACTTCTTATTTAAATGATAGCGGTGTTATTAAGTATTATATAATAGCAAACACTACTTATATAGGTGTTAGAAATGGTGTAGTTGTATCTTTAGCTCCTTGTGGATTTACTGCATATAGCATGAGTCAATCTTATGGTTCTCCAGCTTCAGCGTGTGCTTCAACGGATACACCTAATACAGTATATTTCTTAAACAATGATATTTCAGATTCTGTAAGTGTATTTACTGATGCAGCTTTAAACAATGTATTTGTAGGTGATAGTGGTTTTTATAAATTATATAGAAGTGTTAGTCCAACAGTAGAAAATACTTTACAAATTAATAACTTAGGATCATTAATGGATCCACCAGGTATATGTACTTAAAAAAAATAATTAATAAAAAATAAATTATGCCAAATTATACGTTATCATATAATAAAGATTCTTCTTCATTGCCACAAAAATCAATGCAAGGCGGATGGCCTTCGTTTTATTCTTTTTTTCCAGACTTTATGATAGGAATGAATAGTTTTTATTATAGTTTTAAAGGAGGTAATATATGGAGACATAACACAAATGAAACAAGAAATAGCTATTATGATATTTTATATTCATCAACTATAACAAGTGTGTTTAATCCTGAACCAACATTAAGTATTAAATTATTTAAAACTTTATCTTTTGAGTCCAATACCACTGTTTCAGATACGGATGAAGCAAGATGGGCTTGTACAAGTTTGTTTACAGATTTAACTGATGGTACTCCTGGATCTATGCTTGATGTTTATTTTGAGGAAAAAGAAGGAGAATGGTTTAGTTTTATTAGAACTAACGAAGGTGTAGTAAATTTTGCTATGAGATCTGCAACTGGTATAGCTTTATGTACTGGTGTGTCAGGAGCAGCAGCAACAACATTAATAGAGTTTGCTTCTCCAATAAGCACTGTAATTAACATTGGTGATAGTATATTTTCAGTTACTACAGCTGGCGGTGCTGCGGCTGTAGCTCCAAGTTTGGCAGGAATAATCATAGCTAAAACAGCTACAAGTGTTACAGTAAATGTAACTGGAATACTTCCAGCAGTCGGACAGTTTATTATATCTCTTAAAAACAGTCAAGCTGAATCTCATGGAGCAAGAGGTTATTTCTTACAATTTAAATTAGAAAATGACTCTACAAGCCCTGTTGAACTATTTGCAGTGGGTAGTAGCGTGATGAAAAGTTATCCATAAAATTTCATTATCTTTGTTATAAATGAAATTAAATATACGCCCATTAGAAGTAAGTGATTACGATAATATTCTTGTTAAATGGTGGAACGATTGGAGATGGACACCACCTTCAAAAGATTTTTTACCAGAGAACGGAACAGGCGGATATATAGTTTATGACGATGAGACTCCTATATGTGCTGGGTTTATGTATACCACAAACTCTACAGCAGTTTGGTGTGATTGGATTATATCCAATGTAAATTATAAAAATCGTCAGAATAGGAAAGATGCTTTGGTTTTATTAATTGAAACAATAACCACTAAAGCAAAAGATTTAAATAAAAAATATGTATACGCTTTGATAAAAAATAAACCACTTATTAATGTATATAAAAAAATAGGCTATGAAGAAGCTTCTACATACTCTATTGAAATGATAAAAAAATTATAACATGGCAGTAACAACAGCAGCAGTAGTAGGATTTGCAGCTTCAGCAGGTGGAGCAGTTCAATCATTTAGTCAAGCAGCAAAACAAGGAAGAATGGCGGAAGACGCAGCAAAGGCTTCAAAAAAAGCAATGGCAGAAGCGAAAGCTAAAGCTGAAAAGAATTTTTACGCAGGTTTAAATGTTTCTACAGAAGCTTATGATAAATCTTTTGAAAATAACTTAGCCACTCAACAACAAAACATTCAAGCTCTTCAAGAAGGAGATGCTCGTAATTTAGCAGCAGGTGTTGGTTTAGTCCAACAATCTTCTGATGCTACTACGGACAATACTCGTTTGGCTTTACAAAAAGATTTAGAAGCTAATGCAAAAATGAAAGCTCAAGCTAAAGATGCTATAAATCAAGATTTGAAAAAAATAGATTTAGGTTATGCTAAAGATCAAGAATTAGTAGCGAAAGAAAGTGCAGCAGCATCTGCCGCAGCTATGTCTCAAGGAATTTCTGGTGTTGTAAATACAGCTGGTAAATTAGCAACAATGGCACCTTTATTTGGAAAAATGAATGATAAAGATAAAGAATATTTAGAAATGGAGAGGTTGAGATTAGAAATGGAAAACGATAAAACAAATAACTCTTCAGGCTTAGGTATTTAAAATTAGAATAAAAA
>Ga0075447_10001671_pt1 | contig 10341 bp, 12 predicted proteins | sample CoawatmetaG10DNA_FD_72352 | JGI IMG/M metagenome (GOLD analysis project Ga0075447, IMG submission 72352) | Marine microbial communities from the West Antarctic Peninsula - Coastal water metaG104-DNA | ecosystem: Environmental > Aquatic > Marine > Coastal | place: Atlantic Ocean: West Antarctic...
AATAGTTATACTCCGCACGCAATAATTGCAGATTGGAAAAATGATGTGTGTATTTTAAAATTTAAATACCTAGGACTTGATCCGATTACACTTTCCTCAAATGATTCTTTAGAGTATGAAACCAAAGTTTTTGGTAAAAGTTATGGCGGCAATACAGTTAAAGCACACACTTCATTTGGTCGCGTTAAAGGTATACATAAACTAAATAACTTTAAAGTAATTCAATCATCAGCTTGGTTTGCTATGGGGGCTAGTGGTGGTGGGCTTTTTAACTACAAGGGTGAGTTATTAGCTATAACAACTTTTAAAACTGCTGGGAATACAGCTTTTTATTATAGTATGCCAGTTGAAATAATAAAGGAAATGTTAGCTACTGGAAAAGAAACTTCTGTCACAACACAACCTGAACTTCCCTTCTGGGATGCCCCAACTGAGGAACAGCCTTTCTTTATGCAAATTATAGGTCCTATAAAAAAACAATCATGGGGTATGCTTAAAAAAATAACTTTAGAATGGATGCAAGAGGCTCCAGATGAAATCGAAGCACACTATCATCACGCATTTGCATTATATAAGTTAGGGGAGTTTGTTTCTGCCAAGAACATTTTAAAAAAAGTAATTAAAAAAAATAAAAAGCATGCATTAGCTTATTTATATTTATATAAAATCTCAAATAAAGAAAATCAAGAAGATGATGTAAGTTATTATAAGTCAAGAGTATTAGAACTAGATGATTCACTAATGGATAAATAACAATGAAATTAAACTTCTTATTACTTTTAATTGCGAGCTTATCTTATTCATGCTCTATGGATAAAGTGCCACTAACTGATTTATTTTCACAAGATATCTCAGAAAAGACTATTCAGCCTGAAGGCTCTATTGAGTATAATTGTGCAGAAAAAAGAACATTTTTTTTATCCTATCTAAAAGAGAAAAAAAATGTGTGGCTTATTCTTGATGATAGAGAATTTAGGCTCAACCAAAATGAGACATCTCCAAATATTTATACTAACGATATAACTACTTTAGAGATTGATCCTGAAAATACCCAAATTAAAAATAAAAAACAAATTTTATACGACCAATGTGTAGAGAAAAAAGAGTCCGCTTAAAGTTAACCTAACCATTAAGAGTGATATGGACAAAAACTACGGATTAGGAAGCACTAAAGTTGCAGTTGAACTTCACAAAAAAAGGAGATATGAAATGTCGATCTTGCGAAAGTTCAAAACTTCATTTTTGCCCCACCATGCAAGGCCACCAATGCGAGAAATGTGGTCAATGGCAAAATGATATTCCTAACAATTACTCTACAGGCCGAAGTGCAGACTATTAATCAATAAGCCATTTAGGTTCTAATGAATATCTAGTAGAATAAGCCTTTAAACTATTGAAGGTCTGACATGCTAATTCAATCCGAGTCCATTGATCTTGATACCCCAACAGGGAAAATGAGGACTTATATTCATCGCCCAACTAAACCAGGAAATTTTCCAGTAATTTTATTTTATTCAGAAATATTTCATCAAACAGGCCCTATAGAGCGAGCTGCTAAAATAGTTGCTAGTCAGGGTTATGCAGTTCTAGTTCCAGAAGTATTTCATGAATTAAATCCTATTGGTACAGTTTTAAAATATGATGATGCTGGCAGAGAAAAAGGGAATTCTGATAAAGAGTCTAAAGATGCTCAAGGTTATGATAGTGATAATCAAGCTATGATTGATTGGGTTAAACAACAAAACTGGTCAAATAATAATATTGGCGCCATGGGGTTTTGTATTGGTGGTCATTTAGCTTTCCGTGCAGCGCTGAACCCTGAAGTTAAGTCGACTGCTTGCTTCTACGCAACTGACTTACATACTAATACAATTCCTAATCAACCTAATCAACATAGTATGGAGCGTCTATCAGATATTAAAGGCGAATTATTAATGATTTGGGGGAAACAAGATAGCCATATACCAACAGATGCCAGGAATAAAATACATCAAAGACTATTAGAAACAGATATTGTGTTTAGTTGGCATGAATTTAATGCACAACATGCTTTTATGAGAGATGAGGGGGACAGATATGACCCTGAGTTAGCAATGCTGTGTTACCAACTATGCTTTAGAATGTTTTCAAGGACCTTAAATGATTAAACGCAATCTGAAAATGCCTCGAGGGAGCGATGAAATTCTATATTTTTATTTAATTTGCTTTGAATTTTTTTCTTGATTACGGTCTTTACAGTGTTAAGTTTGTTTTTATCGACATTAGTAATGATAGTATTTTTTGTAGTATTAAGCATTTACATTCCTTTTGGGAAATTGGTCAATAGGGATTTTGTCCCATTATTGAATTGATGCAAAATTTATACAAAAATTCAATTTAATTTAACAATAAAAAAATAGGTTATATTTAAATTTGTTATTAGGCGTATTTTAATATGAAAGTTCACATAAATGGTAGCATTAAAGAATTTAAAGCTAAAAAAATTAGTCCTGAAGAATTAATAATTCAGCTCAATTTAAATGGTAAACGGTTTGCAATTGAAAGGAATGGGGAGATAATTTCCAAAAATTCTTTTGATGAGATTTATATTAATGATGGTGACAAAATAGAAATTATAGGGGCAGTTGGTGGTGGATAGAAATTTAAATACAAATGATAAATTAATTATTGCAGGTCGTTCTTTTCAATCTAGATTGCTAATAGGAACAGGTAAATATAATAATTTCGAAGAAACAAGAGCTGCGATTGATGCAAGTGAATCAGAAATTGTAACGGTAGCAATCAGAAGAATAAATCTTGGGCAATCCCCAAATGAACCTTCCTTGCTTAAATTTATTCCTTCAAACGAATTTACCTATCTTCCTAATACTGCTGGCTGTTTCTCCTCCGATGAAGCAATTAGAACTTTGCGTTTAGCTAGAGAACTATTGGATGGCCATAACTTAGTAAAATTAGAGGTATTAGGTGATCCAGAGACTCTATTTCCAAATGTTGTTGAAACCATTAATGCTGCAAAGATTCTTGTGAAAGATGGGTTTGACGTCATGGTTTATACTTCTGATGACCCAATAATTGCAAAACAACTAGAAGATATTGGTTGCTGTGCAATTATGCCTCTAGCTTCACTAATAGGATCTGGTATGGGAATTCTAAATCCTTGGAATTTAGAAATAATTATTGATAAAGCAAATGTACCTGTAATCGTAGATGCTGGGGTAGGAACTGCCTCAGATGCAAGTATTGCAATGGAACTCGGATGTGATGGTGTTTTAATGAATACAGCAATTGCATTAGCTAAAAATCCTATCTTAATGGCGTCAGCAATGAAAAAAGCAATTGAGTCAGGGCGCGAAGCATTTCTTGCTGGGCGTATGGATAAAAAACTTTATAGTGCTTCACCAAGCTCACCAGTTAAAGGGTTAATTAAGTAAATGACAAAAACAACAACCATTCTAAAATTTCCAGTAGCAATCTCAGTTAAATCCAAATTTATTTCGGAACGCTCATACGTTGAAACTAATAAATACTTTTTTTCTTATACCGTTACAATTAAAAATCAAGGATTGCAGTCAATTCAACTCATTTCCCGTCACTGGATTATAAATAATGCCCATAATGAAAAATTCGAAGTAAAAGGTGAGGGGGTCGTAGGCGAACAGCCTATTATTCAACCTGGTGCTGAATTCACATATATTAGTGGGACGGAGATAAATACACCTATAGGAAATATGAGGGGTACTTACCATATGGTAACTAAGGAAGGTTTAGAATTTGATACAAAAATATCGAAATTTGAGTTAAATATGCCAAGGACGCTCCATTGACAATAAAATATCTTTCATCAGCTCTACTTTTTAGTCTATTAATTAGCTGTGGTCAGTTAAATGTTCAAAATTCATGTGATTGTGAATTAGAAAAAAATGCTTTAGCAGAAATGCAGGCAGAAATAGTTAAATTAAAAGACCTTAAAGCAGCTCCTATCAAAATATCTTCAAACATAATCCCTGAATATGGCTTATTGATCAAAGTGCAATGGGAAGAAATTGAAGAAAAACTTCAACAAGATGAGGCAAGTCAAGCATGGCCAGCATGGCTTCATGGCTGTAAAAAATTAATTAAAAAAAACGATTGGAAAATTTCTTGCGAAGCAGCAAAAAATTTAAAATCACCATCAAATAAAGAAGTTATAAACTATCTACACTCACATTTTGATCTTTATAAAGCAAAAAATAAAGATGGCTCTTCAGAGGGGTTAATTACTGGCTACTACCAGCCATTGTTAAAAGGAAGCAGAACTAAAACAAAAAAATATAAAATACCACTTTACACCCCACCACTCGACTTAATTACAGTCGATCTTAGTGAGATATATCCAGAATTAAAATATAAGAGATTAAGAGGCAGAGTAGAAGGTAATAAATTAATTCCGTATCTTACAAGAAAAGAAATATCAAAAAAAGATTATCCTTTACAAGGTAATGAATTACTGTGGGTAGAAAATTCTGTTGAGTCCTTCTTTTTAGAGATTCAAGGTTCTGGAGTTATAGAATTTGAAGATGGCTCAACGACACAAGTTGGTTATGCTGACCAAAATGGTCACCCTTATCGCTCTTTGGGTTTGGCTTTAATTAGGCAAGGTGAGTTAAAAAGACATAAAGTATCTATGCAAAGTATTAAAGCTTGGGCCAAAAAAAATAAACGAAAATTACAAAAATTTCTCAATGCTAATCCTAGTACTGTTTTTTTTAGAGAGCTTCCACAAGGATTACCAGGACCGATTGGTGCATTAGGGGTACCAATTTCATCTGAAAGATCTGTGGCTATTGATCGGAAGTTTATTCCTTTAGGCGCCCCTATATTTTTAGAAACAACCGAACCTAATTCAAATATTTCTTTGAATAAGTTTATGATAGCTCAAGATACAGGCGGGGCAATTAATGGAGGAGTAAGGGCTGACTTTTATTGGGGGCAAGGAAAAATTGCAGGCTCTAAGGCAGGTTCAATGAAACAATCAGGCAAGATATGGGTGATGCTTCCTAAGACATTTTCCTTCCCTAAACTGCAGAAATAATTTATAAAATTTAAATATTAGATACTAAATTTTGCTGAAGGAGATTTGGGAATAGGGGCCTCAGAATTATTTTCAGCTTGGTGCTTCTTTTTTGCAATTATTTCTTTCTCGAGAGTCTCATCGGTGAGATACAAATTATATTGAAGTGACCATCGATTTGTATTTTCCATCTTCAGTTTTTCTACACCATGATATGAGTTATTAGTTTTAATAAAACATAAAGCTGAATTTGGTAAAAATGGTATTGTTATTACCTTATGAAATTGTTCAGGAGGGTAATGCTGATGAGGATTTTTTTTATCTAATGAGTTTTGGTCTTTTGGAAGATAAAGTGATGTGCCCGTTTCTATTTGACTCCGATCTTTTGGAAGGTAAATTAAAACAGAGATAACTTTGTTTGGTTTATCCGTATGGGGGCCTAGTGAATAATTTTTTTTATCATTTACGAGCTGCATCTGATGCTTAAATGAAACATTTTCTAAATATTTAAAACGCATATCAAGATATCTTTTAAACTTAAGTCGTAAAAGATTACCAATATTTTCAGAGAAATTTTCTTCGAAAGATACCCAAAACTCTCGCCTATCTTCTCTAATTTTTTGCACAGACTCTGCCATCGTAAAATCTACTACCAATCTATCTTTATAGCTTGATAAGCCAGAATTATTACTATACAAATCTGCCATAGATATCATTTCTTTTGTTTCAAGAAGGTTCTCTTGAATCTTAGAGTAAAAATCTTCAGAAAAAATATTTTCGATATAAAGATGTGGAAATGGAAAGTTTAACATCGGAGTATTTGCAATTTTATATGCAGCATGTAATTCAGCGTCTAAAAACATATTCACTCATTCCTATAAAAGGCCCGTCTTTTCTCGCAGCTTTATCTACTTGATCTTGCGAAAATTTGAATCCTAAGTTTTGTAAAAGCTCCACTGCAGCCATATGCTCTGGTAGATGTGGACTTAGTTCTACTATTACTGATTTAATCTTCTTGTTTCTAAGGGTTTCTTTTGCCCCATCAATTACCTTATGTTCAAAGCCATCAACATCAATTTTAACATAATCAGGTATTGGCAATTTGTTTTTCTCCACTAAAGAGTCGAGTTTATAAGTTATACAGCCTTGAGCGAATTTAATGTTCGCAGCAAACGATTCAAGCTCAAAATTTAAAGGCTCGCCTACTGCATGATTTGCATCCCCTGCATCCATATTCCCCATAAAAATATAATCAAAACTATCTTCATCTGACAGGCCAACGCAGTAAGCTCCTACTATATGATCTAACTTATTGAGTCTTATATTTTTATTTAAAATTGAGTAATTTTGTGACTCTGGTTCCAATGCGTAAACTGTTGCCTCTCTCACTAGAGCAGCATAAATTGTATACATCCCTACATTTGCTCCTATGTCGAGCAATATTTCTTTTGGGTTTATTTGATTTAACCACTCTATTGTTCCAGGCTCTTTTGTAAACAAAGTGTCCACTCTCCACTTTGTTAATAGATTTGGTGTTTGAAAAATTAATTTTTTACCATTGAATTCTACCGTGCACTTTGGATCTAATTTTTGATAATCTTCTAAGCTTATATCCATAATTCTCTTTAACTTACTAAATCTAAAAAAAAATTGTACCACATAAAAAAGGGAGCATTAGCTCCCTTTTTTATATGTTTTAAATAAACAATTACTTGTTCATTACGTACATTGTTACTTCAAAACCGAAACGCATTTCTGTTGCAGCAGGTGTTGTCCACATAATGTAATCTCCTTATATTTTTCAATTCTAATGCAAGTTATTTTGCATTAAGTTTCAATACTATAGTTTATAAACAGTTGATATCTAATGACTTATCTTATGAAATTAACCTAAGTATTATCATGATTAATAACTATTTAAACTTTGTCTTTGCTTCTTCTTCTCTTAACTGTGTCTCTTCACTTATAAAAATATCAAATAATAATGCCCATCGATCTGTATCTTCTATCTCTAATGGCTCTACGCCATGAAATGAGTTATTTGTTTTAACGAAACAAAAAGCTGAATTAGGAACAAATGGCATTGTAATTACTTTATGAAATAAATCTTTTTTAAAATGACCATATTCTTTATGGCTAGATATAAAGTCAGGGTCTTTTGGTATATAAATAGATGTTCCAATTTTTTGTTGGCTCATGTCTTTAGGAAGGTAGAGTAATGCAGATATAACCTTTCTAGGATGATCGCTGTGAGGTCCCAATGAATAATTTTTTTTATCATTTATAAGCTGCATTTCAAAAGAGAAATTAACATCACCAATTAACTTAAAACGCATGTCAAGATAAAGTTTAAATTTAGCTCTTAAAAGATTACCGAATTGCCCTTTTAAGAATGAAGAGCTAATTCCCTTCCAAAATTCCTGCTTATCTTTTTCAATTTTCTGTATATGCTTATCTCGTAAAAATTCTAATACATACCTTTCTGTATATCCTTTAAACCCTGGCTGTTCTGGATATACATCAGGTAGTGATGTCATTGAACTTACAGAAGGTAAATTTTTTAGAATCTGAGAATAAAAATCATTTGGGAAAACATTCTGAATATACAGATGTGGATACGGGAAAGTGTTAATAGATGCATTCCCAAATTTATAAGCCATATGCAGCTCTGTATCTAGATTCATTTAACGTCCTATATAAAAAAAATTTATTACAATTACTGTAAAGTAATTTATGAAGATATTAACATAAAAAAAAGCCCATTTTCATGGGCCTTTTTCAAATCACTCAAATTACAACAGGAGGAAGTAATTAAGAGTGGTACGCTGTTTCACCATGTGAAGTTGTATCTAAACCGGCTCTTTCGTCTTCTTCTGATACACGAAGTCCAACAGTGACATCAACAATTTTAAACAGAATAAAGCTGATTACACCACACCAGATGATAGTAAACCCAACTGATTTAGCCTGAACCATGAATTGACTTATCATAGTTACACCGTCATCATATCCAACACCACCAAATTGTGGCGCCATAAGGATCGCTAAGCCAACTGCACCGATAATACCTGCAACGCCATGGATGCCGAATACGTCAAGTGAGTCGTCATATCCCAGAGACTTTTTAAGGCTAGTACAAGCCCAATATGCAATGATACTAGCAATGAACCCTAGAACGATTGCACCCATTGGCCCCACTACTGCACATGCAGGTGTAATAGCTACAAGTCCTGAAATTGCTCCAGAAGCACCGCCTAACATTGATGGTTTTCCACGGGCCATCCATTCCATTATGATCCAACCTAATACGCCTGCTGCAGCTGCAACTTGTGTATTAATCATAACCAAACCAGCAGTACTATCAGCTGCAAGCTCACTACCTACATTAAAACCAAACCAGCCAGCCCAAAGTAATGAAGCACCTATCATGGTCATCGGCATATTATGTGGAGCCATAACTTCTTTGCCGTAACCAAGCCGTCTACCAAGCCCAATAGCAAGAACAAGTGCTGCAACACCAGCATTAATATGAACCACGGTACCGCCAGCAAAATCAATTGCTCCCCATGAGCTAATTAAACCACCGCCCCATACCATATGACAAATTGGAAGATAAACAGTAGTTAGCCAAAGCGTTAAAAACACTAACATGCCAGAAAACTTAATTCTTTCAGCAAAACTACCCACAATAAGTGCAGGAGTTAATGCTGCAAAGGTTAACTGGAAAGTAACGAATACATATTCTGGAATCGTCCCAGAAATTGAATCTCCTGAAATGCCCCCTAAAAATGCTGCGCCTAATCCACCAATCCAAGTATTGTATGGCCCTTCAGTGAATGCCAAACTATAGCCATAAATAACCCATAGAACAGACATTAATGAGAAGGTAACAAAGACTTGCATCAAGACTGAAAGCATATTCTTGGATCTAACTAAGCCCCCATAAAATAATGCTAATCCTGGAATTGCCATCACAATCACAAGGATTGATGCAACAATCATCCAGGCTGTATCACCTGTGTCTAAAGTAGGTGCTTCTTCAACTGCTTCAACTGCGGGGGCTACTGCTATATGATTATCAGCAAGTAGCATTGTTCCATTCGATAAATCAAATACTTCATTTGACATACCTACTTCTGAAAGCCCAAATAAGAGAAAGCTTAATAGGCCAACCATCCCAAGTTTAGAAAATAATTTTTTCATGTCAGTCTCCTAAAGTGCATCGTCACCGGTTTCACCGGTTCGGATACGTTGAACTTGGTCAAGATTCATGACAAAAATTTTACCGTCACCAATTTTTCCAGTGAGCGCAGATTTTGTGATGGCCTCGACAACTTTTTTTGCGAGTTTTTCGGACACAGCGACTTCAAGTTTTACCTTCGGTAAAAAATCAATGACATATTCAGCCCCTCGATAAAGTTCAGTGTGGCCTTTCTGTCGGCCAAAGCCTTTTACTTCTGTCACGGTGATACCTTGCACACCGATTTCAGACAAGGCCTCTCTTACTTCATCAAGCTTAAATGGCTTGATTACAGCAGTTATAAATTTCATATTATTCCCCTAAATTACTTCAAAAATTGAAGGGAGAATTTCAATCTCCCTATACGAAATTACCTATCTAAAATCCTGCAGATAAATAAATGCCCCCCGTACCGTCACCTAAATAAACGTTCTTAACTGTCCATTTTTCGACTTTCTGGTTTGTGTCTGAATAAAAACCACCCAGAGCAAAAGTATCATTTATTGAATACTCTAAATTTACTTTCCAATCTGTGTAGTCATATGGCTCATTACCCACGCCTTCGAATGTTTGACGACCTAAATGCACTGATGCAGTCAAAGGTGTTTCACCAATTGGAACGTCTACATCAGCGGTATAGTATTTACTGCCATCTGCATCGGCAAAGCCCCATGCATCATCAGAAACTACATAGTAAATACCTAGACTTGCGCTAAACTTGCCAAGATCTTTACTTAGACTTGCGTAAACTTCTGTTGCATCTGTATCTGCACCGCCAGCACCAGCTGTAGTGTTTGTCCCTGGATAATAGAATTTTAAGACACCAATATCGTATCCAATGCCAGTTTCACCTAAGCCACCAGCAAAACCAAAATAGCCATCTATTTCCATACTGTTATCATCCATATACCCGCCTTCGGTAGTCCAATTTACATTGGATGCCCAAACACCAGCATATGCTCCGCTTTCATGTTCTATATCAAACCCACCTTGTAAAGCTGGGTCATTTTTTGTTTGTGTATACCCTCGGAATATATAATCAGAATATAGC
>Ga0075447_10001672_pt1 | contig 10338 bp, 12 predicted proteins | sample CoawatmetaG10DNA_FD_72352 | JGI IMG/M metagenome (GOLD analysis project Ga0075447, IMG submission 72352) | Marine microbial communities from the West Antarctic Peninsula - Coastal water metaG104-DNA | ecosystem: Environmental > Aquatic > Marine > Coastal | place: Atlantic Ocean: West Antarctic...
TCTCCCTATATAGTTAAGAGAGAAACACTAACCATAATGAGATAGATTGAAAGCCTTTAAATAGTTCGAATTAGGGCCATTTTTGTAATATAAAGCATCCAAAAGGTAGGTAAAAGTGCTTAAATATAAACTTAAAATAAAAGATATAAAGCTAGAAGATATTAGAGTTTATCTATTTGCTTTATTTAAGGAAATACTTCCAAAGAAAAAAATAAAGAATATTGAAGATCTTACATCATTTGTTCAAAAACAATCAGCGTGGGTATCGCAGGTAACTTTATACAATTACTTGAAAACAAGAATGGGGACAAAGTGGGTACTTCATTTCGATGATGAAATATTTTTAGCATCCATCAATAAGGCTAAATGGAACATTTATGCTATAGCGCTCCAGGATCTTACTTTTTATAGTTTATCATACTTGAGTGTTTTTTGTAATTATCAAGATATGAATAAAGCCAATGAAATTTATGATGAAATTTTGACTAGAGAAACCGAAAATGGAATGCCTAAAGAAATTATTTTACAAGCAAAAGAAAAATTTAGAGAACGATTACAAAAAATTGATTGGAATAAATATTATAAGTCTTGGCCATTTAATGAAAGTGCTCTAACCTTATATAAATGGGCACCAGTGGCTGAAGAATTAAAAACTTTAGATAGAAAGATAGTATTAAATTCTATGATCTTAAAATGGGAAAATATTGAAAAAGAATTTAAAGAATTAATTAAAATTTAAACATTTTTTCTATTATCAACTAAGCTTTGAACAACACTTGGATCAGCTAAAGTGGATGTGTCACCTAATTGATCATGTTCATTAGCTGCAATTTTTCTTAAAATTCTTCTCATAATTTTTCCAGATCTAGTTTTAGGTAGTCCAGGTGAAAAATGAATAATATCAGGTGTTGCAAGTGCTCCAATTTGTTTTCTTACCCAAAGTTTTAAATCTCTTTCAAGGTCTAAATCTGATTTTTCTCCAACATTTAGAGTTACATAACAGTATAGACCGTTACCTTTAATATCATGTGGATATCCAACTACGGCAGCTTCAGCAACTTTTGGATGAGCAACAAAAGCACTTTCTATTTCAGCAGTTCCGAGGTTATGACCAGAGACAATAATTATGTCATCCACACGACCGGTTATCCAGTAGTAGCCATCTTTATCTCTTTTAGCCCCATCGCCTGTAAAATATTTTCCATCGAACTGAGAAAAATAAGTATCAATAAACCTTTGATGGTCCCCGTAAACAGTTCTCATTTGTCCAGGCCAAGATTGAGAAATACATAACTTCCCTTCACCAGCTCCCTTAATTTCTTTCCCATCTTTATCAACTATAGAGGGCTTAATTCCATAAAAAGGTTTACTTGCAGAACCAGGTTTTAAATTCATAGCTCCTGTTTGAGGGCTAATTAAAATTCCACCTGTCTCTGTTTGCCACCAGGTGTCAACAATTGGACATTTAGAATTTCCAACTGTTTTGTAATACCACATCCAAGCCTCAGGATTAATAGGCTCTCCAACAGTTCCTAATAATTTTAAAGATTTTCTTGAAGTTTTCTCAACAGGTTTATCACCCTCTCTCATTAAAGCTCTAATAGCAGTGGGTGCTGTATAAAAAATATTAACTTTATATTTATCAATAATTTGCCACCATCTTGAACTATCAGGATAGGTTGGAATTCCTTCAAACATTATTGTTGTTGCACCATTAGCAAGAGGACCATAAATGATATAACTATGACCCGTTACCCAACCAATATCAGCCGTACACCAATAAATATCTTTTGGCCTGTAGTTAAAAATATATTGGTGGGTCATAGACGCATAAACCATGTAGCCACCTGTTGTGTGCAAAACTCCCTTTGGTTTTCCAGTGGAGCCAGATGTGTAGAGAATAAATAAAGGGTCTTCTGCATTCATTTCCTCGGGTTCACATTTATTTGATACATCTTTAATTAAATCGTCATACCAAACATCCCGTCGTTTAACCCAGCCAACTTTATTTCCAGTTCTTTTTATAACTATACATTTTTTAACATCAGGACATTTTTTTAAAGCCTCATCAGTGATTGCTTTTAGAGGGATAGTTTTACCACCTCTAATACCTTCGTCTGCAGTAATGATATAATGTGACTCACAGTCATTAACTCTGCCAGAAATAGAGTCTGGTGAAAATCCGCCAAAGATAATAGAGTGAACTGCACCAATTCTTGCACAAGCCAGCATTGTTACAGCAAGTTCTGGAATCATAGTTAAATAAATTGTAACTCGATCACCTTTTTTAATTCCTAGTTTTCTTAAACCATTTGCAGCTTTAGAAACCTCATTATACAACTGTTTGTATGAAATCTTTCTAGTATCTTTTGGATCATCACCCACCCAAATAATGGCTGTCTTATCTTTTTTATCTTTAAGGTGACGGTCTATACAATTGGCAGAGGCATTTAATGTTCCATCTTCATACCATTTAATTTTAACCTCTTTTTTGCTGTATTTTACGTCTTTAATTTTTTTGTATGGCTTAATCCAAGTAATTCTTTTTCCCTCATTCTTCCAAAAGTCATCATTTTTTTTAATCGAGTCTAAGTATTTTTTTTGGTATTTTGCTTTATTTACTAGAGCACTTTTTACCCACTCAGGCTTAGTCTTTATGATTAATTCTTTTTCTTCAATTTTTTTTAAAACTTTTTTCTTAATAGGCTTTATCTTTTTTTTAACCTTAGTTTTTATAGGAGTTCTCTTTTTTACTTTTGATATTGATTTTTTTTTAGACATGAATTTTTCTTAATTAAATATTACTCATCTTATTTAAAATTTTCCAGCTTTTTGAGTCTATGGGCATAACAGATAATCTACTTTGTTTAATAAGCGATAAATGGCTAAGAGACTTGGTTTTTTTAACCTCTTCAAGGGTTACACTTTTCTTTAATTTTTCTTTAAACTTTACTTGAACAGCTACAAATCGTCCATCTTTATCAGTTTTGTCTAAGAACGCTTCTTTGATAACTTCAACTATACCTACAATTTCTTTGCCTATATTTGAGTGATAAAAAAAACAAAGGTCACCTTTTTTCATTCCTCTTAAATTTTTAGCTGCTTGGTAATTTCTAACTCCGTCCCAGGGAGCACCTTTGGCACCAGCTTTTTTTTGCTGATCAATTGACCAAACGTCAGGTTCAGATTTCATTAGCCAGTACCGCATCTAATTGTTTCTCCAGTGTTTACTTATTTTTTTAAACATAGCACTTTAATTTAATGGTGCTTTTTAAAAGCACTTATCACCACATTTAATACATAATTTTATAAAACATGTGCAGTAAAATGTACAACAAATTTAAATTAATTTTTAATCACTTTAATAAAAACAATCTATATTTTTTCCTAAAAATGTTTTAAATCTCTCTCAATATGTTTCAAATTTATTTAAAAAAATATTTAAAGTCATTTAAGTATATTAGAATGTTGAGCTATAAACTAAATAAACAATATACTAATTTTGATAAATTAAATCTCAAAAAAAATTCTATTGTAATAGATATAGGAGCTAATACAGGATTGATTACTCAACTAATTGAAGATAAGTATGATTGTCATATTGATTGCTATGAGCCAAATCAATATGCCTTTGATGAATTGCAAAGTAGATTTAAAAATAATAAAAAAATTAATTGTTATAACGAAGCAGTTACTGAAAAAGATAGTGAAGAAAAAATATATTATCACAAAAATTCAGAAATAAACAGATTGAAGTGGTCAACAGGTACCTCTTTGTTGAAAGATAAGTCTAATGTTGATCCTTTAAACTTCAAAATAATTAAAACTAAATCAATATCCAACATAATAAAAAAATTTGAAGTAATTGATTTAATTAAAATTGATATAGAGGGTTATGAATATAAAATTATTCCTGAATTAATTAAAAATAAAAATAAAATTAAAAAAGTAATTTGTGAATTACATGGCAATCCAATCACCAACAAAAGCAAATTTTTAAATAAAGATCATCGGGAATTAATAATAAAATTAAAAGAACAGAACCTCTATAATAATTGGTTTATAGAGCATTTTTAATTTTTTTTTGTTTTATTGTCTCTAAATTAAAACTTAACTCCAGCACCCTTGAGAAAAGCAGCATTTTCATCTAATTGCCACCTTGGTTTTGTAGGATGGTCCAAATTATTAAACTGTTTTAATTTGAATTTTTCTAGCCCAACAACTGCTATCATCGCAGCATTATCTCCACATAACTCAATGGGAGGAAATATATTTGTGTAATTCTTTTCATTACATAAATTAATCAACATAGATCTAATTTTTTTGTTTGCAGCAACTCCACCAGCAACTACAAATATTTTTTTTTTTAAATTATTTTTTTTTTCAAACTCAGCAAATGCAATTTTGCTTTTTTTATACAAAATTTCTTCAATTGTTTTTTGAAAAGATGCTGCTAAGTCATATTTTTCTTGATCAGTTTTAATTTGTTTTGAGATCTTTAAAACAGCAGTTTTTAACCCTGCAAATGATAAGTTACAGCCACCCTTATGAAAAATTGGCTTAGGTAATAAATATTTATTTTGATTACCTTTTTTTGCATAAACTTCGATCTGTGGTCCTCCAGGAAATTCTATACCTAATAATTTTGCGGTTTTATCAAATGCTTCACCTACAGCATCATCAATAGTTGTTCCTAGTCGCTTATAATCTCCCAAACCCTGAACACTCAAAAATTGAGTATGACCTCCAGAAATTAAAAGTAATAGATAGGGATAATTTAATTCAGAACCTAGTTTCGGACTTAAAGCATGTCCCTCTAAATGATTAACAGCAATGAAAGGTTTATTAAGTGAGGAGGCCATTGCTTTTCCAAAACTTAAACCAACAGATAGACAAACTATAAGACCTGGACCAGCAGTTGTAGCTACAGCATCTATATCCTCCATTTTTACACCGCTCTCATCAATTGCTTTTTTAGTGATTAAATCTATTTTCTCCATATGAGATCTTGCAGCAAGTTCGGGCACAACACCGCCAAACTCTTTATGAACATCTACCTGACTTGAAACAATATTTGATAAAATTGTTGGCATACCTTGCTCATTCTCAGTTACGATAGAGGCAGCCGTTTCATCACAGCTTGATTCAATTCCCAAAATTATAGGCTTTTTATTCATTAAATTAGTTTTTATTAATAATACATTCTCAATATAAGTATGAAGTATAAAGCAATTAAATGAAAAATAGAAAAATTATTATAGGTTCTAGGGGAAGCAAATTAGCACTAATTTATGCTGAAAAGGCTAGAGAAAAAATTATGAACCATTTAAAAGATTTTGGAATTGAAGAGGTAATTATTAAAGAAATTATAACTATGGGTGATCAAGTTCAGGACAAAAGATTATCCGAAGTAGGTGGTAAGGGACTTTTTTCAAAAACCATAGAAATTGAGTTATTAGAAAAAAAAATAGACATAGCTGTGCATGCATTAAAAGATATGCCATCTGAAGAAACTAAAGGATTGTTAACAGATTGTTTTTTAGAAAGAAATGACCCAAGAGAAATTTTAATCAGTAGGGATAATAAACAACTAAAAGATTTAGCTTTAAATTCAATTATTGGAACATCCTCATTTAGAAGAGAATTTCAGATTAAAAAAATAAGAGACGATCTTGACTGTAAATTAATTAGAGGAAATGTTGATACAAGAATAAGAAAACTTAACGAGAATTTATATGATGCAATCATTTTATCTTATGCTGGAATTGATTCTTTAGGATTAAATCAAAATATCTCTCAAACTTTTTCTACTTCAGAAATTATACCTTGTGCTGGACAAGGAGTTATTGCTTTGCAGTGTAGAAGTAATGATGAAGACTTAATTGAGCTATTAAAACAAGTTGATCATCAATCAACACACAGCTCAATAAAAGCTGAAAGAAATGTTTTAAAGGTTTTAGAAGGAGACTGTGAAACAGCAGTAGGAGCGTTTGCAAATATTGATGGTGAAAAAATTAATCTTGAAGTAGAGCTTTTTTCTCTAGATGGTAGTAAAAGATTTCATTTAAAGTCATCTGAAGGTATAGACAAAGCAGAACAATTAGGAATAGAGATGGGAAAAACTCTTAAAAAGATGTCTAATAATTCCTACAAAAAATAATATGCATATTTTATTCACACGACCCTTAGAAGATTGTCATGAAATGATATTAAGATTTCAACTATTAGGTCATGAAATATCTCATTTACCTTTGATCAATATTGAAGGTTTAAAACATGAAACTCCAAATTATTCTGAGTTTAAAGGAATTATTTTTACAAGCGCTAATTCTATTAAATTTTTAGATATAAAGAATATTGATAAAAAATTAAAATGCTTTTGCGTTGGAAGCGCTACTGAAAAAAAGGCCAGAAGTGTTGGTTTCCAAAATGTTTTTGCAGCCCAAGGAAATGTTAATAATCTTAAGGAACTAATCTTACAAAATTTTAAATCTTTTGAAGGAAAGTTAATTTATATAAGTGGAGAAATAATCTCTAGCGATTTAGATAAGGAACTCATTTCGAGCGGTTACACAATAGAACGACTAATTAATTACAGAGCCAACTTTATCGAAAAATATGGAAAAGACTTTATTGAAAAATTAAAATTGAAAATGCCTGAAATCACTTATATCTACTCGCAAAATAGCGCGATTAATTTTTTAAAAATAATTAAAAATTATCAGCTAGAAACCCTATGGATGAATACTAATTTGATGTGCATTGGAGAAAAAACCTCCTCAATTCTTAATGAAATTAAATGGAAAAAAATTTTTCTTTTTAACCCTGGAGAAGAGGAATTTTTGCTATATAAAATTTAATTATGGACATATTTAGTAATTTTAGTGATCTGTTTATTTCTGTTTGGTCTAAAGGAATACGTGGGGTTGATATTTTTCAAATACTAATTGGTATTGGGATATTTTTTATTTTTTTAATTTTTAGAGGAATAATAAGTAAAGTTATTATTAAAAGATTAGAGGCAATTTCAAAAAGAACTACAAATAAATTAGATGACACCTTCGTCCATGCAATGGAAGGACCGGCTAGATTTTTACCAATAGTTTTAGGTTTCTTTATTGCAAGCTATTACATGTCTTTTGCAGATGATGGCAGGGCTATAGTTGATACAATTAATCGAACATTAATTACAATTTTAATATTTTGGGTTATCCATCAAATTATTGAACCAATTTCTTATATTTTAAGTGGATTGGATAAAATGCTAACCCGTGAGTTAGTGGGCTGGATTATAAAATCCTTAAAGATTTTAATTTTTATTTTAGGGTTAGCAGCTGTACTTGAACTTTGGGGAATAAAAATTGGACCAATTATTGCAGGACTTGGTTTATTTGGTGTTGCTGTTGCTTTAGGTGCACAAGACTTATTTAAAAATTTAATTTCAGGGATTTTAGTTTTAGTTGAAAAAAGATTTAAGATAGGAGATTGGATTTTAGTTGAAGGTATTATTGAAGGTATTGTTGAAAAAATTGGTTTTAGATCAACAGTTTTAAGAAAGTTTGATAAATCTTTAGCTATAATTCCTAATTTTCAGTTTGCCGAAAATGCAGTTATCAATATTAGTGAGACAACTAACTGGAGAATAGATTGGGCAATAACTCTTCAATACGACACTACAGTTGACCAGCTAAAAAAAATTAGAAATGAAATTGAAGGTCACATTAATAAAAATGATGATTTTGATAAAGCGGTAGGGGTTGCGGTTAGAGTTGAAAAATTTTCAGATAGTTCGATTGATATGAGGGTTAGATGTTTTACTACCTCTAACAGTTTTTCAATTTGGTTAGAAGTTAAAGAAAAACTTGCAATTGAAATAAAGCAAATTGTTGAAGGTAACAAAGCAGCTTTTGCTTTCCCGAGTCAGTCAATTTATATTGAGAAAAAATGATAGCTATTTTTTACTTAGCACTTCAAATATTAAAAATTTATTCTTATGTAGTTTTAGCCAATGTGGTTATTAGCTGGCTTGTTGCATTTAATATCTTGAATACTCAAAACAGATTTGTTTACTCTGTTTTAGACGTGACTTATCGATTAACAAATCCTGCACTTAATAAAATAAGAAGTTTTTTACCTAATTTAGGATCAGTAGATATTTCACCAGTTGTATTACTGTTATTGATTTGGTTTATAGAAATGTGTATGAAGCTATACATTGCACCAATGATCTTTTAAGGAAATATATGATTTTAATAGATGGAAAAAAAATAGCAGCTGAACTTAGAGAAGAACTTAGAAAAGAAGTTGTAGAACTAAAGGCTAAACATAATAAAATTCCAGGGCTTACTGTTATCTTAATTGGAGACATGGCCCCTAGTCAAATTTACGTTCGTATGAAAGAGAAAGCTGCGAACGAAGTTGGGTTAAAATCTGATGTAATTAGATATCCAGAAGCTGTGGAAGAACAAACAGTATTAGATAAAATTGAAGAACTTAATAAAGATGAAAATATTTCGGGAATTTTAGTTCAATTGCCTTTACCAAAACACATCGATAAGCAAAAAGTTATTGAAACTATTTTACCAGCTAAAGATGTTGATGGGTTTCATCCAATGAATGTTGGTAATCTTTCATCAGGCTATGAAAGCTCAGTACCTTGTACTCCGCTAGGATGTTATTTAATGATTAAAAAAATTGAACCAAATCTAAGTGGAAAAAAAGCAGTCATGATTGGTAGATCAAATCTAAATGGTAAGCCAATGGCACAATTACTTTTAAAGGAAAATTGTACAGTAACAATTACTCATTCAAGAACTAAAGATTTAAAAGCAGAATGCTTAGAGGCAGATATTATTGTTGCTGCTGTTGGCATTCCTGAACTTGTAAAAGCAGATTGGGTTAAAAAAGATGCAATCGTAATTGATGTTGGAATAAATAAAACTGAGAATGGTATTGTTGGTGATGTTGCTTTTGAAGAAGTGTCAAAAGTAGCAAGTGCTTTAACACCTGTTCCAGGTGGAGTGGGACCAATGACAATTGCTTGCTTGTTAAAGAATACTATTGAGTGTTTTAAAAGATTTCAAAAATAAAGATATCAATACAAATTGATAAAATTTTAATTTTTTTATTTTCAATTATTATTTATAACTCTTAATTAATCTATTTAGACCTACCCTGAATATAAAACTCTTTATTTTTATTTAGTGTCACAATATCTTTAGTATCGAACCACTTATCATTAAAAACACTTATACTTCCTTTGACATATAATTTGTTATTTCTAATTTTTGTATCACAATAAGTTTTATCTCCTATTAATGTTCCAATAATTGCTCTTTCTTTATAATCTAATACTGATTCTAGATTATTAAAAACAGTATTAATTGCACATGGGCCTATTTCGGTCATTCCCCAATTAACCATAAAATTACAACCTTTTTTTACAAAATCGATGATTAGATCCCACTCAACTGGTTCACTGCCACAAGTAACCCAAATACCATTTAAGTCTATATTTTTAAAAGATTTAGTTAATCTAATTGCTTTAGCATGATTAGGAGTTAAGTGGGTGTGTGTGTAGCTTTTTATTTTTTTACAAAATTTATAGGCATTGAATTCTTCAATATGTATATCTGCCCCAACTTCAAATGCAGGGAGTGTTTGTGCTAAAAGACCTCCTGCATGCTCCATTTTGCAGACAGTATAAATTTTACTTTTAGAAGAGATTTTTTGGCATTCACGTGCCACCTTATTTGCATCTTTTAACTTTGTGGGTGACTGATATATTTGTTTTGGTGAACCTGTAGTTCCACTAGAACTTAATTCAATTCCATTTTTTAATATCAGCGCTAAACTGTTTTTCTGTTTCATCTACAATTTTTTTTGCAAGTTTATATGGGGTGAATGCAAAGACCCATGGGAAAATACTATGAATAAAACCTGTAACAAAAATAAGCAAAGCAAGAAAATTAAAATAACTTGCATAGAAAAAATGTTTAATCCAATTAGATTTTATTTTTTTTAAGTGATCTAAATCAAAATCCATTTTAAGAAAGTTTAGATCTACCACCATCAACTGCAATAACTTGTCCTGTAATCCAAGAACTTTCTTCAGTAATTAGAAACTTTGCAAGTGCTGCAGAATCTTTTCCTTCCCCTAACCTTTTAAGAGGATGTGCTTTAGCAATTCCTGCTGCAATTGCAGGATTTTTTAACATGGGTTCTGCAATTTTAGATTTTGATAAGCTTGGTGCAATACAATTTACTCTAATATTTGGAGCAAACTCTGCAGCTAGCGTTACAGTTAATCCTTCAACAGCTGCTTTTGCAGATGCAATG
>Ga0075447_10001678_pt1 | contig 10323 bp, 7 predicted proteins | sample CoawatmetaG10DNA_FD_72352 | JGI IMG/M metagenome (GOLD analysis project Ga0075447, IMG submission 72352) | Marine microbial communities from the West Antarctic Peninsula - Coastal water metaG104-DNA | ecosystem: Environmental > Aquatic > Marine > Coastal | place: Atlantic Ocean: West Antarctic...
CGATATTGAATACTCGCTTGAGTCGCTGGGCTCAGGTCATAGCCACATGACGCTGGATCGATGAGACGACGTCACTATCGGACTTGGGCATTGGGCTATATTGTCAAACAATAGATACGTCGGTTGGGGTGGTTTCCAAAAGGAAGGAGACGAGTGGGATTACGGTTTGGTTCTGAAACCAAAATCCTTTGGATTGGGGATACGTATATCAAGGAAAGCAATCGAATTTGCCCATGCGGATGAGCGCATTTCTTTCGTAACTTTTCTTCTGCCGCCGTCACGTAAGAACTTGGGTGCGCTTGATAGACTAGGGGCAAGACTTGTCGATGAAATAGAATATGACGGGACAGCCTTTCTCAAATATCGGCTTGAGACTGATTGATGGCTTTGTCCGGCGGTCCCAGCAGTCCTTTGTGGTCAGCGCAGCGAGCGGCAACTCCGAACCCTTCTTTACACATTTGCTGTGTGTTCGGCTGGCGGCTATTACCTTTCGACAGAACTGGATTGTTGGCACGACCAACCATTGTGCGTTACTCACCCAGCATGTTCATGGAGATTTTATGACCCAATAAAGTGGGGAGGCAGAGCGCCCTCGCGATGCAAAGCTAAACCCAGTTAACACCCCGCATCATTACCGTGGGTGAATGGTTCTTTGCAATCTAGTCAATCTACACTTTATGGCGCGGGGTTGCCCCGTCCCCAGAACATGAAAGTTCACAACAACGATACGGGACTATTCCCTTTTTTTGCCGCCCTCGGGTTCCGGCGAAGTTCCAAAACGCGTGCGTTCGCCTTTGGAAAACCTTGGCTGGAAACCCATTTTTAGCCAACAAACCAACCTTGACGACCCTGCCGATGCATCGCCCGTTCGCGTGGTTGAAGTCCATAGAAACGGCCTACATGTTCTTGGTGCCGGTCTTGATATTGTTATCCCACCAGGGCCTGATGCGACGGTTGGTGATTGGTTGCTCTATGATCAGTATCACCCATCCAGCAGCAAAGTTTTGCAACACAGGAGCGGGTTTGAACGTCGTGCGCCCGGATCAGACCGCAAACGGCAATTGATCGCCGCCAACGTGTACCCCAACCAGCTCACCATCCGCTCACGCGTCGCCACAGGGGCGTAACAGGGCTTTCCAAGATTGTGAAGGCCAAGGGCGATTGGATCTTGTGTTTGAGCGCGCGCATCAACGTCAAAGAATTATATAATATTCAATCCAGCGTCACAGGCTGAAAGCATTCATGCCCGCACCACCCCGACAACGCATCGGCGTTATCTGTAAAAAGATGAAGTTGTTCTGAGACCTACTTACAAATTTTATTGCCGCAGATTTTCCAGATAGTCACCCCAGTCCTGCATCATCTTGGCTCGGCCTTCTAAGTGTGCTGTCCTGTTGTAAGCGCGGCCATTGGGATATCAGTAGTTCGTGAGCTGAATCTGGTTCACGATAGATATAAAGTCGGCACTGACGGGATATCGACAACCCGCCAACCGAGTGATAGTTGACTTGATAGTTGCTGAGGGAGTAAAAGAAAATAACACTATATAATCAGGGACTTAAATTCTTTAGTGGCGGAGCGGACGGGACTCGAACCCGCGACCCCCGGCGTGACAGGCCGGTATTCTAACCAACTGAACTACCGCTCCACGGTAGACTAACTCTCTCGAAAATAATGGTGGGTGATGACGGGATCGAACCGCCGACCCTCTGCTTGTAAGGCAGATGCTCTCCCAGCTGAGCTAATCACCCTAAATCCGAGAAACCGCATTATAGAGATTCTAATTCAGTGGTCAATGCTTCGCAGGGCATATTCCGAATATAATCAAATTTTAAAAGTTATTGGTATTAGTAGTAAAATCAATACAGCGGTTGGACCACTACTGATACGCTTGCAAAAGCCCACCTGAAGTCGACTTCGACACGGCAACCAGAGTACACAGACATGGACATGGACATGGACATTTATAAAGAGTTTCACTTTGAGGCCGCACATCGCCTGCCCAATGTGCCGGAGGGACATAAGTGCGCACGTCTGCACGGGCATTCGTTCCATGTCCGTCTCACAGTAACGGGAGATTCACCTGAACCTGCAGGGTGGGTGATGGACTTCGCCGAACTTAAGGACAGCTTCAAACCTTTCTATGAATTGCTTGACCACCACTACCTCAACGACGTCCCGGGGCTGGAAAATCCGACCAGTGAAAATATCGCGCGCTGGATCTGGAAAAACTTAAAACCGCAAGTCCCTTTATTGAGCCAGGTGGACATTAGAGAGACCTGCACCAGCGGATGTATTTACCGTGGCGAGTGAGTTTATCTACGTTACGGTAACCCGCTGGTAACACACGCAAAAAAACTTGACGAATACAGATATGCTTCCTATTTAGTGGTTCTGGAAACACCTGCAGAAGCGGTGCCTCAGATAACGCTCTTTGATGTGTCTGTAACAACGGTAAAGGTTACCTCTGGTAGCGGCATAAAATGTTATACACACACCAGGGTGTATAGGACTGTTTCACGGAGTTAGCTTTTTGTTTACACTTAAACACTCAAGATAAACTCTTAACTTATTGTTATTTATGAAGTAATGTTTTATTGTACAGTTTTTGACCAATTTACAAAAAAGCGAGTATTACAGCATTTAAGCGCTGCCTAAACAATTTATTCACGGAGTTATCCACAGAATCTGTGGAAAAATGATAACGACGAGGACGCCTACAAAATCTGTCGAGTAAGAAACCAACAACCCCGCAGATTCACGCTAGAGAGCCGCGCCTAAACCCTGGCTAATGATTTGCTGCAGATAGTCTCGCAGGGCACGACGGGTGTGTAATCTAGCGCCCATCCGGGGAAACATGACGAGCGACACGACCAGGCGCATAATCAGGTCCGTTGCAATACCGACATCGAGGGCCGCACTAATCTCTCCGGCCTCCTGCGCCATCCGCACGTGCGGCGGCCAGAAAGACAAACTCCGCTCGTAAAACCGTGGATCGAGGAACATCATCGCTACGGTCTCCGGCTCGATTTCGGCCAGCGCCGCGAATATCCCCTCCTGCATGTCTTTGCGCCCAGATAACACTGACTGAGTCAATTTGTCGACCAATGTTACCTCCTTTTCAAGCCGCCCCTCTGTCCGGTTAAGAAAGAGCTCCTGATGCCGCCGGATGATGCCTTCAACCAGGGCTTCCTTGTCATTAAAGTGCTTGTAAATCGAGCCACGGGACAATTTCCCCACCCTAGCGACCTCGCCCATCGACGTACGACGTATGCCGAAACGGTGAATACACTGCTCCCCGGCATCCAGAATCCTTGCCACCATCGGATCACTATAGTGCAGTGCATTAAACTGTTCATTCGACATTTAGAGGCCGCTGATTTATCAAATAAAAAATATTTAATTTGGGTGCATTGAAGTCACAACTCCTGATTTCGAGACTTTGGTCTCCACATAATCAGGCTAACAGTATACAAAAAGCCGCATCAAAATGTTGTTCGAGGTCATTACTCGCCAATTTTCCCGCCGTTGTCGTTAATGCGTTATGCCAAAACGAACCGACATCGGCCCTCAGCCAGTGGTGTAAGGCCTACCCAGGGGTCATGGCGGGCTGAGACGCTGGAGGGCCATGCAGGCACGCCTATAGTGCACTAGGCTCAGAAGCGACTGTTACCATCTCTTGAGTCAACGGCTCAAGCACGGTCATCTGAGAGGCCTTCAGCCGGCTGTCTGAAGGTAGGCTTCTGAACAGACTTGGCGCACGATTGAAGCCGGAGGCCAAGGGTTTCTCCCTACTCGCACAGGGTGAGCCGCGATGCTAAAGAAAAATTAGCAGTATGCTACTGAAAACTCAATGGGATGAGACGCCGGGTGCAGTGACTCAACAATGAACGACTATGAATTTTGTCCTCTTTAATGCGGATACAGCGTGGGGACAATCGGTAATCTTTTCTCGATACTTTAGGGGTTACCGGCCCGGGCCGACCCGATAATCTGGCGGAAACACCTGCTTAGAGTTCCTGTACTTATCATATACAACAACGTAGTATTTTTGTTTTGCGTCATTTTTTAGGCAGTTGAGCCTTTTGGCTTTGAGCGTGGCGCCGCTAGATCTGGGGGCACAACTTGCACTCTTGCCTCAGTAATCGGCTGCTTTTGTAAGGTTGTGTTGTGATAGGTGAGCACAGATTAGTCGGGAAACGCTGGAAGTAGACTTATTCTGTGTGAGGCTAACCACTTGCAGGCGCTGTCACTGAATCGCCGGAGCGGACTGCAGATAAAAGGATTTAACGATGTTCACTACTACAGTAGAAAAAGACCGTGATGGCTTCTACCTCGCTGTAGACCATAACTGGACAGATCTCCTTGGCTTAGAGCCTTACCACCCAGACATGAAGTGGCCAAGCATACCCGTCGAACTTGGCTTATGCGCCTCTGCAAGAGCGTCTCTTGAAAAAATAGAAGCCACAGTGCGTAAAAAAAGACTTCCTATAAGCAGCACGGGGATGTGGAGGCCAACCAATGAAATGCTCCAAGTCATCACGCACAGGAAGCCCACAATCAAAGGGGGTTTCCAAACGGTAGAGCATGTCTGTAAGGTCAGCGATCTCTACCATGGCTGGCCTCTGCGGTTAAACCATCACCTACAAGTACTTGTGTTACCCGGTGGAAAGCAGTTAACAAAGAAAGACTTGTCAGTGCTTCATCTCTTTGTGTTGCGTTCACCCAGAAAACTGATAGCACAGAAACACTGTTGCTCAGTTGCAGCTGTTGAAAAACGTCTTGCAAAGATAAAAGACATATTAACGCCTCAAAACCCAGCGCCTCAGGGTCGCAGCCTTAGTCAGTGCCTGCTAGAGTTAAACCTCATACCGTTCTTGCTCAGTGAATTTGATCACTTTGATCCCATCGAGTTTGTCACGCCTCACATAGCCCACAATCTGAGTTTTTAAGGTTTTGTCCGGCTGGGTATAACAGCTTCAAGCCATTAACTTGTCGCCCCGCCTTCGCTGTATAAATGTACGTCTCGCTGAGGAAAAGGAATAGAGATCCCCTCTTTATCAAAGCGCATTTTAATCTCACGGGTGAGGTCCGAATGCACTTTCCAATAATCTCCAGTTTTAGCCCATGGCCGAACTATAAAATTGACTGACGAGTCCCCTAGCGAGTGCAGCCTGATAGTCGCCTCAGGACTTTTTAACACCATGTCATGTCCACCGACAACGTCAGCCAGTACCCGCTCGGCATGTTCGATGTCGTCGCCATAGCCAATACCAAATTCCAGATCGACCCGACGAACTTTTTCAGCAGTAACGTTTTTGATAACATCACCCCATATTTTACTGTTGGGAACAATCAAGGTTTGATTATCAAACGTCGTGATAGTGGTTGAAACTAAATTCATTTTTTTTACAAGCCCAGAGGCTCCGGTTACCTCTACAAAATCGTCTACATCATAGGGCCTATATATGAGTATCATGCCACCGGCAGCGAAGTTACTCAGAGTGTCCTGCAGCGCGAAGCCGACAACAAAACCCGCCACACCCAGACCGGCCAGCATAGGCCCCAGCGAAATCCCAATCTGTGACAATGCCATTAGCAGCCCCACCACCATCACCGTGCCACTGGAAACAGAGGCCAACGTATTTTTCAGTAGTAACGACAAATCGGCACTGGAGCGCTCACAAGCCGCTACTGTGGCACGCCGCGCAAGCCGAGACAGAACGCGAAAAATAAATATTACAAGAATGAACATCAGTAATCGAAAGACGATATCGGGGGAGTTTTTTACCATGGATTTTTGAAGCGTGCGCCAGCTATCTCGTAAAAAACCCTGAAACGCCGGCCCCTTAAAATCACTAACTGAAAAGCCCTTCCCCTGTTGAAACAGAACGCTGGTATAAGCACTATTATCCAGTGCCAGCCGCTGTAGCAAGTCGGATACAATCTTCAGACGTTGCAAATACTGCTCATGAAGATTTGAGAAATTTTTGATAGTGGCATCAAGATCTGAATTCTCCGGCTCGCTTTCTAAGCTATGCCGCATTTGCTTTAAAGCCGAACCTGCAAACTGAATCTTACCGACCAGCGTCTCAGCATATAAGTTTAGGAGGCCTTGCACACGTTGCTGCATCGCATCAGTCGACATATCCAACGACTTTCGCCCCTCGATGATATTGACCTGCTCCTCATAGTATTGAATACGCAACAACTCCAGACTGCTGACATAGGCTTTTCTGGCAATTAGCTGGCCGCCATTAAAAGACTCAAGCTCACTTTTAAACTCGGCAATACGCTTATCCAGTGATGCAATACGTGTAAATGTGCTGTGACTGACGTCTGCAAGATCTTCACGCAAACGCCCCTCGATTTCAAGGCGCTGTGTATCTTCCGCCGACAACTGTGCTGTCAGCCGAATTATCTGATCTAACGCCTGAAACACTTTAAAACTGCGCTCATCCAATCGAAATAACACAGCCTCCCGATCCTGCCTAGGTAAGTCATCAACTTGTCCACTGAGCCGTCGCAGGACGCGTATATCCCGATCAAGCGCTGCAAGCTGCGATCGCAAAGCTTCTTTCTCTGAATCGAGATTCGCATCGACAGCCACCTCAACCTCACCCTCATCAGATGCAACGGTTAGCGGTATGCAATAAAACACTAGAAGCAGCATTATTTTTAAAACAATAAGGGTGAAACTCTTCACTGACTTTTGCATTGCGATTTAATCACTCATAAGTGTCTATTTCAGTAAGGATATCAGGGACAACAGGCCCGAGCCAGCCAGTCATCAACACCGCCACTGGAGGGAACGAAAACATTTCTTTGGCTTCCCCCCCCAACCACCACAAGCGCGTTATGACTCATTACGGGCTACGAAGCCGCTTGCACTGGCTCCAATGTCAACCTTAACGAAGCACCCAATACCCCGCTGCTAGACAACAGCCTTGTTCAAAAAACGCTAACCGTTAGTGACTATGGCCCCACATCGACGGCTGCATTAATAGAGGTGGATATCGCCATCACTCACAGCGGTCCCACCGACCTTGTCATTACATTGACTTCGCCTGCAGGCACAGTACTGACATTGTCGAATCGCGAGAGCAGTGCCAAGGACAATCTTGTGGGTACTTTCCCAACCACCTTTAACTCGGTAGACAGCTTGTCTTTGATAGCACAAGAAAGTATGAATGGCCATTGGACGCTGACTGCAGAAGACGTCGACGTAGGCCCCTTCATGCGCGAGGGTCTTCTTAACTCTTCGGGTATCAAGCTAACGGAACAAGTTAAAGCCAATAGCGCCAATTTACCTATCACGGCAGATAGCCTCACTAATGGCAAACAGTATTCTTGTATGGTGCGCGGCGCGTTCCGCTAGTGGGCATAAGAAAGCGCCCGTAAAAAGTCCGTGTAAGCAGTGAGAAGCTTGCCTTTAAAGAAATGTAAAATGTTCGGAGGGGACTAGGCTCGACGCCAGGCCCTCTGCTATCATTTTATTGTGCACATAACATGAGTGGCTTCAGATATGGCGCAGCCTCAGCCAGCCTAAATTTAAGAATCGCCTACGGCACTTTTCGCCTAATCAGACAGGCCCCATAGTGCTACTCCAATAAAACCGACTAAATATATAAGAAAAATAATTAGTACTATTACCGCTAACAGCTGTGCTGCGAACTTTAGGTATTTATTCATTACACCGTCTCGCTTTCATAAGCTTCCGTGTCGTTAGAATACACTAGGGATTGTTAGAATTCCCGTCCGTTAGAATGCCAACACCTCTGGCCAGCACTTTGCCCTACTCTTGTCCAACCACTGGCAACCAAACGCTGCAAACAACAAACACTCAAGCCCGCAGCACCCGCGCTGTCCGTTGACGCTAATTATTATTTCGCGTGGGTATCAGTTCTCGAACACGGTATCTGCTGCTAACGCTGAAGGAGCAGTGGCATTGAGCTCGGACGCGACGCCCGCTAAACCTTAGCAGTCACACATACAGCCAAGGATGTTATTAAGGACTTCTGCGCTCTTCATTGACCAAACAACGTTATAGTCTAACTCAGCTTTCTGTTAGACATTAAGCACAGAGTTCTTTATCGGCAGCTGACGTATGCGCTTGCCGGTGGCATTAAAAATAGCGTTAGCCAGTGCTGGGGCAATCGGCGGTGTGCCAGGCTCTCCCGCTCCACCCATGGCTTCACCGCTGTTAATAATATGCGTCTCAATGGCAGGCGCCTTAGACATTCTTACCGACGGGTAGTCATGAAAATTACTCTGCACCACCGCTCCGTCCTGAATGGTAATTTCGCCATATAGAGCAGCGCTTAGACCATAAATAATACCCGATTCAATTTGCGCCTTCATTCCATCAGGCGAAACCGCGTATCCCGCATCAATGACAGCCACTACCCGGTCAACAGATAAATTATCATCATTTACTGTCACTTCAACAACCTCTGCAACGATGGAGCCAAAACACTCCTGCAGTGCAATGCCTCGCCCACGCCCCGGCGCAAGTGGTATATCCCATTGAGCCTCGGTGGCGGCTTTTCTTAAAACAGCGAGTTGCCGCGGTAAATGTTTAAGCCGTGCAGCGCGGTACTCATATGAGTCCTGACCAGCGGCGACCGCTACTTCGTCTATAAATGACTCGGTAAAAAACCCATGTTGGGAATGATCCACACTCCGCCATGCGCCTAAAGGCACATGGGTTGGACTCGCAACATAACCAATTTCTTTAGCAGCAACGGTGTAAGGGATGAGAGGTGCTTCCGCAGGTTCCATTTTTCCCGCATAGGTGTTTTCCCATGCCGTGAGATTGCCGACCTCATCAAGTGCTCCGCGAAAGCGGCTCTGCACAGCTGGGCGGTAAAAGTCTTGGCGAACATCCTCTTCACGTGACCAAATTAGCTGCACCGGGCGCCCCACCTTAGCCGCTAGCTGCGCAGCCTGTATAGCGTAGTCGGCCCGCGATTTCCGGCCAAAGCCACCACCCATAAAGCAGTTATTCAAGGTCACATTTTCAACCTCAAAACCCAGAGAGTCTGCGACGGCTTGCCGGAAACCTAATGGACTCTGACAGCCGATCCAAATCTCGCAGTAACCGTCTTCAACTACGGCTGTAGCATTCAGAGGCTCCATGCAGGTATGGGCCAGGAAGGGGACTCGATAATCGGCGTCTATCACTTTAGCGGCATTAGTCATAGAAGCGTTCAAATCGCCCTCTGACGCGTCCGATTGACGATCGACACCGGCGCTAATATCTCTTTCAAATTGCGCAAAGATCGTGTCGCTTGATACCGCATCATTCTCGGTAGCGCGCCACTGAATATTCAGCGCGTCCATGCCTTTTTTTGCCTGCCAGTAGCCCTCGGCAACAACAGCGACCGATTCCGCAGAGGAGAAGCCTCCAACCAATGCGTTGACTTCAGCAGGAGGAAGCTGAACCACGTCCACAACGCCCTCTATCGAGCGCGTCACAGTGTCATCAATATTTTCCACACCACCGCTAAAAGTGGGTGCACGCCTCACTGTGGCATACAGCATATTGGGCATCCTTACATCGAGGGCAAAGATAGCAGTGCCATCGACTTTACTAGGAAGGTCATGCCGTTGAACATCGCGCCCCATGATCTTAAACTCATCGGGCCTCTTCAATGCGGGCGATGCGGGAGGCGTCATCTTGGCGGCCGCCGCCGCAAATGCCGAATAGGGTTCACTTCGACCCGTCTCTTCATGAATCAGCTGACTATCACGTGCGACCACTTGATCCACTGGAACGTGCCAGGCTTGCGCCGCCGCGATACGCAGCATCTCCTTGACGGCAGCACCCGCGACGCGCATACCGTAGTGTCCCGTGGCGCGCACACTGGCACTGCCACCGGTAATCTGCAGATCAAGCGCCTGGGCGCTAAGAATAAGAACACCATCGACAGTAGGAACCACAAAGTCCGGTAGGTCTGCGCCGGCAAGCAGCATGCCTTTAGCCATCGGATAATTGGCAAACTCGCTAATGGCGGGTGCTTCCTCGAACTTGACCAGACTCCAGTCGGCATCAAGCTCGTCAGCAAGCATTTGTGCCAGTGCTGTGCCAACGCCTTGGCCCATTTCCGAATGCGGAACAATAGCGGTAACCACATTATTACTATCGAGCTTTACCCAGGTATGAAGCAGAGTTTCATCGTCATCTGTGACGTGTTTGGACAGTTCGCTGGCGCGATTGCCCGGGCGAATCGCAACACCAACAATCAATCCCCCACCGGCGATAACGCCAGCACTAATAAAGCCGCGTCTCGTCCACTTACCCATTGGTCAGCCCCTGCCCAA
>Ga0075447_10001689_pt1 | contig 10282 bp, 8 predicted proteins | sample CoawatmetaG10DNA_FD_72352 | JGI IMG/M metagenome (GOLD analysis project Ga0075447, IMG submission 72352) | Marine microbial communities from the West Antarctic Peninsula - Coastal water metaG104-DNA | ecosystem: Environmental > Aquatic > Marine > Coastal | place: Atlantic Ocean: West Antarctic...
GAGCTAGCGGCCAATGCGTCATTCGTTGTGAGGCTGAACAATGGCAGGCCCACTTGAACGCGCTGGCGCATTTCATCGGTAACCGCATACCCCACAAACTGCATAGGCATGCCATCGTTGATGCTGGCGCCCAGGTTGTCGAATGTCACCACATCAGGCTTTGTTTTCACTGTGCGTAGTAAGTCGCGCAGGGCTTGAGGAATAATCTGATCATAGAAGGCAATCATCCCTTCTCCCCCGATACTCAAATCAAGGCCAGAGTATGAGTGTTCACCTTGGGGCTCATTTCGCATGCGTTCGGCCAGCTCTTTGCCGACTAACGCAGGCAGAGAGCTAGCGCTGACAAATCTGCTGAGCACTATCGCGCTCCCATCACCCCCGAATGCATCAACTTGAAAGGTATCCGAGCTATCACGGAAGAACTGAAGCTTACTGACGCTGTTGCTCAGCTCGGCCCGCTTAGCTGATTGCACGCCGTCTATGAAAGCCACCTTGTCGTAACCTTGTTCGGTGGCATAGGCCATGATTCTGCGTAAGGCTAATGAGGTCCATGTTTTTGTATTTTGGACAAAGGGGCCAGTAGGTAGCTGATACCCGTGCTCATCTTCATAGCCCTCATACTCAAACTTGACCTTGTTCTTCAAGCGCACCAGGTATTTCTTTGCCTCGGCTTCAGCGCTTACATCGGCTGTGGCCGGCTTCATAACGAAGGGTTCACCGTCTTCAAAGATGATGAGGAAATTATCATCAAACCCAACTAGGTCATTCCCATTAGTCTCGTTGGAGGCATTGCGAGCTGAGAGCCAGTGTTGAGCTTGGTAAAGCTCCATACCCTGTGAGGTAACAAATTCATGCCCCGTCATGATTCGAGCCTCAACCACGGGCACCTTAGGCTGAAAGTCATTCATAAAGCCGAATTCGCGGCCTTCCTGAGCCCAGTCAGATTGTATTTCTTCGATGAATAAAACAGATTCACCGTTGGCATCCACACGGTCCTTCATCCGTATGTGTGCCAGCACATTGCGTTCGTCCCAATGCGAGGACTGATAGCCCCGGTCTTTACCGAAAATACTTCGGTAGCTTTTCACAGCCCCTGAGTAGCTATCGGTTTTAATCACCGTCTTACCTTGAGGTGATGTGAGGCTGAATGCTGGCTCACCTTTGCTTGCTGTTGCGTCGTGCGCAATCACCCAACCTTTTCCCAATACCTGCTTAAACGTTAGCAAAAGCTCACGGTAATTCTCACCCTGAGGCAGCGTATAGACTTCGTACTTGGTGGTGTTTGAGTTGTGCTTGCGTGTGTCATTGCGCTCAGCAATTAGCGCATTGAACCAGCGCAGCGCGTAGCTAGTGACCTCTTCATGTGAGCTGAAGTACTGCTTTGAAATGAGCTTGTTGTCAGAGGGGCTGTTTGCTTGCCAAAACTCATCGTTATAGTCAGCAACCGTAATTTGTTCGGGAGTAACCAGGGGCTCAACTTCAGTAGAGAAGGTAGCGTGTTCAACTTCCTCAACCTGTAGGCCGTTTTTGTCAACAAAGCCCACTAAGTCAGCAACGGAGACCTTGGACTTTTGTAAGCTCAGCCATTCGTTGATACCAACCCATTCGGCCTCTTCTTTCTTGAATGCCCCATTAGACTGCTGGGAGGCCAACCAAGATTTAGCTTGATCAGCGTTTATCAATCCGTTCTTGTCAGCAATTTTGCCAATTTGGCTAATGGTCTGGCCCAATGCAGACTTATACCACTGGCGCCCAAGGCTAAACAAAACAGGCGAGCTGGTTTCATCAGAAGCATTGCTAGGCATAGGTGATGCTTGATCAGGGTCCAATACTTGCCATACCGTGTTGGCATTGCCTGATCGGATATCAGCGTAGATTGCGCCATCAAATCCAGCGTCTCTCACTAAACTGATTGTGTTGCTGCCCATCAGCTTGCTGACTGGAATATGCAGAGCATCCAGGCTCAAGCGCCCATCTTCAAACACCTCAGCCAGATCTGAAAAATCAGTATCGTGTACTAACTCTTGCCACACGGTAGAACCATAAATCTCTTGTTCGTTGAGCATCATGATAAAGCTGGCGCTATCGTCGCCCAGAGCCTCACGCAGCTGCTTGAAGGAGATGTATGGGTCAGTAGGTGTGTTCACTATGGGATTGGTCAGGCTTAGCGCTATGGGCGCTAGTACAGCGTCCTCAGCAAGGCCAGCATCGACAAGTTGATGTAGCGCCTCAATAGGTGCAAAGGTAAGACTGTCTCGCGCCAGTTGAAATAGAGGCCCAGCTTCATCAGGCGCTGGGGCGTTAGAACGAGGGGAATAACGGTCAAACAAGGCCGGGTAATCAGCTATAGCGCATGGAATAGAGCGTTTAGCCAATGTCCCAGCCTGCATGGGAGAATTCGTGTGCTCTACTCCTACCGACCCCTGCCCTTCCTTGTAGTGCTCGATGACAGTCTCATCAGGAGCTTCATCGCCGGCGTTCTTATAGATGACTTGGAGTGAATGACTACCATCAGAATTCGGGTATGCGGCCATAGCTAGGCCCGCTTCGGAAAGTTGTGCGGCTACTTGGATCTCTGTTTCGGTCTGTAAAGCCACTTCAAGTAGTTCACCGGCCAGCGGAATCAGATGCTCACCCATTTCACCAGCGGCCATGCGAGCTATTGCAGGAGTGTATTCATCCAATAGCGGCGCTATGTCGTAAGCACCCGCTGCTTGCAGGCCATATAGATAACCGGCTAGTTGTTCCGCGTCGAGGGTGCAGAGGATCGCTTTTCGCTCATCAAAGGACGAGTCAAATAGTTCGCCCAGTACCGCGTGATCAAGAGAATCGACCCAGCTAACAGCGTCATCCCCATTGAAAGGAACGTCACCAAGCTCAGCAGCTAAACTGTTGACTGATTCACGGGCCAAAGCTGCGATGTCTTGCGGGCGGAGTGTGAAGCCATCTAGCTCATTTATCTCTTCTAGCCAGCGCGCAACAGGTGACCGGAAAAGCCAGGCACGTACCTTACTCAGGCATTGCTGACCAAGTGCATAGCCACTGTCGCCACCCTGCATCGCTACTTGGTCATTAGCCACCTTCTCAATCAGGTAGGCAAGGTGCTCACTACTTACGTTCGCGTCTGGTGTGTTGCGCGGTACGCGCATTGCCGCCCACGTAGCGTAAGCATCACCTTCTCTGAGCAGCTTGCGGAATTGCTGGACCATGCGGCCATAGTCATTCCCCAACATCGTTGCCATACCGGCATGCTCACCGGCCTCATGCAGGAATATACCGGGCGCCGTTTGAGCAGTGATCTTGCTGGCCACCATGTAGATCGAACCATCAGCAGTAGTTGCTGCAGCAATTCGATTCAGCTGGTGTGAGTATTCGGCCTTGAGGTGGTCGGGTAGCTCAGCTTCGCTTTGCAAAATATGAAGCTTGTCATGCTGGCGCAAAGCATCAATGACGGGTTTGCCAAAATGGTGCTCCAAAATAGATTGCAGGCTGCTTTGGGTCAGGGCTCGTTGCTGGACTACAGAAGGCGGCTTAGGGGATGTCAGTTCGCGCTCATGGTGAAGGAACAGTGATGGGTATATAGATTGCCAGAGGGTGAATCCATCATCAGCTGAAAGAGCGCTGTTGTCGTGCAGAAGCGGTTTGATCAGTGCTTCAAAATCATCGTAGCTGGTATTAGATACTAGCCAGAGGTCTGCAGCCTGATTCCGAACGGCTTGATTCGGTTTCTCGTTGAGCTGGTTGGCAATGTCATCGAGCCAGTGAGGGGGCATTGTGTCGGCTACCGAGGCGCGCAGCGCCTTAAGGTCATTCTCCGCAAATAAACTAAGAAGTCCTGCTTTGCGCACCTTGTGATTTAGCACCAGGTTGTCTTTGTTCAATTTGCTCATGACGCCCCCAAGATTTAGTGAAAACGTGGCCCAGGTGAAGGCTTAACGTGTGATTCTGCTGGCGCCTCTACAGGCGTATCGCTGGACTGGTTTACAACCGGCTTCATCGAGTCATGGACATTCAGCTGTTGCACTGAGATACGATCAATCAAAGAGGTCTGCATTTGTTTCAGATAAAACAAAGCGCGGTCGGGATTGAGGTTGTCCAAGTCCATGCTGAGCAACGCGCGCTCATGGCCCTTCGTCATTTCCTCGGCAGCACGTAGCGACGGCTTCATTTGTCGCTGGAATTCATTCATGAAGCTGGCAGCTTTCTGCAGGTGCCCGCCTTGGTTATGGCTGAAGATTGAGGGGTGATTGATCTTGCGCCGGTGAGCGTGCTCGTATGCCTCTTGCATGTGCGCGCCCTCAGCATGCTCTTCGCGGGTTCCAGCCCATTCGATTTCATCCATGATGGGGCCGCGACTGCTGTTACCGCTTATCACCATAGCCACTCGAATCATGTTCCAGTTTTCAGGGTCGGCACCTAAATTGATGGCCTGCTCACGGGTAAGACTGTCTGAGCCATCAGGGACCACCACAGGAATAATCTGAATGAGGTCGGCGCTACGAAATCGGTCATCTACTGCCAATTGAACAAAGCGTTCCAATTGTTTTTTGTCTGACAGCACATGGACAGGGCAATCAGGCGAAATGTCGGCATCCGAAGACCAGCGGATCTCAAAGCCATCGGCATTGCGCGCTGTAGGAGCTTGAACAGGAACGCCCATGCCTTTGACTTGAATTAACACCTGATTTTTCATGTTGTAGGTCATTCTGTTGTCCTTTATCCCAGACGCGGAGCAGCTGACGCCGAAACGTGATCGGCAAGCCCAATCTGGTTGACTTCATCCTGATTACAAACGATAGAGTTTGAATCCGCGATTTTGGTGAATAGATCGCCTGTAGGGTATTTGCCGTCGATTAGGTCGATGGCTAGGTAGACGCTTGTTTGGTCTTCTTGCGCTGTGCTTATGAGAGGTATAAATCCCTCAGGGTCCATAGCCGTTTCAAATGAAGTCAGGCGGTATTGGGCAATGACAGTCTTCATTTGAGCCGGCGATAAAAGGGTGTTTTCAAAGATCGGTGTAACATTGCCATCGGCGGACTCTTCATAGAGCCCAGCGCGGGCGATGTTCTGATGCATGCCATCACCAGTAATAAAGCCCTGAAGCCCCGCTAATACAGTTGCTTTGTGTTGGCCTGCTTTGATGAATGCCTTGTTCGTGGTGTAGAAGCCATCACCATCGGTGTGAAGGTTGCTCGCAATGGCTTGGGCTGCGTGAAACGTTAGATCTGGTACGCTTTTTAGCCGACCGAACAGTTCAGGCTCAGCCAACACCAGTTCAGTGAAGAGCGTTACATGATCAGGCGAGCGAGCGCCGTGGTATGCGCTAAGTAGAAAGCCGGGGAAGTCGGCGCTACGTGACTCACTATCAACGACATAACGCTCACTAATGTGGTCCATTGCAATCAAGATACTTTCTAAATCGGGGGAGCAAGGAAGATGGTTGGTGCTAACCAACTGCTCAATTGCTACCGATTGATCGAGATTGAGAATTCCTGCAATCCGTTCCGCTGCCTGCTCGGCAATTTCACTGGGCATTGCCATTGTACTGTCAGCACCAATCAGGCTTTCAGTCGCGTTAGCAACAAGGGCTCTGCAGGCTTCATTGACCGCGATATGAACGGCCAGGAAAACCGGAATTGAAGCGCCACCGGCAGTCACTGATTCGCCCATCTGCTTGCGCATAGCGCTTCTCGCTCTAATGGCGGTCATGGCCATTTTTGAATCACAGTCCACAGCACCCCATCGCAAAGTCCCCTTATCCAAGCTCGCACGATCCACGAGGATGACTTTAGGATCAAAGGGTGAAGCGTAGGCAGCGACTTCGCCCTCAAAACGCGGATTACGAAACAGAGAAGGAGCGTACTTGTTGGCTGTAGTTGACATGGTGACTCCCTAAACGGCCTGTTTGATGGCCGCGAGTGATTTGTTGTAATTGAAGTCGAGACAGAACAGGTTGCAGAACTGGCGAAGGCTTTTGTCTGTGAGCGGTTCACCGTTTATTTCCTTTAAAAATATGGCGCTTAGGAATTGGCGATCGCTCGTGCCAGACGGCACGCTTTCAGACGCTCGGAACACGGCTGTAGCAAGGCCATCTATCACTTCATAATTCCCTGCACTGAGCTGCGCGCCAGCTATGTAGCCCGCTAGTGTTGGCTGGTCAATTACTGTAGTGCGTGCATGTGTTTTGACCTTGGGGGTCTTACTGCTGGCCGCATTAAAAGACAGGCTTAGTAGTTCGACGCCGAACTCGTAGAGCATTTGAGAAGCATTGCCCGAGTCGCCAACCAGGTAGTCATAGTTTGTCGTTGTGCTAGTGCCTTCACGCACAGCGTTTAACCATTCACCCAAAGATCGACGCTCAGCAGCATGCGCAAAATCACCCTTAAGTTTGCGATTAACAAGGGATAGGATTTGAGGATCAACAGCGTCCATCGCTTTGAGTAGCTGAGGGTGTTGCGTAAATACCTTTGCGATTAGCTTTCGGTATTGGTTGTCATCTGTAGTGAGCCCCATCGCCTCAATAAGTAGGCTAGGCACCATACCGAGTCTGTCATGTGCCACACGCACAAGAGCTTGGTTGTTGGCTGCAAAGGGAGAACTTGGCATCAAGCCAGCTTCGCAAAGCAGCTGAGTGCAGGCTGTATCATTGAGATGAGCGAGACGGATCATTGTTTGCAACGATTGCTCTGAAGCAAACAAGCGGCTAGCGAATGGCATCAAGCGGTGCTGTTTGGCAGCAAGGTTGGCTGTCAGGTGCATGAATTGATCAGCAATCAGGGTAGGACCAACGCCCGCGGATTTTAGGTGGTTGCTCGCGAGCTTGTATGCGGCCAAGGCAGTATCGGCATTGTGGTCAATCAAAAGGGCTGGATGCCAATAGAACGAGCCACGCTGAAAACGCGCTGTATAAATTCGATGGCCGTCGCCGTTGGCTACAACCAGATATTCGCCATCGTACTGAGGTTGCTTATAGAGGTCTGGAATCGCCTGATCGGTCATGACTAAGCCTTATCGTAGATTGTGTGATTTGGTAGGCGCCTTTTCATCGACACACAAAAAGCGTTTGGCTTTGTCTATGGCGGGAGAGGCTAAGTCTTCATCAAGGTTCTGATCGGCCAGCATTGAACGCATCCAGGTATCAAGATGGTTTGTGAAATGGCGTACCTGACCTTCATTAGCGAAGCTTGATGCGGAGACGCCCGCGACATCGAGCGAGGAATTAAGACCTTGGGCCAGCAGCATTGGCGCCAGCATGCTTGCCATACGATTGATAAGAGGCAGTTGGCTGATTGGCTGGTGGTGCAGGCTATGGGAAATGGCGGCGAGTTCATCAAGATCGACTGGGTAAACATTGATGCTGTGCGCTAAGTCGAGCGCGGAGTCTTTGGACACTGGCTCGCCAAAGATCGAATCAACCATCATGCGGTAATGAACCAACTCCCCATCACCGGGAACGATCCCACCTGCTAAGGCACAAGGCTGACGCTCGGATATCAGCATGGTATCTAGCCCATGCCGGGTAACCATCGCCTGTACTTGCAGCATTGAACGCGGCTGTGTCGATTCAACGGTTTCTTTGTATGGCGGCCGCGAATAACTCAAATGGGCGAGCACAACAGAACAGGTCACAGAATGTGATGAAGACATGGCCACCTTGTCCGAAATAGCTCCGTGAGAGCGATGCATTAGGAGCGGCCAAGGTGAGACACTGGCCGGGTTATTATTATATTATGTCATTGTACCGCTTAAATCTAGGGCGCTTAGCAGCTGAAAGGCTTATACCCATTGGTACGAAGCCAATTTGCATCTGGAATAATTCTGGTACATTGAAACTACAATAATGACGGCCAGCGAGCCGCAGATAACGCGAGGTGAGTGATGTTTCTGAACCGTTTTGAGCACCTAGTACGGTCAGGGAAGGTAACGATTGTTGGACGCCCGGATGGCATTCACGTGGCTGGTGCAAGCGGACTAGACCGTTTGCGTAGTCGATTTCTAGGTATTGGTGAGCGGCATGCGCTGGCTGGCATCTATCACCAGGTAAACCCAAAAGCCCCGGCACGTATGGCGTTCGTCATGCCCGCTGACTCTCAATGCGGCCATCAACAGCACTGCTGATGGTGTTTGATCCACTCTAGCGTCTGGGCGGAACGCCAACCGCCCATTCCCTCCCCCCAGCCCGACCGTTCCCACCAAGCCGATATATCACCAGCGCCAGCACGCCATCGAGCGATACCCGTTCAGGCCTGCCAATCACTATAAAATTATACCATCCTCCATACTGGCTACCGAACATCAACACCCATGCCTTCCTGACCGCCCGTCCCAGCCGGAGGCTCCGCAAAAACCCGGTGTTTCCTTTATATCCCGCATTCTGTGGGGGTTGCGCCGCGAAAGATAATCTTGGGAGCAAAGATTGATTTTGCTGGCAATGTCGGCTTGCTATCTTATAAAGTAGTATTGAACCGTTAATCTTTGGTCACAAACACTATGAATGCTGACAAAAAACCCGATCTTGGAAACAAGAAAATCAAACCGGCTACGCTGACGAGTGACATGCTGTCAGATATGGTGCTGGATCATATTCTTGATAACGGTCATCTCTTTATTGAGGGCAAACCTTCAACCAGTACCAATACTGAGCACTTCACAGCGGTACTCGATTCGTTGACTCGCTTGGCACACATGGTGGCCAAAGAAGCTATTGTGAACAGGATGAGCTTGTCACCTTTGAGTTCATTTGCGGACAAGCTTTCACCGGGTGACAAATCAGATCCTGACGTTGCCAAGTATGAGCTTCGCTATCGAATTCTAGAGCAGTATGGTGACAATGATCCTGTCAAAGATGACATCTACGATTACAACGAAGCAGTTGATATCTATGGTAAGGATTTCCTTGATACCTACTGGGGTGAGCTTGGCGAAAAATGCCCTCAGATGGTATCAAGCAAAGGTAATCGTCAGCTGTGGTTTAGCGTAGTTCGTTACCCGCTTTCATCGCTTGAGGCCAAGGAATCATTGGCTGCAAAGCTCGATTTGCCCTCAGAAGATAACCTGCTCAATAAGATCACCTCAGCGCCAGGTTTCAATTAGGCCTAGTGAAACGGCCTTATCCCCTCCCCGCAGCAAGCTGTTTTATTTGTATCCAAATTCAGCCTTGGGATCATGTTTTGGGTTACCAAAGACGGGTTTTTGTGGGCTTTAGGTTTGTCACCAAAAGGGCTTTTTTGGAAACAAGAAACCACTTTGTGGCCAATGTTATTTCCTTGCTGGCGCAGACCAGCGCGCGACGATTCAAGTCAGACCCACACGGAACCACAGAAAGAACTCAGGGTGCGCGAGGCGCACGGATGGGGTGGACTGTTAGAGGCTAGTATTGAGGATGGTATAATTATTATGGCTAACGTATGTAACTGCTGGTGCTGGACGGGCTCTTTCTTCGGGGGTGCCCTATGTCTGGATTGATGCCGCTAAGTGATGTCTTTGAGGTGACTAACCGCTACCACATTGGGATTGAGATAAGCGGTAACTACGCTAGGCTGATCAGCCAAAACAATAAAGGCAAGTCTATAGCACGCCGCACACTGGCCACGTCCTCAGTACTCGATCCACATGCATTAGCGTATCTCCTGACGAACGACATTCTTTATGCGGTTGATCAGGCTATCGCTGGCAAGGCTAAATTGCGTGTGCGCGACCTGTCAGGTCAATGCGACGGTTGCACCGTTAGAGTGTCCTTAACCAACAACATCATCCATAAGCTACCGATTACTCAGTGGCTGCTGGCGCTTAAAAGAGCTGCAGCTTTCAGTTCGTTTAAGCCAAAGGCACCCTCTACCGCTGAGCTGAATAAGCTAACCTTCAGACACTTCACTGCCAAAGGGTCGAGCCGGGTCGTATTGGGTCTAAATCTAACGCTGCGGATAGATTCAGCCCGTGGCTTTCGACGGTTGGTCGCCCGATACAAACCAGAGGGCGAACCGATACACGAGGTCTATCTTGCATCCTCTTTAGCGCTTTTAAGTACCAAATCCCTAAAGCAGAAATTATTGCCCCTTGTATCGCGTGCTCTCGATGATAATCATGGCACTGGCCTGACTTTTTTATATTTGGATTACGCGCCGGGCTCCTCAGCAAGACAGATCATAAATGCATTGCCTATCGCTAGCTGGTTGGACACATTGTTAGAGGCATCTCGATTTAGTCCTCTCAGGGGTTCTGGGGATTTTCCCGCCATAGATTGCAATTCGCTCTGTAGGCCCTGTCATTCCTAGCCTGTAGA
>Ga0075447_10001691_pt1 | contig 10274 bp, 5 predicted proteins | sample CoawatmetaG10DNA_FD_72352 | JGI IMG/M metagenome (GOLD analysis project Ga0075447, IMG submission 72352) | Marine microbial communities from the West Antarctic Peninsula - Coastal water metaG104-DNA | ecosystem: Environmental > Aquatic > Marine > Coastal | place: Atlantic Ocean: West Antarctic...
TGCGACGTTTTCTTCTACATCAATTAAGTTAATAATGACTGTAGCGGAATCACTCAAGGCTCCATCAGATGCTTGCACAAGTAAACTAAATACCGGAGTAGTTTCATAATCCAAAGATGTACTGTCTGTAACACTCAATACCCCTGTACTCGCATTCAAACCAAAAGCTTGATCAGTATTGCCACTAAGGACTGTATAAGATAGTGTATCTCCATCAGCATCGGAGGCTTGTATTGTTCCAAAAAATGTACCATTGGGACTGTTTTCTGCCAGGCTAAATGTCGTATCGGAGATCTGAGGGGCATTATCTACATCATAGGTCCAATTGAACTGCGCAGCAGCAATGTTTTCATTTCCTAAAACATCTTTATAAGCGCCTACAGCCACTAATATCGTTTTAGCTCCCTCCCCTGAAGCAGTGAAGGTAGCTGTATAGGTAGAATCATTTACGGCGACCAAAGCACTTATAGTTCCTCCTGTGACAGTAATGTCTGCTAAGATAAAGTCAGCGATAGCCTCACTACTGGCAAAAGTCAGTGATAAAGTACTATCCTCTGCAGTGAAACCATCAATACCTTCGTTAGCCGTTATACTCATAGTTGGAACAGTGCCATCTACTACAATGGCTTTATTGGCTCCAAGAGATCCGCTAGCTCCTGGACTGGCAAGAGTAAGCGTTGCAGCGTTTAATGCTGCATCATTGATCGTGCCGCTATTCATTGCAAAAGAACTCGTGGTTACATAATCTAGATCTGAAGTGGTATGATCTGACGCGACGGTATAGTTGAAGGTGAGCGTATTACTTCCTGTGCCACTGCTGTAATCCACGACAGCATCGCTGCTTCCAGTTTCTAGCGTGAGCTGAGGAGTACCTGTGACATTCACTACTTCGCTAAATTCTATAGTGATTGGAATCACATCCCCTACTTTATATGATCCATTTGCAGCTGTCGAGGTGACGTTTGATACAGTGGGATCGGTATTGTCTACTACAATGGCTTTATTGGCTCCTAAAGAATTTGCCGCTCCAGGACTGGCAAGCACAAGTGTTGCAGCGTTTCCTGCTATATCATTGATTGAACCAGCATTAGTAGGGATAATGGCAAGACCCGCAATATCATTACCCACATAAGCGTAATTACCACTGATAGTTACATCTAATGCCGCTCCATTGGTATCTATATACACAGGAGTGCCAGGACTTGCAGGATTGGAAATATCTATGATGGCAAGACCTGAATCATTATCAGCCAAATAAGCGTAATTACCACTGACAGTTACTCCATATGAAACTCCATTGGTATCTCTATACACAGGAGTACCAGGGTTTGTGGGATCGGAAATATCTATGATAGCTAGACCTGAATCGTTATTAGCTAAATAAGCATAATTACCGCTGATAGCTACTCTAAGTGCATCTCCATTGATGTCTCTATACACAGGAGTGCCAGGATTTGTAGGATCGGTAATATCTATGATGGCAAGACCTGAATCATTATCAGCCAGATAAGCGTAATTACCACTGATAGTTACCCCTAATGCCGCTCCATTAGTATCTCTATATATGGGAGTGCCAGGGTTTGTAGGATCGGTAATATCTATGATGGCAAGACCTGAATATCCATCAGACAAATAAGCATAATTTCCGCTAACGGTTACTCCCCATGCATATGCATCGGTATCTCTATACACAGAAGTACCCGGGTTTGTAGGATCGGAAATATCTATGATGGCAAGACCTGAATATCCATCAGCCACATAAGCATAATTACCACTGATAGCTACTTCATATGCATGAAAATTAGTATCTCTATACACTGGAGTACCAGGATTTGTAGGATCGGTAATATTTATGATGGCAACACCTGAAGATCCATCACCTACATAAGCATAATTACCATTAACGGTGACTCTATGTGCAACTCCATCGGTATCTCTATAAACAGGTGTACCAGGATTGGGTGTAGGTAATAGTAAGGAATTCGTTACTACATAATCTAGATCTGAAGTGGTATGATCTGAAGCCACGGTATAGTTGAAGGTGAGGCTATTAGTCCCTGTGCCACTACTATAATTCACAACAGCATCACTGCTTCCAGTCTCTAAAGTAAGTTGAGGAGTACCTGAGACATTGACTACCTCGCTAAATTCTACAGTAATTGGAATCACATTGCCTACTTTATATGATCCATTTGCAGCTGTCGAGGTGACGTTTGATACAGTTGGGTCGGTATTGTCTATGAGGATTGCTTTATTGGCTCCAAGAGAATTTGTAGCTCCTGGTGAGGGTAAAGTCAATGTAGCTCCACTACCCGAAGCATCGGTGATATTGGAGACGTTGAGAGGGATGATAGCTAACCCTGAAGTACCATCAGCCACATAAGCATAATTACCGCTGATAGTTACTCTTTTTGCCTCATCATTGGTATCTCTATACACAAGGTTACCAGGATTCGTTGGATCTGAAATGTCAATAATAGCAAGTCCTGCATCTTTATCTGCTACATAAGCATAATTACCACTGATAGCAATACCTTTAGCCTCACCGTTGGTATCTACATATACTGGTGTTCCTGGACTTGTTGGATCTGAAATGTCAATAATAGCAAGTCCTGCATCTTTATCTGCTACATAAGCATAATTACCACTGATAGCAACACCTCTAGCTTCACCATTGGTATCTACGTAAATTGGAGTGCCAGGACTAGCTGGATTTGAAATATCAAAGATTGCAAGACCTGTAGCACGATCCGCTACATATACATAATTACCACTTACTGTTACTCCAAATGCCATTCCATTCGTGTCATAACAATTAGGAGTTCCGGGACTCGTTGGATCTGAAATATTTATAATTACCAAACCTGCAAAACTAGCAGCTACATATGCATAATTACCACTAACAGCAACAGCAAGCGCAGTTCCCATATTTGCATTGGTGGCAGTATATGAAGGAGAGCCTGGATTTGCCTTATCTGAAATATCTATGATTGCCAGACCTGAAAATTGATCAATAACGTAGGCATAATTACCGCTTACAGCAACACTTTTAGCCTTATAGCTTGTTGCCTTATATACTGGAGTACCCGGGTTTGTTGGATCTGAAATATCTATAATGGCAAGGCCAGAAGTCTCATCTGCTATATAAGCATAATTACCACTGATGGTTACTCCATGTGCAGATCCATCGGTATCTTCATAAACAGGAGTACCAGGATTGGGTTCGGGTAATGCCAAAGAACTTGTCGCTACATAATCAAGATCTGAACTACTATGATCTGAGCCCACAGTATAATTAAAGGTGAGGGTATTAGTTCCAGTACCGCTGCTGTAATTAACAACCGCATCGCTACTTCCAGTTTCTAAAGTAAGTTGAGGAGTACCTGAGACATTGACTACTTCACTAAACTCTACAGTGATTGGGATCACATCTCCTACTTTGTAAGAGCCGTCAGAAGCTGTCGAGGAGACTCCGGTGACGTTTTGTCCTGCTGCGAAGAAGGAACCCGATAATAAAAAATATAGGAATTAGAATTGGAAGAACTTGGGCATTTTTAGTTGGTTAATAAACTATTAATTTTTGGAATCTCGAAAGATTATATATAAAACTGCCTAAAGCAAACTAATGATTAAATTATTATTCAAAAGTTGTATCAATCGAAATGAAGAAAGCCGCTTGATGAGGTTTTTTATTTGTTAAGTACCATTGGCTGCTGTCGAGGAGACGCTTGTGTATAGAGAACAGGGTATCCAATAAAATCAAAATAGGTTTTCAACTCCTATCAAATACTTAATATCTTTTGATGAATTTAGATAACCTCTAAGGAGAGATGAACATAGCTTATAAGCCATGGAATAAAGAGATTATAGTGGGAAATTGACCAGGTTACGAATATCAGATATGTATTTGGTGCGCGCATAGCGGTGACCCATTTGATTTTTAAATAAATGAGCATTTCAAGGTTATAAGAGTATCCATGAGAGTTTAAAATACTTAATACAATAAGCCATCTATTTCTTTTACTTTATGAATGTCTAAAAGCTACCATAATGATCCTATATAATGAGTACAAGTTCAGCTCATTCAAGTGAATCTGTACGTAAATTTTATGTAAGCACTACCCTAAAACATCAATGGATATCTTTTAAGTGAGATGTTCAAGGTCATGGCGCGATGTAAACATAACAAACAAAAAAGGATCATCTTTCATTGAAGATGATCCTTTTTTGTTGTATTCCGTCATGCAAGAAGATATCCCCAGGGGCTTCTTCCTCATATTTATTCAGGCTTAGGTAATAAAACTTTTCTTGACAATCGATATTTACCCGTCTTTTTGTCAATCTCTATAAGCTTTACCTTCACCTCTTCTCCTACTTCCATTACCCCTTCCATCTTCTCTAATCTTTCCCATTTCACTTCAGAAATATGAAGTAAACCATCCTTGCCTGGCATGAATTCAATAAAAGCACCAAATGGCATGATCGATTTAACTTTACCCTCATATACTTCACCCTCTTCAGGCATAGCGACAATTCCTTTGACCCAATTGGCCGCCTTATCTAACACATCTTTATTGACTGCAAAAATATTCACCAATCCTCCTTTGGGCGTTTCCTCGATAACCACCGTAGCACCGGTCTCACGCTGAATTTCTTGAACTACTTTACCTCCAGGCCCGATCACGGCACCAATCATATCTCTATCAATGACAATAGAAATCAATCTTGGGGCATTTGGCTTCATTTCAGCCCTTGGCACTTCAATAGTGTCTGTAATCTTATCCAAAATATGCAGCCTTCCTTTCTTAGCTTGCTCCATAGCTTCTTCAAGAATATCATACGACAAACCATCCACTTTAATATCCATCTGACAAGCAGTGATTCCATCTCGCGTACCGGTAACCTTAAAGTCCATATCCCCTAAGTGATCTTCATCACCTAAAATATCCGAAAGTACCGAATAACGAGAACCGTCTTTTTCGGAAATCATTCCCATGGCAATACCTGATACGGGTTTGGTTATCTGAATTCCAGCGTCCATCAAAGCCAGTGTACCTGCGCAAACAGTAGCCATGGATGAAGAACCATTAGATTCTAGTATGTCTGAAACAATTCTTATGGTGTAAGGGCTTTCTGGAGGAAGTACGGGCTTTAAAGCTCTCATAGCTAAATTTCCATGTCCTACCTCTCTTCTTCCCGGACCTCTATTGGGTCTTACTTCTCCAGTAGAAAATCCTGGAAAGTTGTAGTGGAGTATGAATTTGTTATAACCGGAATGCATGGCACCATCAATCATTTGCTCATCTACTTTAGATCCTAAAGTGACGGAGGTCAATGATTGTGTTTCACCTCTCGTAAAAACTGCAGATCCATGTGCACCTGGTAAGTAATCTATTTCACTCCAAATAGGTCGAATTTCATCTAATTGCCTACCATCTAATCTGACACTTGAATCCATCACACAATTTCTAATTGCATCTTTTTGGACATCATGGTAATATTTGCGTATCAAAAAATGATCATACTGATGATCCTCTCCTAATCCATCAACAAATGTATCAATGATGGCACCAAATTTTTCTTTACGAATTTCTTTGTCGGCAATACCTTCCTTAGCTACTGCATAACATTTGTCATAGCAATCTGCCTTGATCATATCATTTAATGCCAAATCATGATTTTCATGATCGTAAGTACGCTTTTCGGTGGCACCGACCTCTTGAGCTAACTCTATCTGGGCGGCACATTGAATTTTGATCGCCTCATGCGCTACTTTAATGGCTTCAAGCATTTCAGCTTCCTGAACCTCTTTACACTCACCTTCTACCATCATGATATTGTCAGCCGAACCTGCTACAATTAACTCCATTTTGGCTTCCGCACTTTGCTCTACAGAAGGGTTTACTACATAAGCACCTGCTACTTGAGCTACCTTGGCTTCTGAAATAGGTCCATTAAAAGGAATGTCTGACACGGCCAATGCAGCAGAAGCTGCAAGGGCAGCATAGGCTATTGGCATGATCTTTGGATCTGCCGAAATAAGACTGATCATCACCTGCGTATCTGCATGGTAATCATCAGGGAACAAAGGTCTTAAAGCCCTGTCGACCAGTCTACATATTAGAATTTCATAATCAGAGAGTCTACTTTCTCTTTTAAGAAATCCCCCTGGTATCTTACCTGCCGCAGCGAATTTCTCTTGATAATCAACCGATAATGGAAGAAAATCAACATTGTCTCCAGCGGTTTTTTTGGATACTACGGTAGCCAGCAACATCATGTCACCCACTTTTACGACGGCTGATCCGTCTGCCTGTTTAGCTAATTTACCTGTTTCGATGGTGATAGAAGTACCATCAGGTAATGAAAATGTTTTTTGCTTGAATGATGGAAGCATAATTTTATTAAATCAAAATTTGAAAAAAAAGGGAACCTTGAAAAAGCCCCCTTAAAATATAATTACTTTCTTAGATTGAGTTTGGCTATGATAGCACGATATCGCTCAATTTCGTTTTTGTAGAGAAAGTCGAGAAGTCTCCTCCGCTTTCCTACCAATTTCAACAACCCTAAGCGGGTTGAGTGATCTTTTTTATTCACCTTCAAATGATCTGTAAGGTGGTTAATGCGGTAGGTAAATAAAGCAATTTGAGACTCCGATGCGCCAGTGTCTTGCGTTCCCTTACCATGTGTTTTGAAAAACTCTTGTTTTTTCTCTGCTGTTAAATACATTTATGTCTTAAAAATTAACTTTATGAATTAATACGTTTCAATAACGCGCAAATTTAATCAATACTAAATTTGAATACAAACTCTTTAATGTTTTAATTTTTTTAACAGGCGTTGTTTAAACTTATCAATCACAACTGAATAATAATCAGTATCGAAAAGTCGCGCATCCACCCTAGCTTGTCTCAAAAAAAACAGACCGATGGGCAATAGGATCAAGTCTGCCATCCAAACAGAGTAAGCTCCATTAACAAAACCAGCAACGGCCCACTTCTCACTGAGTATGCTGGCTACATAATAAAAAATATAAAAAAAGATGGAAATAATTACTGGAAAACCTAACCCTCCTTTTTTGATAATGGCACCGAGCGGTGCCCCTATCAAAAACATAACCATACAAGCAAAAGCCTGACTATATTTTTTAAACTTGGCGATTTTATATCGCTCCGATTCGAATCTAAGTCGCCCCAATTTAGACTTACTGCTTGAAATGTTAACCTTATAAGTTCTGATTTTTGTTAACGCCCATTGTAGAATTAAACCTCTTTTACGCGCTGTAATAAACAAAGAATCCAAGTCTTTTAAATTCATCTGAGCCAATTTTGGACTTTGCTTCTTTGGAAAATGATCATTTAATTCTTTATTTTTTCGGTTTTTTTTCCATGAAGAAATTGGCATGATGCTATCTCCTGATACACTGGGGAAACTAGAGAATGCAAGGTTGATATTAATCATGGAAGCTTTTACTTTTGTTGATCGGTTCTGTTTATCATTATTTTTGATCAGCGTATCCGTTTTTAACTTCGATGAATCGGTTTTGTCAACATTTTTCTTTTGAAAACTCGCTCTGTCCAAGCGATGAAACAAATATTTTTTAGAAAATTCATACAATCCAATTAATGCTAATTCTTGCTCCGACTGAAGTGAGTCGATATCTGAGGTCAATTCCTCAATATTTTTCATTTGCCTGTTGTTCTGAAAAAGCTCTTCCCTTGTTCTTTTAAGATCAAAAGAGGATAGACTGAACATCATGTACATTTGATCGAAAGAAGTGCGCTGAAATTGATCTACCTGATTGTTCTTGGTCGCCTGCTGATTAAAGTATTGACCATCGAAAAGTTCTAATTTCAGATACTTATCGTTGTACATTGAAAACATTCTTGAAGAATCGGCCAAAATGACAAAATTATTGCCGTTTTTTCGTGTATGATCATAGATCATGACATCCTTCAGTGTAATGTTATCATTGAATTTTTCGTTGGCTTTGATGCTATAATTAGGGATTCCATTGTAGAAAACTCCTTTTTTAATATCTAAAGCAGGTTTTTGGTGTTTGATATCATAGATCAGGCTGTACGCCTTCAGGTTGGCTGCTGGAACTACGTAATCGTTGAAGAAAAATGCAACTAAAGTCAAGACCAAAATGAAAAAAAATATAGGTCTCAATGTCCTAGTAAGAGATATACCTGCGCTTTTTATGGCTGATAACTCAAAGTTTTCTCCCAGATTGCCAAAGGTCATCAAAGAGGAAATTAAAACACCTAGTGGAAGCGCATTTGGAAGAATATTGATACTGAAATAAAAGAGTAGCTCCCCAAAAACTTTAAATCCCAAATTTTTTCCAACAAAATCGTCGAAATATTTGAGCATATATTGGACCAATAGAATGAACGTCGCAACAATCGTTGTCAAGAAAAACGGACCAATAAAAGATTTAAGAATGAGTTTATCCAGCCTCCTCATTTTCCCTCAACATTACTCTTCAAATGAGAAACAAAGATATTTTACAACGATCAACCACCAACAATTTCTTTCAAGTCATGTATCAAACCCTCCCACAGATCGGAGACTTCTTGATCATCTAAATCAGAATAGTCAGTAATTTTTATATAAACTTCTTGGGTCAGTTCATTCATTTCCAGTCGGATTTCGATGGAATTTAAGTCCTCATCATCTTCTCCCTCAAACTCGAATTTAATATGTTGATTGGCTTTGATGGAAACAATTCTGGCCCTATTTACCTCGCCATCCCAAAGCATGGTATATACTTTGTCTTCTGTGATATTGACGTCATCTGCGAACCACTGCGAAAGTCCAGATGCAGTACTGATATAAGGAAACAACATCTTCCGTGATGCATTGATGCTGTATTCTCCTATAAACTTACTTTTATTCATAAAAAAAGATTTTCGACAAGGTAATAAAAAATATTAGCCCAATCATAATTAATAATAATTTGTTGTTAAATTGCGCTCCTTTGAATGTATGTTTTAAGACATGGCGAGGTAGCTCAGTTGGTTAGAGCGTCGGATTCATAACCCGGAGGTCAGGGGTTCAACTCCCCTCCTCGCTACTAATATAAACATCTTTTAAAGCTACCCCTATTCTTTCATCTTTATTTTTTTTATTTTCCTTTTTTTGTTGCCATATTTTTATTTTTAATATAAAAATCATGGGAATAACATAATAAAATTAAAGCTATTTTCAATTATTCAGTGGATGAGATCAGAACTTCCCATTCTTTGGTCAATTGATCTACTTCATTCTTAACTTTTTGAAATTGATCATTTAGCTCGGAAAGTTTATCACTATCCTGATAAATCTCTGGTTGGGTCATCTCTGTTTCTAAAGATTTTATCAATGTCTCTCGTTCCTGAATTTGGTATTCTACATCAGCTACCTGCCTTTTCATCGTCGTCTGAGATTTGGGCTTGATTGGTTTTTCTTTGACTTTAGCTTTTGATTTTTTCTCGTTTTTTATAGCAAATTTTGTTGGTGATGTGCGCTGACTCATCCACCACTGATACTCTTCATAAGTGCCCGGATATTCCTTTAGTTGATGATCTTCAATCCACCAAATTTTGTTGGCCACCTTAGTGATAAAATGCCTGTCGTGTGAAACCACCAAAAATGTACCCTCATATTGCTGCAAAGCCTGCACCAAAATACCTACCGAAAGCATATCTAAGTGGTTGGTGGGCTCATCGAGTAATAAAAAGTTGGCTTCAGAAATCAAAGCTTTGGCCAGAGCTACTCGGGATTTTTCACCTCCGGAGAGTACCTTTATTTTTTTGAATACTTCATCTCCACTGAACAAAAAACATCCCAAAACACCTCGTAATTCTTGCTCATTTTTACCGGTTCCTTCCTGTTTGAGCTCTTCAACGAGGTCATTGTTGATATTAAGCGCCTCCAGTTGATGCTGGGCATAAAAAGACATCAATACATTGTGACCTGTTTCCACTTGACCTTCATGGGCTTCGGTACCCGCTATGATACGTAAAACAGTTGATTTACCCTTACCGTTTGCACCAATCAATGCCACCTTATCCCCACGCTGTAAGCCCAGAGTTGCCTTTTCTAAAATATCTAAATCTCCATAGGACTTACTAATGTCTTGAAGTCGCTTTACATGGCGTCCCGACTGGGTCTTAAAATTAAATTTAAAATTGACCTGCATGTTTTCGTCAACAACTGCTTCAATCCTATCTAATTTTTCCAATTGCTTTACCTTGGACTGCGCCTGTTTGGCCTTAGTCGCTTTTGCT
>Ga0075447_10001704_pt1 | contig 10216 bp, 9 predicted proteins | sample CoawatmetaG10DNA_FD_72352 | JGI IMG/M metagenome (GOLD analysis project Ga0075447, IMG submission 72352) | Marine microbial communities from the West Antarctic Peninsula - Coastal water metaG104-DNA | ecosystem: Environmental > Aquatic > Marine > Coastal | place: Atlantic Ocean: West Antarctic...
CAACAGGGTAAATTATGATTAATCTTTTAAATGGAGATTGTTTTTTAGAACTGCCTACCTTAAAAGAAGATTTTGCTGACGTTGTTATTACGTCACCTCCATACAATCGCAAAAGAAACGATAAATATAATAACCACAACGATGTTGTTAGCGATTACTGCGGGTTCTTGGAGCGTTCTATAAAAGACTGCTTGCGGATTTGCAAGGGTAATGTTTTTTACAACATCCAGAAAAACACCTACAACAAACAAGACGTTCATAAGATTATGGGTATGTTTTCTGAGGAAATTATAGAAGTTTTAATTTGGAAAAAATCTAACCCAATGCCTAATCCACACCTAATTAATGCCTACGAATATATTTTGGTATTGTCTAAAAACAACAAGTCACTCAAGGCTAACAACACTTATACCTTTAACCATTTTGAGACTCCTGTTTTCAGTAGCAACCCTTACAAAGAGATTCATAGGGCAGTTATGCACCCTATGGCGTGTGAATTTATATTGGAAAATTTTGCAACAAAAGGCGATGTAATTTGCGATCCTTTCATGGGCGTTGGGACTACAGGAGTGGAAAGTTCAAAGGCTGACATGAGTTTTGTTGGCGTTGAGATTGACGAGACATATTTTAAAATTGCAGAGAAGCGTATAAATGAGCAGGATACGAAGTTATTTAACCAAATGATTGAACAGGATTTTTTTAAATGAGCAGGATAGGGAATTACTTAATCGAATCAGAAGAGAGCGGAGAAATACGTTATGACGATAGACAAAACCGATACATCCACAAGAAGCTTGATACTAGAGGACAACATCCCTCCACCCAAGGATCGAAGGCTAGGGACGGGAATAAAAATGCCTCCAGACTTGAAGGAAGTAATGAATAACATGAATGTTGGGCAGAGTTTCTTTGTTGAATCTACTCTTGATGATCAGAAGCCTAAGATAGCCGCCATACGAGCAGCTATTAGTCGATATGTTGATCGGCCTGATTGTGAAATCAACGAGAATTGGTTGTTCTCTGTAAGAATGGAGAACGAACCATTCCGTCTGGGCGTAAGAGTCTGGCGTATGGAAGATAAGGAAGACTAGGGTGATCATCACTAACAATTTTAATCTACCTGATGTTGTTGTCTCTGCCTTAACGCAAGATGACTACACTAAAGGGAAGTCTAATAGGTCAGTTACACAGCTTATAGATTCACCGCAGGTAGCCATACTAGCTAGAGAGAACGCTGATGACATCAAGCAGGATGCTGTTGACTTCCTTTGGTCTAGGTTTGGAACCTCAGTGCATACAATGTTCGAGAAGGCCGCTGAAGGCGCAGACAAGGTTATTAGTGAAGAAAGAATGTTTGCAGAGGTCTTGGGTTGGACAATATCGGGGGCTGTCGATCTGCAAGAGTTGAGTGACCGTGGGCGTATAGTCAGCGATTACAAGGTTACTTCAGTATGGTCAGTTATCTTTGCCAAGAAAGAATGGCATAACCAACTTAATTGTTACGCTTGGTTGATAAGAAAGTCTCATGGTGCTGTTGTTAAGCAGTTAAGAATTATAGCAATCATACGGGACTGGCAACGCAGACGGGCAAGTGAGGATTCAACATACCCTCAATCGCCAATAAAGATTATTGAGATTCCTCTGTGGTCTGATGAAGAGCAAGATGCTTATGTTGAAGGAAGGGTAAGGCTCCACCAAGAGGCTGAGTTTAAAAGGTTAACTGGCGGGGACATCGAGCCATGTACGCAGGCTGAGACATGGAAAAAAGATGATAGTTATGCTGTTGTGAAAAAAGGCCGAAAAAGAGCCGTTAGAGTTCTAGGCTCTCAGCAAGACGCTGATGAGTTCATGGACGCTATAGCAATTGAGCCTGAGAAACATTCTGTTGAAGTGAGAAGGGGCGAGGCTACCAGATGTATTCAGGATTGGTGTCGAGTCAGCAAATGGTGTCCACAATTTACAGGGGAGTATCGTTCGTGATTGGAAGCGACAAAGCTACATATTTAAAGATGGTGTCGATATGGTCGATCACCGATATACCAGACCTAAAGTCTAGACTGATTGGTGACACGTTCAAGTTTACTTGGACAAAAGGTTGGATCACAGACTTAGAGGCAAAGGTGTTTTACGAGCTAGAGCCTTTAGAGATTGTAGAGATTCTTGAGAAGTCGATTGAGATAGGCTTTAAGGAATCTGGTATAGCTTATAGAAAGAATTTCAAGGGGTTTACTAAGAACCCATTTTCAAGTCAAAACTAGGAGTGCGAAATGCCAAAAAAAGAACAGTATCCTGAAATAACTTTCAGGGCTATATGGAAAAACCTATCCGCTGTAGATTGCTCGAAGAATGCCAAGAGCAAGAACGGGCTAACTTACCTTGCTTGGAATGAAGCTTGGGCTTTACTCATGGATAATTATCCAGAGGCAACCTTTGCTTATCTAGACAACGAGGTCTATGCAGATGGATCAGTATCAGTTGTTTGTCAGGTGGAGATACATGGTCTTGTCAGGAGTATGTGGTTGCCTGTTATGAACTATGCAAATAAAACGATACCCAACCCTTCATCTAGGGATATTTCCGATAACAAGATGCGTTGTCTTGTGAAAACAATTGGACTTTTCGGCTTGGGATTCCATATATACCGTGGACAAACTCAACCAGAAGATATGATTGATGACGCTGTTGTTGAACAAGTTGCAAGCAAGCCAGTGAAAGCCAAGGCTGTTACGAAAAGTAACCCTCCCGCAGAAAGTCCTGTTAAGGCTGAAGTTGCTCCAGTTGTTGACTCGTCTGAGTCCTACTTAACATGGAAGGATTCTGATGCTCACCACTGGGTAGATCAGATGATTGAGGTAGCAACAAAGATGATTGACTCGCCTGATGGTCTTAGGAGTCAATGGCAAGCCAACAAGAAGACGATTGATCACTTAACAACCAACCATCTTGACGCATACAACATGCTTAAGGTGAAATTCACTGCACTATCTAAATCACTCGATAAAAAGGAAGGAAACGATGAATAAGCAATATCCGAAAGGCGAAGGCGCAATGTTTGCAAACGAGAAGCAGAACGAAAAGCAACCTGACTGGAGGGGTAATGTCGAAGTAAGTTCCGCTCAGTTGCGTGAACTCCTATCGATGGCTAAAGCCAATCAAGCCAACCCTGTACCTGACTTCAAGCTTAAGATGCAGATTGCATCATGGAACCGTGTAGCCAAGAACACTGGCGCAGAGTACATGTATCTTAGCACTGAGGTTTATAACCCTGAGTCTGCTCCTGCCCCTGCTCCTGCACCTGCACCTGCACCTGAGCAGTTTGACGAAGACATACCTTTCTAGAATCATGATTAAGCTGAATCTAAAAGAGAACAGCGGAGTGGTAGATATCCTTCTACCGCTCTGCAACCTTTTCCCCGAAAGAAGCCTTGCCTTGATGAACCTATGCTTAAAGTCTAAGCGAGGTATCTCCATAGAGATAAAGGGCATCACCAAGTCAAGATCATCAACACAGGAAAGGTACTACAGGAAATGGTGCGGTGAGTTCGCTAAATTTGTGGGCATGACTCACGATGAGATGCACGAAGAACTTTTGTGCAGAACATTTGGAAGTGAACACATTGCCACCACCCTTGGCGACATAAGACGGCCAGTAAAAAGAAGTTCAGAGGTTGGGGTTGTAGAGTATTCCACTCTTATTGAGATGTTGATATTTACAGCCGCTGAATTAGACTTCCAAGTTCCTCCTGCGGAGAAGCAGTGAGTAAGTCTGAATATTCTGTTACGCCCATACCAAAAAATCTTCTTGGGGGCTTGATGAGAAAGCATCATTACTTGTCAAAGATATCCGCAGGGTTTAAAAGCGGATTTAATGTGGGATTAATTCACAAAGGAAAGGTTGTTGGCGGGTGCATATTCACTGGCTTTCCTGTTCCAGAGTTAAGTCAATCCTGCTTTGGCATGGAGCGAACGGATCAAGATGGGTTGTGGGAACTAAGCCGTTTTGTTTTGGAGCCAAGCCATCAAGTATCAGAACATAATCTGGCGACATGGTTTATGTCCAGAGCAATCAAGATGTTAAGAGCAGAGGAATTTGTACGGGCAGTCCTGAGTTACGCTGACAATGATCATCACAGTGGGGTCATTTACTCTGCATCTAATTTTAAGTATTACGGTCTTAGCGATAAGAAGAAAGACTTTTTTGTAGAGTCAATTCAAGACGATATGTTTGCAGGGACTCAGATGATCAAACATGTCAGAGGCAAGATGAAGGGTTTAAAAGGTGAGTGGAGAGATAGGAGTCAGAAGCATAGATTCCTGTTAGTTTTCGACAAGAGCCTAAGCTGTAAGTGGCAACAAGAAGTCTGGAGAAAACAATGACTATTACTGTATCTATCGTGCTGAATGAAGCGGAGCAGAAGCTTGCAACCTTCCTAGCAACAAGCAGATATCAGAACGCTCGATCTAAAGGCATTAAAGATAACAAGATTGGCGATCAGTCCAACATGGCTACAGACTTAGAGGGCATGGCCGCTGAGATAGCCGCTTGTAGGCTACTTAACGTGTATCCTGACCTGCAAACCGAAAGCATCCCAGTACACGACCTGATTACTAGCAAGGGCTATACGGTTGATGTGAAGGTAACAAAGTACGAGTCAGGTAAGCTTTTAGCTGTAAAGAACAAGATCAAGAACCCTTCAGACTTCTACATGTTAATGATCGGAACATTCCCTAATTATCGGTGTGCAGGGTTTGCCTCAAAAGATCATCTGTTGTGCGAAAGCACACTGACTGACTTGGGAAAGGGTGAGGGTCACGCCCTTCATCAGTCCGACCTTACGCCCATCGGTATATGGTCAAAGATGTTCAACTAAACACTGGCACTACCCTAATTAGTACGGTAGAGTAAAAGTTGGCGAATAAAAGATTCGGTGAGTGGTGGCATCGAGTTATTCCTCTTATCCCTCGATAAGCGCACAAAAAAGAGATTATGAAGTCCCGTTCGCCAAAACCCCTAAGTTCATGCGGGCAATTCTCTCAACCACCACTATTACAACGTCAATGTGGGGAATTGAACCCAAATCATTCCTTGCTGTTAACCTCTTATATATAAGGCCTAGTAGAACTACCTGTACAACGTGTCGAATACTGGCAGGTCTGCCTTGCGCTTCAGCACTGAAGTGACCTTAAGAACGTGCTTCTCTTTTGCGATCAACTCATCCGTTTCTTCTCTCTTTCTTTCGGGGCTTAAATCGGACTTCATTACCTTGCTCTTCTGGTTTCGTATGTATGTTAGCTGATTTGCAACATAGTTTACATTTCCCTTGAGGCCAACCAAGACCTCTCTGCCTTCAAGATATCGCTTGTATTCGTCTATGCGTCCTTTCTCTTTAAGATCGTTTAATGTCGATGTAATCTTCCTTATTTCTTTGTGCAGTTCGTAAAAGTCTTCTTTTTGACCTGAGTTGTTATTTCTGGCAAAAAACCTTTTTATGATTGGGTACTCAGTTACAGGTCGGCTTGGCATCTGGATACTTGGATCGCCCGACAAGGCTGTAGACCTCAGCAAGGAGTCAACAGCATCCAGTACATATGAACCTATTGTTCCAGTGTAACCTTTCATTACATGCTCAAGTTTGAGGGGATTAATGCCAAGAGCCTGACCAATCTCTATAGCCGCCCTGTTTGTTGAATCTCTGTCAATAAATGCCGCCTCCATGTCCCCATCAAGATACTTAGAAACAATTGGGTTTCCAGTAAAAAAATTGTGGTTCATGTATGCTTCAAGCAGAGGCTTCGTTATTTGCGCTCCAAGAGGATTGATTCCTAATGTGCCTGTGGTTGCTGTAATTGCAGACTTCAACGCTTCACGGCCAGTAGACTTATCAGTTGCTACAGCCAATGCCTTCTCAGGGAATGTTTTAAAAATCAAACCAATTTCAAAAGGAATAGGCACTTTAAATGGTACGCCCCACGGAGTTGGTAGCAACCAATTGTTATCTCTGGTATGTTCGTCAGCGTTCTTATATTGCTCATCATCGCTAAACATCAAGAAGTACATAGCAGTTAATGAGGCTAACATAGCCCCGCGCAAGGCAACGATCTGTGCCTGCTTGCTTTTTGATAAATCTTTATTGGTTCCATAATTCCCTCTAGCCGACCTTACAAATACGTCTAAGCCCTGAAATCTTGCATTCAGGAAAGGAATAGCGGCTGTAACTACACGGGCAAGAGGGCTGTTACCTCTTCTTGAGAAGTTAATAACTTCAAGAGCCTGAAAAGCAGCTTCTGCTTCGTTTCCAGTTCTTGCAAGAACATCGTCATATACGGCCTTTCTGGTTGCGGCATCTGAGGCTGTTGTTGCTTCGCCAAGATAGTCCCAAAGCCTGAAGGCAATGTTTCGCACACCTCCATCTCCGCGCTTGGCCATCTCCTTCTCAAAGTCTTTAAACACATTGTCAGGGTCATTACCAAAGTCGTAACCGCCAACAACTCCGTACTTAGATAAAGTCTCTACCCCTGTGGTCGCATTTTTAAGTGTACTCCACACGGGAACAAAGTCTGATCCAGAGGTAACATATGTCGATAGCGTATCTCTTAACATGTTAACAATCATGAATCCGGGGTCTCTTGTTATCATTTCCCGTAAAACTCTAGATGGTGCGCCCACAACACTTGTCAGCATGGTCTCCATACTGCCGCCACCCTTCAATTGCATGGATTCAAACATCAACGGGTCATCAATGGCAAAGTCTCTTTTCTTGCCGTTAACCCTAAAGCTAATAATATTATTTCCTTGCTGACCTGCGATTACCTCTCTAGCCAGTCCAAGGGACTTCATGTCTCTAACGATTCGTTGTTGGGCCACATTTCTCATGCCCATGCCGATAGCCGCATCTAGGTTTCTAGTTATTGCGTCAAGCAAGGGAACGGTTACAGCGGTGTCTCCTCCCTTTAACTCCTTAAATGTAGCGGCAGATGTCATGCCTTTGAATATTGCAGGCATTTTGTCTGGGGCATTGGGGTCTTCAGCTTGTCGATAGAACGGGACGTAGTCAGCCTGATCCATCCACGTTTTAGCTGTTTCAGCATCAAGAACACCAGTATCTAAAAGAAACTCTACAGTCTTTGAGTTGTAAGCTTGCCAAGTGCTAAACCACTCCTCAATTATGTTGTTGCCGTTCTCATCCTTATACTTGTTGATTTCTGGCATAAGCGCGTCAAGGGTATCCCCGTCAGCAGGTGTAGCTAGTCCCTTTTCTTCTCGCAGTCTTTTTGATCGTATTGCGATGGCGTAACCCTGCGCTAACTTCTCAAGATCAACACCGTATTTGTTTTGATACAATGGGGACATTACATCAATAAGACCCCTGTACTCTCTATTCTTGTGAATGAACTTCTCTACTTTTGTTATGCCGTTCTTGTAAGATACAAAGCCGCTCTTTATGGTTTCTGCTGTTATGCCTTTTGACCTGTCAGCAAACAATGCCGCAGCGAAAGCACTTGAATCAGCAAGAACATCTCTAAAGCCTAAGTCTGGATCATTGTAAATCTGCTCAAGCCTAGCGTATCGATTCTTTAACTTGGCACTTGCCTTGATAAAGAACTCACCTATTGCTCCTGTGTTTGTAACGTCTAGATAGGCTCTAGATGCAGGTGCAGTGGGAGCCGCTGTAACCGTTTGGTCTAAAGCGGCTTTTGCTCTTGGGCTGTACTCAGGTTGCTTTCTTAAGGACGAAAGTATTTCAGGGTCAGACAGCCTCAACCCGTCATTTGGATTCTCAGCAATATACTGGGCGCGAGGGTTTGATTCTGGGTTAACTACAGGAGTTAACATGTTAGGAGTATTTCTGGCTTTCTCTATATTCTTTTCAACGGCCTTTTCTATAGCACCTTCTGGTATTATCTTTCCTTCTATCTTTGGGTTAAAGCCTTTGTCTAGCCCTGCATTTTTTATAGCATCTTCTTTTGAAGAGACTTCTTCAGACTCCATAACCAAAGGGTCAAATGCAGCTACCGTAAGGCCATTAAATCCATCAACATAGTAGCCAGTATAGCCTGCATTTTTTATTTTGTTTTCGTATCCCGTATAATCTCGGCTACGCTGTAATGGGGTTCCTTTGTAGAAGCCTTCTGGGTCATTGTTGTAGTCGTACAGAAGACTAGCATCAACTTCAGCGGTATGCTTAAAGCGTCCTAGCCCCTGCTCCTTCCTATACCCGTTCTGAACGCCCGACTCGATACCAAAGTAGGTTCGTGGAGGGGCTGTGCTGACTCTTTGCTTCTCGCCTGCGGTGTTCCTGCTAAGGTTTGATCCCCAACGGTTCGGATCACCCCTTTGTAATTCTTTGCTCGCATAATGGGTAAGCTCGACTCTTCCGTTGCCATCGACTGCTCCCGCAAGCCCAGACGATGCATCTCCGATACTGCTCTCAAATCTTCTTCGTCTAACATCAGCACTAATCCTATTTTCTTCTGAAGTCCATATGGGCATAAGCCCCGTTTTTTGCACAGCAAACTTAGTCTGCTCTAGCTGTGCAGTTCTGTTGCTCTCGCCAAACTCACCAAAGTTAACCCAAGAGTTCTGTCCTCTAGTTTCGGTGGTCATAGCCCTTCTAGCTAAAGGAGAATACATTGCCGCATGGTTCTGCCAAGCGTTTTCTTCTCCAGTTGCTCTAAAGGTAGTACCTGACTTAACGTGTCCGTAGAAGTCATGCACTGCCCTGAACACATCATTAGCAAGGAGTGGGACACCGTTAATATCTCTGTACTGCGTTTCTGCCAGTAGCGGAAACTCGGAAACACTAAGGTCTTCAAAGTTTTGATCCGATGGCCCATATCCCTCTGTAGTAGGGAATACATAGAGATGGTTGTTCTTTTTAATGTCTTTGATGGCGTTAGACGGCTTGCCGTCATAAGGGTCTTCCTTGCCCATAAGCTCAACCTGCAAGCCTGTCTGCAACAGGTAGTCATACTGAGCAAGGGTCTCATCAACCAAGGCTTGATAAGCCTCTTGAACTAACGGGTCGTTAGGAGCGTGATCCATCAACTCGTATTCATCCGCTATCTCTGCCCCACGCTCTGGGTTAGCCAGAACATGTCTGTCAGGAGGCATATAATCAATGCCAGACTGTTGAGTGTAGTCTGTAGCGGCCTGTAACGCAGGCTCCCAAGGAGCAAATTGAAGTACAGAAGTGGCAGGAACGTCAAGGTCAGGAGTCGTTCTTGACTCCATGATATCCGACTCAACAAAGCTCATCTGAGCCTGAGTGTCGGCCTCAGATATAGTCTCATCTAAGCCTTCAGAGTCGCTTATAGATTGCTTGAAGGGTCGCTTAACATCTCCTTCTTCTGGCTGATCTGTCTGTGCAATACCTGCTCTTAAATCCTGTTCCGCATTAAAGAAAGGCACTCCCTGTTGTCTTTCTGTCTCAAGGAGAGTTCGTATTGGGCCTTCTGGATTTACTTGGCTTTTTCCTCTAGTCCTGCTTCCAATCTCTCCAGACTCTATGCCCTGTATGATGCTGTCGAATGAATTAAAGCCAAAGCCGTTAATGGCACTCACTGACTTTGTATAGAAATCTGTTATTCTCTTTAGCAAGGTTCTTGGCTTTCCCGTCACTATCTTGGGGTCTGCCCTTGCCTCTCTAGTCATTTCGGCAATAGCTTCTTCCATCTGAACAACAGGGCCGACATAGCTAGCCTTTGCCGCATCCAAAAACGTCATCTTATTTCGGTTCTTTCTTGTCCCCGCAAGACTTGAAAGTAACTGCCATTCTTTTTCTGTCCACAAATCAAGCTGTCTCATGCCGTGGATCATTTCATGGTCTAGCAGACGAACAAATTCAGCTTCTTGTTGCTCAGGAGACATATCTTTGATGCCTACCACGGTGTCAACAGCCATAAATATTGCTTTTACATCAGGGGAATAGTATGCCTCGGTAACGGAGGCATTAGGGTCTTCGTTTATACCCTGTCTCTTAGCACCCATAAGAGACTTGCCTTTAGAGTCAAGCAACAGTTCGCCAGTTGCATCGTCTTTAAGCATCCCCTGCCTAACACCAAACACAAGTTCACCTTCAGCGTTCCTTGCAACTCTTCGCAAGGCATAATCTATCCTGACCGGAATATCAGTAAGCCCAAAGGAATTCATCCGGGACTTCAGTATTGCTGTTAACTTGTTGATATCAACAGTAGGGGCAGGTGACGGGAGCATCAG
>Ga0075447_10001711_pt1 | contig 10195 bp, 8 predicted proteins | sample CoawatmetaG10DNA_FD_72352 | JGI IMG/M metagenome (GOLD analysis project Ga0075447, IMG submission 72352) | Marine microbial communities from the West Antarctic Peninsula - Coastal water metaG104-DNA | ecosystem: Environmental > Aquatic > Marine > Coastal | place: Atlantic Ocean: West Antarctic...
AATGCCAAGAGGAGGACATGCTCATCGTGAAACTTCTCAAATAATAGTCGCAGTATCTGGAGATTGCAAGGTATGCTTGTCGGACGGTACAGAATCTAAAGTTTTTAATCTTAATTCGCCGTCTATAGGACTATGTTTTGACCCAATGGTTTGGATCGAAATTCCAAAATTTTCTTTGGATGCAACAGTTCTTGTTCTTGCAAGCACCCATTATGATAGTAAAAAAACAATAAGAGATTGGCAGGAATATTTGGAAGCTATTGAACAAATTAAATTAAATAATTAAATGCTAAAAAATTGAATACATATCTCTACTTTAGAACTTACTGGGGAAAAGAATCATTTTCTGGTTGGAGTGGCAGAAATGTCCTTGCAAAAAATAAGATGGAGATGGTTGAAACCTGCATAAAGTCACTTCAGTTACCCGAACAAAATTTATATGCATGTGCTTGCGTTGATTTTTCTACAGTTGAGTATACTAAATTTCTAAATGAAAATTTTGATGAAGTATTTCATACATCAGAAGGTTTTGATGTAAATGACCATGAAGGAAAATGGCCAATTTTTGGGGGAATGGGTGGCTTGTTTGAAGTAATAAAATTTATAAAATCAAAAAACCATAAAGATGATGATATTATTCTGATTTTGGAAGATGACTATTTATTTGATATTGGTGGCCTTAATAAGTGGATTGCAGCTTGCACGCATTTTAATGGATTCGTAAGTCCATTTGATCATCCAGATAGGTATATTAGAAATGATGATCTTGTTTTTAATAAAACAGAGATTTATGTTTTCAATGATTTACACTGGAGAAACGCAGAGTCTACTACTAGTGTAGTTGGAGGCCAATATCGATATTATAAGAAAACTTATTTCTTAAGAATGCTCCCAAGATTTCATGTCTGGTTTTTTTGGCCTAGTAGGCTAATTGGCAAAGAACTGCCATCAATAGACAGAGTTTTTTATCGTAGATGTTATTTATGGCTCAGAATTAAACTATTTACCCCCATCCCTGGTTTAGCAGTTCATTTGTCGAAATTTATTGCTCCAGAGGATAATATAAAAAAAACTAAAGATGTTTTTATTCCAGACACACAATTAAGTCCAGGTATTGATTGGAAAAAAAGGTATAAAAATTTGTTAGAAGATATTCTGTAGAATTTTTATGGAGAATCGAAAAAAAATATCACTTAAAAGCTTAGCTAACATTAGATGAATATACCTTCAAATTTTGATAAGACTATGAGTGATTATAGTAATCTTATTTCAGAAGCATTTAGCGAGTTTGAAAATAGCTTTCCTGCTATTGCATCCCCAACCTTTAGTAAACAGGAAACTGTAACTTATTTATATTCTTCAATTAGAGACAAATCAATAGATAGAGTTAAAATTAAGTTTCCATGGCGAAGCTTATTCCTATTTATTCCAAGGATATCCATAATGTTTTTTAAGCTTTTTATATTTTCACTTTTTTTTAGAGTCCATTCTATTCCTAAAAACTCAATCTATTTTAGAACATATGCTGTTCCGAGGTGTTTTAAGTCATCTGAATTAATAGATGATTACTTTAGAGATTTGCCTAATGATTTAAGTTTGAATAATAATGTAGTTTTAGGCTATACATCTCATAATTTAACCATTATGAATAGATTTAGATCAATCAATAAAAAATCTAATCATATAGCAAGTGATGGATTGCTAACTATTATTGATTTATTAATTCTATTTTATGATTATCTAACAACGGCATATATACAGATTAAAAAAGATTACTATCTAAATGATTACAATATTAAAGATGATATTAATAATTCTTTGCTAATTGATTATTTAGATATTAGGTCTTTTGAAGCTTATGTTGAAAAGTACAAATGTAAAAAATTGGTATCTTTCAAAATAAAAACTTTCGTTTATATTTTCGAGAATCAATCCTGGGAAAAAGCCTGTTGTTTATTTCTTAAGAATCACGGTGTTAAATTAATTGGATATCAGAGTAGTGGATGGTCAGCAGTTTTTTTGAATTTTTTCCCAACTAAAGGGGATATGAAGCGTCATCCAATGCCTAATATAATTTTAACTGTAGGTGAAAATAATAGAAAATATCTTAAAGAAAATGGAAACTATTCTATTCCAGTAGAATCTTTTTGTGCCCTCAGATTTTCGTATCTAAATGACGGTAATAAATATTTAGTTTCAAATCCTAACGTTTTAATATTTAAAAAAGTCTTGTATGCTTTTCCTAACCAGGTTTATAAGGCTAATGATGTAGTAAATGATCTAATTAATATATTCGGAGATACCGAAATTATTGTTCATCTTAAATTTCACCCTCTTTATTCTATTAATGAAATTAAAGGATTATCTCAACTTCCTATAAACTTTGGTATTGTGAATGATTTGGAGATGAGCTCTCTGAAGGATACATATGACTGTGTTCTATTTAATGATAACTCATTTGGAATTGAAGCACTTCTTAATGGCGTTAAATCATTTCAGTATAGCCATGATGGTAAAATTATTGATGATCGATTTCATTATTTTGAATTATGGGATGTTAACTTATCATATCAAGATTTAATTAATATTCAAGTTCAAATTTCTAATGGGTTACTTGATAAGTCATTTGATCATGATGCAGTTAGTAATTATATAAACCTTATGTATAAACCATATAATAAATCACATGCAAATCAATTCTTAGAAATTACAAAAACTTTAAATTAATTAATATTATGCCTTTTTTCTCAGTTGTTGTTCCTACCTATAATGCAGGTATAAAGCTTAAAGATACAATTGAATCTGTCTTAAATCAAACTTTTGATGATTTTGAATTACTAATAATGGATGACGGTTCTATTGATGATACAAAAACACTAGTAGAAAGTTTTTCTGATAGTAGGATTAAGTATGAATGGAAACCTAATTCTGGAGGCCCAGCAACACCAAGAAATAGAGGCCTTATAGCGTCATCAGCTCCATGGGTATCATTTCTTGATGCAGATGATATATGGCATCCTAGAAAACTCGAAATAGTAAATACATCCATAACTGATAAAAATAAATCAAAAATAGATGTTTTTTGTCATAATGAGATTTTAAATTTGTATGGAGTTAAAGAAAAAAAAATACTAAAGTATGGCCCTTATTCCAAAGATTTTTATTATAGACTTTTAACAAGAGGAAACTGTGTATCTACATCTGCAGTGACTGTTCGAAGAGATTTTATTAAAAATAATAATATTAAATTTAATGAATCAAAAGATTTTGTGATTATAGAAGATTATGATTTTTGGCTCAATCTTGCAAATAAAAAAGCAAAGTTCTTTTTTTTAAATGAAACTCTTGGTGAATATGTAATTGAGAATCATAATATCTCACATAATACCCAAAGGTCTAGGCAAAATACTGAAACAGTTTTAAAGCATCATGTATTTAATGTGCAAAAATTTGAATCAAAGAAAGAAAAGTTATGGGCTTATTTAAATATAAAACTTAAAATTGAAGATATTATAGTGAATTTAAATTTTAAATATATTTTGACTACTATCTTTAAAATACTTAATATATTTTTATCAAATCCCATTATTGCTTCAAAAATTATATCTATAAAATTTAGCTCTAGAATAAGAGCAATATTATTTAGGTGAAATATTTTTTAATTAAAATCAAATATAAAATGCAGAATATTGATATTGCTCTTAGAGGTCTATAAATGAAAAATATTCTTGTAACTGGTGGAGCAGGTTTTCTTGGCTCTCATTTATGTGATAAATTAATTTCTGATGGCAATAAAGTAATTTGTCTAGATAATTTTTCAACAGGATCTAAAGATAATATTTCTCATTTATTAAATAATAAGTATTTTCAGATCATAGAACATGATGTGACTTTACCTATTTTTAAAGAAGTTGATCAGATATACAACCTTGCATGCCCAGCAAGTCCTGTGCATTATCAAAGTGATCCAATTAAAACAACTAAAACAAATGTTTTTGGTGCTTTAAATATGCTGGATCTTGCTAAAAATCTAGGGGTTGATATTTTACAAGCATCGACTAGCGAGGTGTATGGTGATCCTGAAGTACATCCTCAAGTTGAGGCCTACTGGGGTAACGTCAATTCTGTTGGCCCAAGAGCATGCTATGATGAGGGTAAGCGATGTGCAGAAAGCCTTTTTTTTGATTATCATCGTGAATATCAATTAAATATAAAGGTTGTACGTATTTTTAATACATATGGTTCCAGAATGCATCCAGATGATGGACGTGTAGTAAGTAACTTTATAATGCAAGCATTACAAGGAAAAAATTTAACAATTTATGGAGATGGAGTTCAAACAAGATCCTTCTGCTTTGTAGACGATATGATTGATGGTTTTGTTAGAATGATGAATAGTAAGAAATCAAATATTGGACCCATTAATTTAGGAAATCCTGGTGAGTTTTCAATGCTGGAATTAGCAGAAAAAGTATTAAAGTTTACGAGCTCAAAATCTAAAATTATTTTTTTACCTTTGCCAGAGAATGATCCAACTAAAAGAAAGCCTGATATAACTTTAGCAAAAAAAAATCTTAATTGGGAGCCTAAAATTGGACTTGATGAGGGACTTGATAAAACTATTTATTATTTTAAAAACCTAGCTAAAAATTAATGATTTCTAAACAATATAAATCCATATTAAGTTATATTAAGTTTAGATTTATAGTAAATAGAATTATTGGTTTTTTATATTATCCGCTTAGAATTATAAATTCAATTAAGTTTAAATTCCAAAGGAAACATAACTATCGATTAAGGATACTTAGTTTTCATGATATGTCTTCTAAGGATGAGGAAAAATTTGAACGTCAGTTAAGGTGGATCATGAAAAATTGGGATATTATTGATCCTAAAATTTTTGAAAAAGTAATTAGAGGTCAAGAAAAGTTAAAAAAAGACAGCCTTCTACTTACTTTTGATGATGGAACTATGTCTAATTTTTATGTAGCAAAAAATATACTAAAGAAACTTAATATACGTGCACTTTTTTTTGTAGTAAGTGAATATGTTTTAATTAATAATATCAAAGCTTCAAAGATATTTGCAGCTGAGAATATAATGCTAACTAATAATCTTTCTGATGTTCCAGATAACTTTGAAAATATGAAGATTAACCATTTAAAAGATCTTTCTAAAGATGGCCATATTATTGGGTCTCATACTCTTTCTCATGCACGTTTATCAAGTCTGAGTAACCAAGAAATAGAGAAAGAAATAAATGATGGTGTAAATTTATTAGAAGAACTAATGGGTTATCCAATTTTACATTTTGCTTATCCTTTTGGCGACATAAAAAGTATAGGGACTGATGCATCTCATGTTGCATGTAAAAGATTTCAATTTACATATACAGGTATGAGAGGAGATAATGGGGAAACTAAACATGGCTCTAATCTTATGAGAGACTCTAATGATCCTAATGACTCGCTCTGGTATATGGGAGTAAGTTTAGAAGGTATTTTTGATAGACTTTATTCAAAAAAAATTAATTTAATTAACACTTAATAACTCAATTACCCTTGATTTTTTTTTGATTATAATGAATTTTGTTTAATTTTAATAATTCAATAACACATACTCCAATTCCAAGATTTGGAGATATTGCTAGATCATTTTTTTCTTTAAATAATAAAAATGTATCTGAGCATTGGTGTGATCCAGAAAATTTGTGTTTATCTTTTTCTCGTTCTGCCCTGTCTATAAAGTTAATAGCAAGTTGGCGACAGAAAGTTAATAATCATAAAAAAATTGTAATTTGGTTACCAGATTTTTTTTGTGATGAATCATTGGTATTCTTGAGAGAATTAAAAGTAAAGATAGTTTTTTATCCAGTCGATGCAGAATGTTCTCCAAACTGGAGTCACTTTCCAGATAGTAAATCAGATTCTCCAGATATTTTTTTCATAGTTCATTACTTTGGTAAACCTTCACCTGCAATTAAAGCGATTGAATTTTGTAAAGCCCAAAACGCTTGGCTTATTGAAGATGCAGCTCATGTAATAGAGCCTGATGAGGGTATCGGTGATTTTGGTGATATTGTTTTGTATAGCCCACATAAACATTTTGCAATTCCAGATGGAGCTTTCTTAGTTGTTAGGGATAAAGGACCTTCTGATTTATTAAATGCTAAAAATAGTATAAATATTGTTTTTTTGCATGATCTTTATTCTCAAATGATCAATAGTAAAAGAAGTGGAAATAGTAATTTACTTTGGTTTAGTAAAAGACTTATTCAGTTATTAGGATTTAGGGCAAAAAAAAATATTGTTAGTTATAATCCTAGTACTTTACAGGCATCATTAACTGCTACGAAAATGTCAGGAATGAGTAAAATTTCGAATAAACTTTTGAAAATTCAATTGTTTAGGATTAATCATATCAAGGCGCACCGTAAAAAGTGCGCACAAAGATGGGAATCAAGCCTTGGTGAAGTATTTCGAGATTATGACGTAAAATTTCAATCCTCACTTAACTCTCCATATTTAACTTACTTAACTTTTAAAGAACAATCCATGGCTAATTTTTATTTTTATCTGATGCAAGACGTAAATCTTCCAGTCACTTCATGGCCAGATTTATCTCAGGAAGTTATCAATTTAAAGGCCAATCATGAGATTGCCTTTACTCTTAGAAAAACTAGAATCTATTTACCTGTTCATCAGTCAGTTGAAATTAACAAGATAGATTATTTCGTTAAAAAATTAAAAATAGCAATGATAGAGAAATCATATGAGTAATCTTGCCATAGTAAACTCCATTAAGGATTCTGATGAATGGAATTCTTATATTAAGAAATGTAAAATCAAAAGTTTAACTCAGTCTTGGAATTATGGTTTAGCTAAGCAAGAAGCTGAGGGATGGGCTATATGTAGATATGTTGTTTATGATGGCCATGCTTCACCAATTGCTTTATTTCAAGTACTTTTTAAAAAAATACCTTTGATTGGAGGTATTTGCAGAATTAATAAAGGGCCACTCATTATTCATAATAATAAAAATGATGAGGATTTAAGTCTCTATGCAATTGAAGCTATAACTAAAAAATTAAGGAAGGAAAGATTTTGGATGATTCAATTTGCGCCTCTTCTTGGTCCAAGTATTTATATTGATAATGGTTTAAAAAAAATAGGATTTAAAAAAACTAAACATCCTCCTCAAGATTCAGGCTTAATATCACTAGCTGAAAACGAAGACGAAATAATGCTTGAATTTAAGCCAAGAGTTAGAACTAATCTTAGAAAAGCTATAAGAAATATCCATGTTAAGAGTTCTGATAACGGACATGATTTTATTGATTTATTATTAGAGCGATATAATGCACAGCAATTAGAAAAAGAATTCGAAGGAACCTCTGATAAGATGATGAGAGCTCTATTAAATAATCAAAGTGATGATTTTAAATGTAATATTTTAGTTGGGTACCTTGATGAAGATGAGCCCCCAATAGGAGTATTACTGTCGATTCAACATCATGACTTCTCAGAATATGTTGTTGGAGTTTTTAATGATATTGGAAGAAAAAATAATGTAAGTACATTACTATTATGGGCTGCAATGATTGCATCAAAAAATAATGGCGGTTTATGGTTTGATGTTGGAGGCCTTAATGAATTCACAACTTCAGGAATTGCAAGATTTAAAAATGGATTTAGACCTCAGCTTTATTCATTGTGCGGAGAATGGCGAAAATGGTTTTAATAACAAATGTTACAATTTCCAAATTAAGTAATTTAATGTTAAATATTTCACTCAATAATATTAAAAGCTTATTGCTATTAGTTATTATTTTTACTGGGACTTTTTATACTTTTACTCTTGATGGGAGTGCCTCTCCATTTGTAATAGATTTAAAAAGAGCATTGATATTTTCTTTTATTATTTGTGAATTTTTTTATTTAACTTTACAACGAATAGATAAGAGTTTTTATTATGCTCTATTATTTTTTAATATAATATACATTGCTCTATTGATATTGATAAACACCACAATTTATCATGGTCTATATTTAATTTCATCAATATTATTTATTTTCAGCGTTTTTAGTCATACTTATAGACTTTCTCAAGATAATTTTTATTTCTTTTTGAAGTATTTTTATTATTTTTGTACCTTTTTATGTACTTTCTTTTCACTTTTAATTTTTCTTTATTTTGGATTTGAGATTAAGTATGCGCAACAACTTTTTTATTATGGATTTGGTAATGACTATGCAAACTTTGCTGTATGGGCAGCATATATTTCAATATTAATTACTTTTTTACAAGTAAGATTTAATCAAGCTATACAACTAACTCTCTTTTATCATTTAATCTTACTTAGTGCAGCAGTATTGGCTGGAGGTAGAACTGGATGCATAATGATTGTATGTTCTATTTCAGTTAATTTATATTTTAATTTTAAAGGCAGGATTAGATATTTACCTTTTAAGATATTATTAGGAATTAGTCTCCTCATTATAATTCTGGCTACCTTTTTTGAAAACTCATTTCTTGTATATAGATTTACTAGATTTACATCAGGAGCTCATTCTTACTATACGATTTTAGATATTATTTTATCGGGAAGATTGACAATAATATCTGGTGCCTTAGATATGTTTATTAATAAGTCTTCAGCTTTACAGCAGATGTTTGGACATGGTATTCTTAATGTTTATATTTCATTTGATGATGGATGGATGGCTGCAGATACTAAATATCAAATACATAATTTCTTAGTTCATTTTCTTCTAGAAGCCGGTGTATTTGGTTGTATTTCATTTTTAGCTATCTGGCTGTACCCTTTTTTTACAAAGTATAAATATGGCTATAAACCTTTTATTTTGTTATTGTATTTAATTGGATCACTGAATGCTTTTATTTCTCCTGGTTCTTTTTTTACTGGTATTAACGCATGTGCAGCATTTTGGGTTATGATGGCAATTGCAACCCAGTTTGGAAAAAATAAATCATATCTTGATTCTAAAACTATTAATCAAAATAATACAATTAAATAACTTACTTTAAAAATGAATAAAATAGTATCAAACTTTGTAGTTGATCTTGATGGCACTCTCATTAAAACTGATTTATTATATGAGACATCACTTGAATTTATTCGTGACAATCCTTTTAAGATTTTTACTTTAATATTCTGGTTATTAAAGGGTAAGTCTGTCTTAAAGCATAAGCTTGCTTCTGTGAGTAACTTAGATATTACTTTATTACCCTACAATAAAAATGTTATTGAATTAATTAATAAAAAGAGAGTTGAGGGATCATTCATTACACTTGCTTCAGCAAGTAATAAGATTTTAGTAGATCAAATTGCAAGCCACCTTGGTCTCTTTGATGAAGTTGTGGCTTCAGATTATGATTTAAATTTATCAGGTAAATTTAAACGTGACATTTTAGTTAAAAAGTATGGTTCTATAAATTTTGAATACATTGGTAATTCTAGAGATGATTTACCAATTTGGATCGAAGCTTCTAAGCCCTTTGTAATTAATTCAAAAGCAATAGTAAGGGCTTTATCAAGATCAGATATCAACTCTTATGAGCTAGTAGATAGTGATAGATCTAATGATTGGTTAAAAGCAATTCGAATACATCAGTGGGCTAAAAATATATTAGTATTCGTGCCACTTTTTTTATCACATCAGTACATTAATTTGCATATGCTCATTGCAGGATTTCAAGCCTTTATTTTATTTGGATTTTGTGCTTCAAGTGTTTATGTGTTAAATGATTTACTTGATCTTCAAGATGATAGAAAACATACATACAAGAAATTTAGACCTTTTGCTGCCGGTAATCTATCAATAAAATCTGGATTACTTGTGTCAATATTATTATTATTTTTATCATTTGCACTTTCAATATTAATGCTTCCATTAATTTTTGTTTTTTGGCTTTTTATATATTATATTTTAACTCTTGTTTATTCGGTTTTATTAAAGAGATATGCTGTAATTGATGTCGTTACCTTATCTATATTACATACCTTGAGAATTATAGCAGGGGCAATGGCTTTAAATATTGAGTTGAGCTTCTGGTTATTAGCCTTTTCAATGTTTATATTTTTAAGTCTTGCTATGGCAAAACGTTATGCAGAGCTTTATGAATTAAAATCTACTAATATTAATCAGAAAGTGCATGGAAGAGGCTATTTAGC
>Ga0075447_10001712_pt1 | contig 10192 bp, 12 predicted proteins | sample CoawatmetaG10DNA_FD_72352 | JGI IMG/M metagenome (GOLD analysis project Ga0075447, IMG submission 72352) | Marine microbial communities from the West Antarctic Peninsula - Coastal water metaG104-DNA | ecosystem: Environmental > Aquatic > Marine > Coastal | place: Atlantic Ocean: West Antarctic...
GTGCTGTTCACCCAAGACCTGCTGGTTTACGCATCCTTGGTGATCTTTGTGCTGGTGTACTGTTTCCTACGCTACACCCGCGGCGGCCTGATTCTGCGAGCCGTCGGTGAGTCACCGGAAGCCGCCAACGCCAATGGTTTGAGAGTACTGCAAGTCCGCTATCTGGCAGTCGCTTTTGGCGGGGGCATGGCAGGTCTGGCAGGCGCCTATCTCTCACTGGCCTACACCCCGATGTGGACTGAGAACATGACTGCTGGGCGCGGCTGGATTGCGCTGGCGCTGGTGGTATTCGCCACCTGGAAACCCGAACGTGTACTGCTGGGGGCCTACCTTTTTGGCGCCGCCAGCATCCTGCATTTGGTACTACAAGGCCTTGGCTGGCAGAGCTCCACCGAGCTGCTGGCGATGATGCCCTATGTAGTCACCATTTTGGTGCTTGTGCTGCTGTCCTGGAATCCCACCCGGACACGGCTCAACACACCGCTATCAATCGGCCAACCTTATAGGCCGAGTAAATAACTTGTCACCCACTATGCCAATCAAAACCATAACTTAGATTCTTAGGAGCATTACATGAGCACAATGCGTAAAAGTTTGATCGCCGCCTGCATGGCAGCCGCGTTCGTCCCAGCAGCACACGCCGAGAAGTATTTCTCCGACTCCAGCATTTCTGTCCTGTACAGCGATGACTATCAGGCTTTCGGCAAGCAGAAGCGTACCGATACTTACTTCACTTTCGAGAATGCGACCGGTCATAACTGGGGTAGCACCTTCTTCTTCATCGACCGTAACCAGGGTCACGGCAAAGACAGCCAAGGCAACGACTGGGGCGACGATCTGTACGGTGAGTTTGCACCCGACATGAACCTGAGCTGGGCACTTGGCAAAGACCTGAGCGTCGGTAGCGTGATCAAAGACTTTACCCTGGGCGGCCAGTACGAATTTGGTGGTGGCACTGACGTCAACAACTACATGTTTGGCCCAGGCATCGTCTGGAACGTACCTGGCATGCAGTACTTCAAGACCAGCTTTTACCGTGTATGGAACAGCGAAACCGATGACGATTATCAAACTACCGTGGTCTGGGGCATGCCTATGGAATTCGGCGCAACCCGCATCTTGTTTGACGGTTACATCGATTGGTCTTCTGCCGCTGACGACCATGAGTCCGACTTCCACTTCAACCCACAGCTAAAACTGGACATCGGTAACTACTTCAACGCGCCTAGCGTGCTGTACGCCGGTATCGAGTACTCATACTGGAACAACAAGTATGGCCTGAACGAAGATGTAATGGACACCGAAAGCGCCGTCAGTGCGCTGGTGAAATGGCACTTCTGATAGACCGCGAAGCCCGGCGCAAGCCGGGCTTCGCTCCCAGTACGCCCCTTGCACGGAAGACAGGACTGATGACGACCGCCACTGAAAAAACCAAAACCTATCGACCCGGAAGAATTCGTGAACGTAACCACGAGTTGATTCTGGCCGCAGCGGAGCAGGAATTTGCCCTGCACGGTTTTCGCGGCGCCACCATTCAAAACATTGCCGAACGTGCCGAACTACCCAAATCGAACGTGCTGTACTACTTCAGCAACAAGAAGAAGATATATGCCGCCATGTTCGACGATATTCTTGCACGCTGGAACACCCTTTTTTCCAGCGTGACCGTTGACGACGACCCCGCGGAAGCGATCGCCGCCTTCATTCGCACCAAGGTGGAAACCTCACGAACCCACCCGTTAGCCTCGCGCCTGTTCGCCATGGAGATTATCCAGGGCGCACCTTTTTTGATGACCCACCTGCGTACCAACATGCGCGACTGGGTACGCGGACGCGCAGGCGTTATGCAGCAATGGATAGATCAGGGCCGCATGGCGCCAGTCGATCCCGTGCAACTGATTTTCCTGATCTGGTCCTCGACGCAGCACTACTCCGACTTTCAGGTACAGATTCTGATGGTCGAGAACAAGGCCGAGTACGAACAGAAAGACTTTGACCACGCCGCCGATTTCCTCACCGAGATCATTCTGCGCGGCTGCGGTCTTGAAGTACCTAAAAGATGAGCAACACGACCTATCCACGCGACCTCATCGGTTACGGTGCCAACCCACCCCAGGCCAACTGGCCGGGACAGGCGCGTATTGCTGTGCAGTTCGTATTGAATTACGAAGAAGGCGGCGAAAACTCGGTGCTGCACGGCGACAGCCACTCGGAAATCTTTCTCTCCGACATCATCGGCGCACAGCCCTACAACGACCGTCACATGAGCATGGAGTCGCTATACGAATATGGCTCCCGCGCTGGCGCCTGGCGCATTCTGCGTGAGTTTCGCCAGCGTGGCCTGCCACTCACCGTATTCGGTGTGGGCATGGCCATGCAGCGCCACCCTGAATTGGTTCAGGCCTTCATCGAAGATGGCCATGAAATCGCCTGCCACGGTCTGCGCTGGATTCACTATCAAGACATGAGCGAAGCCCGCGAACGCGAGCACATGCAGCAGGCCATCGAGCTGCACACCGAACTGACGGGGCAGCCACCGCTCGGCTGGTACACAGGCCGCGACAGCCCAAATACACGTCGCTTGGTCGTCGAGACGGGTGGCTTTGAGTACGACAGCGATTACTACGGTGACGATCTGCCATTCTGGACCACGGTAGACGCCGGAGCTGGCGAGCAGCCGCACCTTGTGGTGCCTTACGCGCTCGACACCAACGACATGCGCTTTGCCATCACCGGTGGCTTTAACAGCGGCGAGCAGTTCTTCCAGTATTTGAAAGACGCCTTCGACGTGCTCTATGCAGAAGGCGCCGATACACCGAAGATGCTATCGATTGGTCTGCACTGTCGACTGGTCGGCCGCCCCGGTCGCTTCCGTGCATTACAGCGTTTTCTCGACCATATTCAAGGGCACGACAAGGTATGGGTCAGCCGCCGCATTGATATCGCCCGGCACTGGAAACAGACCCATCCCTACATTCGCCCCAGCAAGGATTCTGTTTGATGAGCAATGCCATTATTTCCCCCGCCGTTGAAGGCCCGGCTTTTAGCAAAACGGGTTTGAACCTGGCCGACGCCAGCCTGGGCGCCGAATTTCTTTGGGCCACCGATGATTTTTTCGCGCCCGGTGTTCGCATGCTGAATCCCGAACCGGCGATGTTTTACCCTGACAAATACGACGACAACGGCAAATGGATGGACGGCTGGGAAACCCGCCGCCGCCGCACCACCGGCCACGACACCGCGATCATCAAACTTGCACTGGCCGGCACGCTGTTAGGCGTGGATTTTGATACCAGCTTCTTTACCGGCAATTTTGCGCCCGCCGTGTCACTTGAAGCCTGCTACAGCCCAAACGCGGTGCCAGACAACAACGCTGACTGGAAGCCGCTGCTGGCCGCTACTGAGTTAGGTGGCAATGCTCACCATTTCCACGGTATCGAGTCTGCTCAGGTGTGGACGCATTTGCGCTTGCATCTCTATCCAGACGGCGGCGTGGCGCGCCTGCGCGTTTACGGCACACCACACTGCGACTGGTCGCAACTGGATGCCGGCGAGACGATTAACCTGGTTGCGCTGGAAAACGGCGGCAATCAAGTGGCCTGGAGCGACGCTCACTACGGCGAGCCGCGCAAACTACTGCGCCCTGGTCGCGGCATCAATATGGGCGATGGCTGGGAAACCCGCCGCCGCCGTGAACCCGGCAACGAGTGGTGCATCTTGAGCCTCGGCCACAAGGGCGTGATTGAGCGGGTTGAAGTGGATACCGCGCACTTCAAAGGCAACTTTCCGGCACGCTTCTCGATTCAAGCCGCCTGCGTAGATCAGGGCACCACCAAGAGCCTGATCACTCAGAGCATGTTCTGGCATACGCTGATGGATGAGCAACCGTTAACCGCAGACGCCACAGCGCAGTTTACCGAAATCAACGATATCGGCGCGATCACCCACATTCGCTTCAATATCATCCCTGATGGCGGCGTGAGTCGTCTGCGTCTGTTTGGTAAACCCGTCGCATGAGTGCGCACCGCCAGATTGTTGTCGAGCCGCTGACCCGCGACGCCTTTGCAGCCTTTGGGGATGTGATTGCGACAGCGGGTGCCGATAGCTTTCCGATCAATCAAGGACGCACCGAGCGCTTTCACGCACTCGGTGCGGTCGATTTGCTGGGTGAGGGAGCCGAGGCGATCTTATCGATCTTTCGCGGTCAGCCACTAAGCCCCCTAATTATCGAAATAATGGAACGTCATCCGTTCGGCAGCCAAGCTTTTGTGCCGCTCAACGGCGAACCCTTTTACGCCGTCGTGGCACCGCCCGGCGATTTCGACGAAAATAGCGTGCGCGCCTTCTACGTAGCAGGCGATCAAGGCATTAATTTCCGTGCCGGCACTTGGCACGCACCGCTTTTACCATTGCACGCCAATGCCGATTACCTGGTGGTTGACCGCCAGGGCGAAGGCAACAACTGTGACGAAGTCACCCTAAACCAACCCATAGTGTTACAGCCGGACAGCCACTGAGCCCGCCGCGCTCCTGACCGCCGAGGTACAGATGAGCCATTTTGCGCTGCGCGATGCAGCGATTTTCACCGTCGATTCCGACAACCGAGTTATTCCCCGTGGCACCTTGATCGTGGAGGACGGCCGCATTACCGCCGTCGGCCGCAGCGACGAGGTGATTATCCCGCCGGGCATTCCAACCATAGACGCCAAGGGTCACGCGTTACTACCCGGCCTAATCGATACTCACTCACACTCCAGCTTGATGCGCGGGGTGACCGAGAACATGCAGCTGATGGACTGGCTACCCCAGTACCAGCTGGAACACCGCGTTCTGACAGAAGAGTACGCCTACCACTCCGCGCGCCTGTGTTATCTCGAGGCCCTTAAAAGCGGCACTACCTGTGTGATGGACATGTATCGCTTCATGCACCGCTGCGCGGAAGCCGCCGATGAAGTTGGCATCAGGCTAAACCTGGCGCCTTATGTAGCGGACGAGGCGGGCAAGGACTTTTTCGCTACCCGCGCCGAGAATCGTGCGCTGATTCACAGCCACCACAATAGCCAGAACGGTCGCATTCAGGTGTGGATGGGGCTTGAGCATTTGTTCTATTGCACGCCCGACGCCTACCGCGAAGCACTGGAGTGTCAGGCTGAATACGGGGTGGGGATTCACACCCACGCCTGCGAGCAGAAAGAAGAAGACGACGCTGTGAGAGCGCACTTCGGCCGCCGCTCAATTGCCCAGCTAGACCACTACGGCATACTTGGCGAACGCACGCTGCTAGCCCATTGCGTATGGCTAAACGATGAAGAGATTAAACGCATTGCTGGCACGGGCACCAGTATCGCTCACTGCCCAATCAGCAACGCCAAGCTAGCCAGCGGCGTGGCGCGCGTGCCGGAAATGCTCGCTGCCGGCATTACCGTGGGCTTGGGTACCGACGGTCCAGTGTGCAATAACAGCCTGAGCCTATTCGAAGAGATGAAGTTCTCCTCGCTAATTCAGAAAGCCACACGGCTGGACGCCACCGCGCTCCCCGCTGAGCAGATGTTACGCATGGCGACCATCAACGGCGCTAAAGCCTTGGGGCTGGGTGATCGCATTGGTTCACTGGAAGTTGGCAAGCAGGCTGACCTGCTACTGCTCGACTTAGCCACACCTAATCTGACGCCAGCGGAACTCAACAACAGCGGCGGTAATCTACTGTGGAACCTTGTGTTTTCTGCCGGCACGCAAAACGTTGCTGCAGTCTGGGTTGATGGGCGCCAGCTGGTCGCGGATGGGCGTGCTACCCGCGTCAGCGAAGCCAGCTTGATTGCTGAAGCGCAAGAGCAAGGGCTGGCACTTTTTCAGCAGTGTCGGGATATCGCCCACCTGCGCACCTCGATGCTTTAAGGCTCAACAGGAGCACGCACAATGAATTCATTACCCATTATTTCTGTTGCTGGCCTGAACAGTAAAGACCCGGCGATCCGCGCTGCCACCGCCGCGGAATTGGGCAAAGCCTGCCGTGAAGTCGGTTTTTTCTATGCCATTGACCACGGCATTGCAGAAGATGTCATGACTGGTGCGTTCAATAACGCCAAGGCGTTTTTTGAACTGCCGCTGGAAACCAAACAGCCCATGTCGATCAAGCTGTCACCGCACAACCGTGGCTATGTGGCCATAGCCGACGAGAAGCTCAACCCCGAAGCCGGCGCCGACATGAAGGAAGCCTTCAATATCGGTACCGACTTCCCCGAAGACCACCCTGAAGTACTCGCCGGCAAGCCGTTTCGGGGTGTCAATTTCTGGCCGCCAATCGACGGCTGGCGCGAACAGGTACTGGGCTACTTTGATGCCTGCCTGGGCCTTGGACGGCTGATTCACCGCGGCATCAGTATCGACCTCGGGCTCAAGGAAGACTTTTTTGAAGCCTACCTGGAAGAGCCCATCGCTACCCTGCGCATGCTGCACTATCCGGCCAGTGCCGGTCAGGCAGACCGCGAAGATGCCGGCGCCGGCGCACACACCGACTATGGCAACGTCACCCTGCTGGCGACCGACAAGGTAGCCGGGCTACAGGTCGCAACCCGCCAGGGCAACTGGATAGAAGCACCGCACATTCCCGGCGCATTCGTCTGTAACATCGGTGATTGTCTGATGCGCTGGAGCAACGATACCTACGTCTCCACGCCGCACCGCGTGCGCGCGCCCGAGCAGGAGCGCTACTCCATCGCCTTCTTTTTGGAAGTAGCCCCAGACGCCATGGTTGATCCGCGCGACATCATGCCGAACGAGCAGCCCAAATATGAGCCGATCAGTTGCGCTGACTACCTAACCTATCGCCTCAATGCCACCTACGAGCACCGCACCGACAGTGACGCAATGTAAGTGAATGCATGTAATGCAGCCATATAACCAACGCCGGCCATCGGCGTTGGTTATCCAATCACCGAACTTTACGCAGCGATGCCGCGTTCATGCAAAAGCGCAGGCCAGTGGGCGGCGGACCATCGGGGAATACATGCCCCAAATGCGCGTCGCAGACGTTGCAGGTGTTTTCAACCCTCTGCATGCCGTGGGTATTATCAACATGACAGGCCACCACATTGTCTTTCAACGGTTGGGTAAACGACGGCCAGCCGCTGTGCGACTCAAACTTGTGATTGGCGTCGAACAATTCCGTGCCGCAACACACGCAGGCGTAAATGCCCGGCTCATACAGACCGCACATTTCTGAACTAAAGGCGCGCTCGGTGCCCGCCTGACGGGTCACGCGATATTCCTCTTCGCTCAACTGCTCACGCCATTCAGCCTCGGTCTTGCTCACCCGTTGGTCTGGCTCGGGATTACCGTTCGTAGCGCGGGCCATTACATCATTCCAGTTCTGCACTCTTCACCTCCGCAAAATTGAACAACTTACCTGCATAGGACTCCAAAAGCTTATCAGGGTTACATCTGCAAACGCGACGTCAGCCGCAAGCCCGAGCATTCCTCGCTCATTCGCATAGTGACCCATCGCCAACCTAACGGAGGCACCATGTCCAATCTTTCCAGTTATGCCGTCACCGACAAATGGCCAGCGCGCCTTCCCGGGCAGCTACAGCTTTACTCTTTGCCAACTCCCAACGGCGTTAAAGTCTCGATCATGCTGGAAGAAATCGATCTGGCCTATGAGCCACACCTGGTCGACTTCGGCAAAGATGATCAACATACCCCCGAATTTCTTTCGGTTAGCCCCAACAACAAAATACCCGCCATCCTCGATCCTAATGGTCCCCACGGCCAGCCGCTGGCGTTGTTCGAGTCGGGCGCCATTCTGGTTTATCTAGCGGAAAAGAGCGGCCAGCTGATGCCGCATGATCCGGCCGAGCGCTATCAGTGCCTGCAATGGCTGATGTTCCAGATCGGTGGCATCGGCCCGATGTTTGGCCAGCTGGGTTACTTTGTGAAATTTGCCGGCAAAGAAATCGAAGATGAACGCCCGCGCCAACGCTACATTGATGAGAGCGTGCGGCTGCTAACGGTGCTGGACAAGCATCTGAAAGACCGCGAGTGGATTATGGGCGGGCAATACAGCATTGCTGATATTGCGGTGTTCCCTTGGATTCGCGGTTTGGTCGGGTTTTATGAGGCAGGCCCGCTGGTTGATTTTGAGCGCTTTACACATGTGCGCCGGGTGCTTGATACGTTCTTGGCTCGGCCTGCGGTGCAGCGGGGGCTGGAAATCCCTGCGCGGGATTGAAACTCTACCCTGATCGCTCCCACGCTCCAGCGTGGGAGTGCAGTCCCGGACGTTCTGCGTCCAAACCGCCGCCTGCAACATCCAAATCTTTGAACTAATGCTGCCTGGCTCATTGATGTGCAGGCTGATAGTTCGTCTTTCGCCCGAATGGCGAGCCAAGGGGCACCCGACTACGCGGCCCTGCGGGTTCGCTGCGTTGCTCGGTCTGCCGGGGATGCGCCTAGCCGGCCGCACACAAACTCGCTACGCTCAGACACCGCGCCCATCTTTTTCCCGTCAGCTCTGCGCTACTCGCCCGCGCAAACGGGATTGGGGTCTGTGCATTCTGGTCGTTCTTTGTAAGCTAACCCAAAGCAACCGATACCCCTTTGCCGTGCCACTAATACAGCCAGTTTTGATCGTTCCCACGCTCCTGCGTGGTAACGCATCCGAGGACGCTCCGCGTCCATACCTGCCACCCCTAAAATCAAGTGTTTGAACGAATACTGCCTAGCTAATTGATGTGCAGACTGGTCGTTCGGTCTTCGTCTTACTGGTGAGCCAAGGAGAACAGCTTACAGCGTGGATGCCGTATGTATTCAGAATCAAACACAGTTGTTGCGTGGTGCGCAACATGCTAAGGTTTTCCCATGATTAAAACATTCCGTCACAAAGGATTGAAACGGTTCTACTCGACCGGCAACACAGCTGGCATCCAGCCGGATCATGCCAAGAGACTGCGTATGCAGTTGGCCGCTCTGGATACCGCCACTGCGGTTGAAGACATGGATATCCCTGGTTTTCGGCTTCATCCACTGAAGGGTAAAAACAAGGGGCGGTGGTCGGTACGGGTCAATGGAAATTGGCGTATTACGTTCGAATTTCAGGACGGTAACGCCTACATTCTTGATTATGAGGACTATCACTAATGACTATGCATAATCCGCCGCATCCCGGTGAATTCATTCGGGAGATTTACCTTGAACCTTTCGGCGTCAGCTCCCGTCAGCTCGCCTCCAGTTTGGGGGTTTCACCCTCTACGTTGTCTCGCTTGCTCAAAGGGGCTAGCGGTGTGAGCCCGGAAATGTCTCTGCGGCTATCCAAGGTACTTGGCCGCACACCTGAAAGCTGGTTGGCAATGCAAGACATGTACGACCTCTGGACGGCCCGCAATACGGTCAATCTGGATGGACTTCATCCTCTGAACTTCGAAGCAGCTTAATGGCAGTTGCACGGAAATCGCGCTAACTTTTCTTGATTGGAATGAATATTCATCTGACCCCAATTACACGCGATACCTAAAAAGCCATGACTAGAATATCGAAAATCATTTTAACAACACTCGCCTGTTTGGTGCTGAGCATTGCCGCTCAACTGGTGGTAGCCATGTCTGGCTACACCATATATGAAAGTATTGATGAGGCGGAAATAAAATCTAGTATCGGCAGATTTTATACCGAAGAAGAAATGCGCATACGGCAAAAAAAAGCAGATGAATTTTATTCCAACATCATGGCCCAGTACGACGCATCAAGCGCTCTAGAAAAGCATCAATATTTAAAGGCAGCGTCCTGGCACTACACTTGGATTCCTTGGATAATACTGGGTCTTATCATTAGGCTAAAATCCATTGGCGAATGGTTGGTTTTTTTGGTTCCATTAGGCACTTTAACTATATTCAATCTGGTTTGGTTGAGAGAGCTACTTCTAATTATCTTGGTTGTATCAATGGTTTCTTACACCAGAACATACTTGCTAAACGGGCAGAACAATGAGGTCAGATGAACATTGATTCTGATCCGGAACGTCCAACATCAAGATGCAAAATCCTGCCGAAATAGGTGAGCACTGCACGGGGCCCAAGTCCCCGTTTACGCGGGCGAGTAGCGCAGGACTGGCGGGGAAAAGGTGCTCGCGGTGTCTGAGGTGCGTAGCGCCGAGTTTGCGAGTGCCCCCGCCAGTCCTGCGCTACTCGCCCGCGTAAAC
>Ga0075447_10001714_pt1 | contig 10180 bp, 10 predicted proteins | sample CoawatmetaG10DNA_FD_72352 | JGI IMG/M metagenome (GOLD analysis project Ga0075447, IMG submission 72352) | Marine microbial communities from the West Antarctic Peninsula - Coastal water metaG104-DNA | ecosystem: Environmental > Aquatic > Marine > Coastal | place: Atlantic Ocean: West Antarctic...
GAAAGTAGTGGCTATACTTTAATTGAAGCTATGTCATGTGGTTCGGCAATATTAGCTTCAGACCAAACCGCTATTCCTAATACTTGTAAAGATGCTGCTGAGTATTTTAGTGCCTATAGTGAAGAAGATTTGACTTCTAAGTTAAAAACCTTATTATCTGAGGGAAGTAAATTAACACTTATGAAAAGTAAATCTCTTGTGAGAGCGTCAGGCATGATTGACTATAAAGCTGCAACAAGTGAATTTGTAAAGATAATTAACAATGTTTCTGATTGAGTATTTCAGTATTAATTCAGTGGGAGGATTATGGTTTACGACTGGGTAATAGTTGGTGGTGGTGTTGCAGGTATATCATTAGCTGAGGTTCTAACAAGGCGAGGGTGCAAAATACTATTGATTGAGAAAAATAGCTTACTAGCTGGTGAAACAACAAAGGAGTTTCATGAATGGATGCACACCGGTGCGCTTTACACTCTGTTGCCAGATGGAAATCAAACAATGAAATATCTTATAGGCGCTATTGATGATATGTTTCTTTATTATTCTCAGTTTAATAATATGAATCTTATCCCAACAAATAAAGGGCTTGGTTTTGAAAAAAACATAAATTCTTGGTTTAAGGATGATTATATTTCATTTAGATATCGGTTAAGAAAATATAACCCTTTATGGTCTTTAATTTCATCTAGATCTATAATGAATATTGAAAAAATTAAGAACCATGACTGGCTTCATCGTCAAGGTGGAAATGTATTCTCTAGCCACTCTAACTATCTTAGCCTTGCTGGAAGCTATCACAAATATTTAACTGCAAAATCAGATTTTTTTGAATACGAGAGTAGTGATTTTGTTATTAATTCAAGAGTTATGTTAGCTGATTTATTAAATGCAGCTCTAACAAGGGGAGCAGAAGTAGTAACAAATGAAGAAGTTATTTCTATTTCTAAAGAGTCAGGCAATAATGTAGTTTTCACAAAAAATGAAAAATATATGGCAAAAAAAGTAGTTTTTTGTAATAGTGCAGGAATTTCAAAATTTTCTGATGTTAAAGTTAAACAATCTTATGCACCTATGGCTGTGGTTTCAGGAGACTTTAGTAAAACATCTAATTTTGTAAATTTAGATTATTATGTAAAAAAGAGTATAAATTTAATAAAAAAGACAGATGAAATTGCACTTATAGGAGGTATTACTTTAAGTAAAAAATCTTCATGTGATGATTATATTAAATATGTAATAAATGAACATAAAAAACTTAACAGTTCCGTTTCTCTTATCAAAAAATATGTTGGTATTAAAAATGAGTTTAAATTTAAGGAAAGTAATCGAAACTATTTGTATAATATAAGTCAAATAAGTGATAGTGTTTGGAGTTTAATTCCAGGTAAATATTCACTTCTATTCAGTTTTGCTCCCGAATTTTATAAGCAGGTTTACAAAAAAAATCCGCCTATCAGTAATGATCTACCAAAGAGTACTACTCTAAATCAATCCTTAATAAGTCCAACAACTTGGCAGGAAGCAAAATTATAGTTATGAAACCACAAAAAATGGAGAAGTGATGGGAATAATAAAATTACCTAAAAAATCAATAAGTTTTTTTGAAGAAAATATCAAAGAAATATTTGAGTCAGGAGCTTTAGCTGAAGGATCTTGGAACAAGAAAGCTGGTGAGCATGTTTGTAAATATACAGGGAGTAAATATGCTGTTGTGACAAATTCTAACGGCGCGGGAATACTTGCTACTTTACAATTATTATCTGAATATTATGGCTCAAATAAAGTTTTGCTTCAGTCAAACACTATGTATGGCATGAAGACAATGGTAAATAGTTCGGGGTTAAATTTAGCTGGGACAATACCTTGCTCATTACCTTCTCTTATGCCAACTATTGATCAAATTAAAGCATCTGTTTCTGCCTTTGGCTTAGTTAAAAATGATGTCATCCTTTTGAGTCACATTGGTGGTATTGTTAATCCTGCTATTGTGGAAATTGTTAAATATTGTGATCATAATGGCCTGTTATTAGTTGAAGATTGTGCTCATAGTTACGGTGCCACTTTAAATAATAAACACTCAGGAACTTATGGTATTGCAGGCATATATTCATATTATTCGACTAAAGCAATTCCTGTTGGAGAGGGAGGTGTTGTAGTCACCAATGATAGTAATCTGTATGATAAGTTAGACCGCTACTCAAAGTATGATAGATTTAAACAAGAGATGCGTATCGGTTTTAATATAAGAATGTCTGAAATGCAAGCCTTGATGCTTTATTCTGTATTAATCGAAACGGAATCAATCATTCTTAATAAACAAAAAACCGCGCATCAATATATAAAAATCTGCGACAATAAAGGCATTGAATATTTAGAGCAAGAAAATGAAGTAACGCGTGGTAATTATTATAAATTCATAATTATTTCAAGATCGGAGAGTGTCGAAAAGCTTTATCCTAGCTTACAATCCTTAACATCTAAAGTTTATGATTATACATTAGGGTTGAAAAAAGATTCTTTATCTGACAATCACTTATGCTTGCCAATTTGGTTTAACTTAGATCAAGCTATAATCGAAAAAACTCTATTGGAATTAGATGTTATTAACACTATGAATTAAGTTTAAATGTTACTTTATCATTAATGTTTATAATAGCTTTAGATAAATAGATATAGGATACTAACTGTGAATTTCTTTTTTGGAATTAAGAGCTCAATATTAGACTCAAAATTAACTATTCCTCGTTTCCAGAATTCTGGACTTGTAAAAAAAGAATACAAAGCTTTAAAGCTGGAAATTAAAAACCAAAGTTGGAAGATAAATCGCTTGGTTGACATTGAATTAAATGAAGATTTTTATAAGATTGATAGTAAACAAATTGATAATCAGAATATTTTTCTTCTTGCGACAGAAAAAGAAATTGACATATTTGAAAATAATAATAATAATAAATTAATAAATTTAAATAACTTTACCGATACTAATCCAAGTTTTAGAGCAAATCTTCAAATATCTATTAAAGGAGGTGGATTTTCATCGTATCAATCAGAATACCCATTTTCCATGACAAATAAAAAAGGAAGTATCTTAAGCTCTCTAAGTAGTTTGTGTAACAAAAGTGCTGATCAAAATATTATTTTTTTAAAGAACATTTATGAGCTCCCCATACATGAAGAATTTTATGCTTACTTTATAAATATAAAAACAAAAAAGATATTAAAGAAACAATTAGTATTAACTAATTATTTAAATGAGATTTTTGTGGAAAAAGAGTTAATTAAGCCGGAGATATTTTTGTATACTGAAAAATATCTTGGTGTTCCAATTTTTTGTTCTATTCTAAATAATCATATTTCATTTGAGCACACCCACCCTCCCCATGAATATATTATGAGTGATGACAAATATAAAGTAGTTTCTAATCTGAAAAAAAAATTTCATGAAATCATTAATTAAAAAGACATTCAATTCAAAATTAGGAGTAGATTTACGTAATCTTTTTGGTTTTCACACTGTTTTTCTAGGTAAAGTTTTAAATGAATCAGCAGGGGTTTCAATTAGTGATGCCTTTCCATGGAGAACTGATAAAGGGTATAAAACTACTTTTAAATATGCAGATATTTTAAATTTATTTTATAAGATCCAAGACTCTTATGTTGAATTATTTTTTTACACTAATGAGAATAAACTTATAAAAAAAATTGAAATAGCTCATTTGGACTATTCAAATGAGTTAATGATTGATAAGGATTTTTTAAACGGGATAGAGGGGTATGGTGTTTTTTATATATTTCACCGTTGTAAAGATACTTATGAGGTTAATTTAGCTATATCTAATAAATGCTATGTTGGCTTTTCAGTCGATAACTGTTTAAATTCGTTTGTACATGGAATGTCTTATGTAAGTTACCAAACCATAGATGGTAAAATCAAAAAATCTGGACTTGTATTAAGTTCTTTTTTTAAAAAAGTTTATCGAGTACAAAATTCATTTTTAGAATTCACAAAAACTGAATTATTTTTTGCTAATCCCTCAGCTAAAAAAATAAATTTTTCTATTGGAAAGGAAAAATATAGTATTGAAAAAGGGTGTTCAATATTAATTGATATTGACAGTCGTGATGAGCTCTCGATTTTATCAAATAGTACGTTTTTTCGACCTATTATTTTTAATTATAAAGATGTCTTTTTGGATGTCCATCATGGTTAATAATAAAACTTTCTTTAATCTTTTCATCTATCGAATAAAGGTATTTTCCTATGAGTGAGACCATTACTTTTGAAAGAATAATTTCAAGTAGATTTAATTTTCCTAGGCGAATATATCGAAAATTATTTACAGTGTTCGTCAGAAACTATTCTTCTTACAAAATCAATAACTCTGAGCAAGATCAAATATTTGAAGAATTTGGATTTTCGCGTATTGATGGTTTGACTAAATTAAATAAAATATTGATTCAAAATTTTGATGAAAATTTTGACGAAAATAATGATATGTATTCAGAGCATCTTGTCTTACTTGCATCTATTTCTTGTCTTAATCAATCATTTAAAAACATACTTGAAATTGGAACTTTTGATGGCAAAACTGCACTTATTTTAAGCGAACTTTTTGAAGATGCTAATATTCTAACAATTGACTTACCAGAAACAGATGGTGACTTTGAATCTACATATTCACGTCATGGTTTGAGCCAGATTTTTGTTAAAAATAGAAATAAAAACCTTTCAAATAAACGAATTAAATTTATTGAGGCTAATTCAATTGTCCTAGCTAACACTAATGAAAAATTTGACTTAATATGGGTAGATGGTGCTCATGGTTATCCAATTGCATCAATGGATATAATTAATTCGTATCGACTTTGCAACGAAAATGGGTATGTTTTGGTTGATGATGTTTGGAAGAAAGTTGATTATTCTGACAAGTTTTACAAAAGTATTGCTGCATATGACTCTTTAATGGCGTTGAAAAGTTCAAAATTAATAAATGATTTTTATCTTATACCAAAAAGACTTGGTGTGGAGTTCAATCTTGCTTGGACAAAAAAATATGTTGGTTTTTTTCATAAATAGTAATTTACATTAATTTTTTTATTATTAAATAAAGATTTATATGCTTTCTTCAAATACTAAAATTCAATTTATTAATCATGCTTCAGTTAAAATTAGTTATGATGAAGTATCTGTTCTGTCAGATCCTTGGTATTCTGGCGATGCTTTTCATAAGGGCTGGAATCTCTTAGTTGAATTATCAATTGAAGAGGTTAAAAAGGTTTTAGATAATGTAACTCATATTTGGATCTCACATGAGCATCCTGATCATTTTTCAGTTAGTTTTTTTAAATATTACGAAGAGCTGATTAAAAATCTTGATATTGTCATTCTATTTCAAGAGACTAGAGACAAACGTGTTCAAAAGTTCTTTAAAAAAAATGGCTTTAACTTTCATGAACTAAAGTTTGAACAGCCATTTCAAATTAGTAAAAATTTTAAAATTACATGTATAGAAGACGGTTTTTATGATTCTGCATTATTTATTGAAACGAAAGATAAACGCATTCTTAATCTAAATGATTGCAATGTAACTTCCGAAGCAAGAGCAAGTGAAATTTTTAAAGTTACAGGAAAATGTGACGTACTTTTAACTCAGTTTAGTTATGCCGCCTGGAAGGGTGGGAAGAAAAATATAGCATGGAGAGAGTTAGCTGCAAATGAAAAACTTAATTCAATTGCGCTTCAAGTTAGAAAGTTTCAACCAAAGCATGTTATACCCTTTGCAAGTTTTATATATTTTTCTAATGAATATAATAAATATTTAAATGATTCAATTAACTTACCTATGGATGTATTAAATAAGCTTAAAGATACGAATGTTCAAGTTAACATTTTGAAGCCTTTTGATTATCTTGATGAAAATAACTCATCACAAAGAAATAAAAAATCTATTAATTATTGGGAAAATGTATTTAGTAATATATCAAGTAATAAATACAATAAATATAATATTGTCGAAATTGAAGAGCTTCAGCAGCTTTTTAAAAAATATCAAAAAAGGATTTTTATAAATAATAATAAATACTTTATTAAACTTGCAAGACTGTTGAGTCCAATTAAAGTATTTCAACCTATTATTATTAAATTAAAAGATACAGATAAGACTATTGTTTTAGATTTGTTTCTTAACAATTTAAAACCAACAAGTTTAAGCCCTGATTTGATTATGTCTTCTGAATCTCTAAAATTTATACTAAACTTTCCATTTGGGTTTGATACTCTGTCCGTTAACGGTTGTTTTGAGGAAGAAAATCGTGGTGGTTTTATAAAAGCTACTAAGTCTTTAGCTTTAGAAAGCCTTAATAATATTGGTATTTTTTTTCGTCCTTCTATTTTTCTCAATTTAATAGTAATTTTTGTGTTTTTAAGAAAATTGAAAGAAATTAGAAGTAAGCTGAACTAAAAAGATTCTATCCAAATTCATTCAACCTTGACCGAATAAATTTGGATTGTACCCTGCAAGAAAACGTTATCCCATGTCTAGAATTCTCAATCGAATTCTAACCCAACTAACTCATTTATCAAAAAGAATACACAAAACGGCAACATATCATTTATGTCCTTATTCATCATAATTATGATAGAGAAGGGTGGGGTTACCAAAAGATATCAAATTGGTAGAATAAGAGCTGTATATTTACCCATACTAGGAAGAACTGTTTCTCTTCATCGGTTGTTTCAGTTTTAAAGAGAAAACATGAAAGAGACCTCATGCATGATCAGATCAGAAATCAACATTTTCCAAGTAAGGTTTCTAAGTTTGAGGTGAATTACTATATTTTTGATTAACTACTAACTCAAAAATCTAATATACGATAAAAAATGTAGAAAAGATAATGAATGGTTATTTTTCTATAAATATTCATCTCCCATCTTATGCGCTCTTATAAATTTAGATGGAGAGCCATAATAAATAGAATTCTTATTTGTATCATGACATACAAGACTTCCACCACCGATAATACAGTTTTTCCCTATGTTTACAAAAGGAAGTATATTTGCACCAATACCAATTGCTGAGTAATCCCCAATTTTTACATTACCTCCAACAGCAGTGTTTGGAGCAATGCTAGAAAAATCTGACATTAAACAATCATGGTCTATTGATGAGTTGGTATTAAGAATGCAATGATTATTGATTTTTGTAGACGAATTTATAATTGCACCTGCCATTACAATATTGCCCATACCAAGGGTTGCATCTTTACCTAAAATAGATTTTGGATGAATACAGTTTACAAACTTAAAATTTGGAATAATTTTTATTACTTTATCTCTAAATTTTGCTCTAATTGAGTTGTCACCAATCCCAATAATTCCTCCATAAATTTCATAACTAAAAATAATATCTTTAAGAGAGGATTCATCTCCTATAACTTTATATCCCATGATGACTGTATTTTTTTCACGATATGTATCTATAAATCCTGCGATATTAAATTTTCCTTGTTTTTCAATAATATCAACAATAACTTTTGCATGACCTCCTGATCCAAAAATTACAATATTTTTCATCTATATCAATCCTTGATTAATTTATATTTAAACTTTAATTTAAACATATTTTTTTTGTAATTAATAGTTAAATAAAGTAGCGAGTTTGATGTGCAGAATTTAAAACATGAAAGAGACCTCATGAATCAGCAGATAAGAAATCAACATTTCCCAAGTAAGATTTCTAAGTTTGAGGTCAATTACTATATTTTTGACTGAATAGAGTAACTAAATTTGGTAACATTGTTCGTCAGTTGAGTTTAGATGAGTTACCTCAATTTTTTAATATTATAATAGGTGATATGTCATTTGTAGGACCTAGGCCTTTTATGTCTGAATATCTAGAAATATATACACAAGAAGAATGGAAAAGACATGATGTATTACCTGGAATTACAGGGTTGATACAAGTTAATGGACGAAATAGCTTTTCATGGAAAGATAAGTTTAAGCTTGATGTAGAGTACACTGAAAATATTTCATTTATGATTGATGTTCACATAATATTATTAACCATTATTAAGATTTTGAAGAGAGACTCAGTAAATAAAGATAGCAATTTGACAATGGAAAAATATAAATGGAAAAAATTAAATATCCAGGCTTAAGTAATTTTATAGTTAAACATGAAGCTCGCTCAACCAATCCAGAGGTTGTAGGTAAAGAGATAAGGCAGCTACTGAGGCATAATAAAGTTGTAAATCTAACTCTTGGGATGCATATTACCAATCTAGAATCTTTTTATAATGGAGTCTCAGAGGAGCTTGGCACTCCTATAGATATAGCGGAAGATTATGTAAAAGCTGGAGCTAGAACTGGTGAAAGGTGGATGGAAGTTCGTTATGATAACGATATACCCGATATTGCAGCTTATCGTCATAGTAAGAATGGACAACCATTGCATACTGATGAGTCCTATTCTAACAATCCATGTGACGTTATGATTTTTTATTGTCAGAACAAGGCTCCAATTGGAGGGCAAACCATTTTTGTTGATGGGTTAGCTCTAGTTGAGAGAATGAAAGTTGTAGATCCAACCTTGCTCGAACTCTTAACTTCAACCGAAATATGTTACGAAAAATCTACAAGTAAAAGAAAAGAAAAGATTATAGATATGTCACAAGAATTACCTATATTTAATTACAATTATACTTGTATATCTCCAAATGAAAGTGAGGTCAATAAACGACTGAATCAGCGTTTTTCAGATTTTCTGGCAACCCATATAAGAGGTTCATTTTTAGAAATTGCTGTTGATCTCAATCCAGGTGAAAGTGTTTACTGGTGGGATCATTCTGTATTGCATGGAAGGAATCCATTTGAGGCTTTTAAAACCAATGATAGGTTTATTTGGAAAACTGGTATTAAATGGAATGAGTGACTCTTTTCATCAGAGTGTCTCAAATACAAACTTATCAAAACTTGTTATAGGTACGATGAGATTAGCAGATAAATTTTTGACAATTAGTCAAACTAGAAATTTGTTTAAAACTGCTATTGATAGAAATATTGATAGTTTCCATATTTCTCATGAGTACTCATCATATGATTTAGTATGCAAAGCATTTAAGTTGCTGAACAATGTTGACAGGGATGAAGTAAAGATAATAGCAAAACTTCCAGAGCCACACTTTGATAAATGTTTGTTTTCAAAAGTCAAAATTGAAGAAAATATTGACAGCATCTTAGCAAGTACAAGTCTAGATAGGATTGATGTGGCTCAATGGATGTGGCGACTGAACCCTCTCAATGATGAGTTAAGAATTAACAGAACGAATGACCAACTTTTTGAAATTAAAGATACTTTTGAGAGGCTTATAATATCTGGTAAAGTTCGTAATATTATTTGTTTTCCATACTCTTCAGCGTATATGAAGTTTATAAGAGAGTTTGATTTATGTAATTTTCATGTCAATTATCTTAATTTCTGGGAAGACCCTCTCATCGATGGTGGTATTGGTGAAAACTCTATAGCATTAAGGCCCCTGGGCTCAGGAAAAGCATTCCAATTATCACCTGATGATGTTTTAAAGATTAATGAGGTGACTAAAACTGAAGCTAGTTGTGCTTTGGAGCACTGCATAAGGTTTCCATTGTCTCATAAAAATATATCATCCATTGTTGTTGGTATAAATTCTGTCTCACAACTTGATCAAATCGCAGATATTGTTGACTGCACTGAGCATAATATGTCTTTGTTTGAATCCTATAGGGACCTGATTGGAGTATTTGATTAAAGAAATCATCACAGTAAATGTTTTTTTGAAGATAGTTAAATTGACGAGTTTGGGCAGTTTAATCGCTGCAATTCTATTACCTGTTATGAAAAAGTTGAGCTGGATTTATGGTATATCGACAATCAATTTGATTTTCTAACTTTTGATAATACTTGTGTCCTTAGATTTACATCAAAAGTTATTATAAAACTATTGGAATTTTTTACTAGAGGGAAGGGTGGTAGAATTTCTTCAATACTGCTCGATTGTGACCGACTGAATTTGGATGGAGCCTTTAATGAAAAAGTCATTCCATGTCTAGAATTCTCAATGAAATTCCAATCCAACCAACTCATTTATCAAAAAGAATACACAAAACGACAACAGATCATTTATCTTCTTATCCATCATC
>Ga0075447_10001715_pt1 | contig 10175 bp, 14 predicted proteins | sample CoawatmetaG10DNA_FD_72352 | JGI IMG/M metagenome (GOLD analysis project Ga0075447, IMG submission 72352) | Marine microbial communities from the West Antarctic Peninsula - Coastal water metaG104-DNA | ecosystem: Environmental > Aquatic > Marine > Coastal | place: Atlantic Ocean: West Antarctic...
AGATAATACTAATAAAGATAATGAATAAATTTGAGAATTCATATGTATTATTGAAGGAATTGAGTTTACATTTTTCATTTCTGGAGAGAAAAACAAATTATTTTTTTTAAATGGTTTTGTTATTTTAACAAAATTGTCGTTTATAGGTAAAAAATTGTATGTATTTAAATACAAGAAATAAATATCACCACCTGTTCCTCCTCTTTGAGTTTTATCAAAAGTTTCTATTCTAACAATATCATTTATATCTAAAAATAAATTACAATATCCATCCTCTTCTAAACTTTGTAATTGTTTATTTAATTGTGTAAATAATTGTTTTAAATGTCTATAAGAAAGATTATTCTTTCTTTTCAATAAGTCTTTTAATCCTTCAACTTTCTTAACTTTTAGAGTAAAAGATTCATTCTTTTTTTGACTTATTATATCACCTGATATATTTTTCCCTTTTGGACCAAATATACTTTTAAAGAAATTTTTATATTTCTCTCCATTTTCATAAATAAATTTATAATTATTATTAGATTTTTCTATTTTACAAGTATTTGTTTTAAATATTATAGGCATCTATGAAATAATTATATATAAAAAGATTAAGTATTTTTAAATATTTAGTATTTATATAATGGTTAGACCAGGAATGAAAAGATTAAGACAAGCACAAAATGTAAAAGTTCAACCAAATAAAACCGGAACTTCTTTAATGCAAGGACAACCTGTAGTTTTAACAAAAGAAAATATTGATAAAAAGGGTGTAATTTTTAATTCGGTAGCAAATACACCGTATAATGATCTTGCTAATTCAAATAGATTTAAACCTAGTTATACTAATGCTGAAAAGGAAAAAGATAGGGATTGTAAATGTGTAATGAAAAAATCTTGGCCTACAAATTCAGACGGTTCTATTATTGCAAAATCTTGGAATTTTAGTTGGCAATAATAAAAAGTAAGAATTTCAGAAAATTGAACTAAATTTGATTCTGATTTGTATTAACAATATAAACTTTAATACAAAATATGAGCACACAACAACCAATTGCTATACCTACTAGTACACTACTAGTAGAAAACCAATCTAACCTAGTAAATACTCTAGACACCTATGGAGTCGCAGTCATTCCCTTAAAAAACATTTCAACAGGTCATCGCAACAGGTTATTGATGAGAACCAAATTCTACGCTAACGCAAACCAAATTTTGAAGCCGGAGCATCAAATTAAGGAGCTTACTCTCAAGGAAAAATGCCATCCCGAAACTATAAAGCCAAGAAAGGCACCAGATTCAAGTCAAAGCTGGATTAATCAATACGGAACACCGTTACATCATTTGATTGAACAAGATGAGGATTTCAGACAAGCCATGGAGACAATTGAAGGAAAGCCGGTGACTAAATACATGCAAAATCGAATAAGACTAGGGGCAAAGAAAGCATCAGTAGATGCTAAAACCATACATTTCGACGGACATCCATTTGAAGAGCCAATCGAAGATGGAGAAATAAGTTTCACAAAAAATCCACTAACTGCCACAATTATAGGGCTCACAGGCACAAGACGATTCTGCTGGTGGGATATTAAAGGTCAAAATTTGAAACCCATATACGATCACTGGGTAGATAAGGGTAAAAAAGCATTCACTAATATCGACCCACAATTTATGAACTCAGCCTATCCAAGCTCACGAAGAATAGTCGATGTTGACTGCTCCAAACACATCCATCTTATTATATTCAGGGAATGCATTCCACACGAGATAGCCAACTCACCGAGCATTTCCATATTTATTTCACCAATTAAAGAATTTTCTCAAGATAAAGAGAGCATAACCTCAATCCATCCACCAGAGTATAATAACCTAACAAAGCATGAGACTAACCTACTAGGCTACTGCTATAATAGAAACGGAGTAGTCTGGCCATCGGGAAAGAAAAGCTGGGGATTTTGCCATACAAGAGCTAATAACCACTGGGTTAAAAAGGTCAAAGAAAGATATATTGTAAAAAATAAGAAAGGTAATGACGCAATAAAGATGCAGCTACCCGAAGGAGGCAAATACGACCAACATACCACAGAATATCAAGAAAAACTAAAAACAAGAAATATCAAATTACCAGCTATAGCCTACGCTGCTACAACACCTAACTTTCTAGTAGACATCGCAAATCTACCAGAAATAATACTTAAAGAACACGGGTTTATCATATAAAAAATCAAAAAATCAAAAAATCAAAAAATCAAAAAATCAAAAAAAAATAAGGCAAGTTGTATATAAAGTCCTTTTTACTAGAAAACCCAAAATAAAATATAAATACATAGAATATATATTTTATTCAAAAAAATAATTATATATACAACATAAAACTAATGTTATCGACACTATATCTATCTTCATTATGATATAATATTTATAATTATTTAATTAATTTTTATAGAAAATTGAAATTTTTCATAACTGACAGAGAGAGTTAACTATCAAAACAATAAAGTAATTACTAAAAATAATATAAATGCCTGGAATTTTAAAGAAAACTAAGGGTTCAAAAAGCGGAAACAAGGTAAGATTTAACAAAGATGTGAAAGATTGGGACGGTTTATCATCTAAGAATCAGTCATGGTTTAATTTCATAGATTTGGTTTATAATTTAAACATTTCTCCAAATGAGGCGTGGAACAGAGTACCTAAAAAGCATCATAAACATGTATGGGAAATTATTAGATACACAGTAGATAGGTTGGGAAAAAGAAATAGGGCATATTCGATGCCGATGGGTTCTAGGAAGAAAATAACAATGTTTTCAATAAAGTCAAAGGTCAAATCCATGCAGGATTTGATGTATTTTGTATATGATTATTATTATGAGCAACAAATTGAATTATCTATAAAAAAAAAAAGAGCAAAATTTATTAAATATTATTGTCTTGGAAAATTTTGTAAAAAACGAATAAAACTAAAAAATGAAGCAAAGCTAGAAAACTAAGCAAATTCGACTCTAAATTATCAGTAAATAAAAAATAAAAAAAGTAAAAAAATTCAAGGCAAGTTGTATATAAAAGTCCTTTTTAATTAGAAAATTGAAATAAATTTTAGGTAATAATATATTATAACTATATCAAACTCTCCCTCAAATCTATTTAATATGTGTATCTGGACTACTAACAACGGAAACAAACATAATGTTAATATTGAATCAAGTCATATTTTATCTATGCAAGCAAAGGGTGCTCGCTTTTGTTGGTTTCACGATAATCCTGGAATAAGTGATGAAACTAATGATAAATATTATGAAGATAAAACGAAAGACGAAGAAAGTTACAGAATAATGAGACAGGGTGTAACTGTAGTATGTGATGATGGAGAAACGCTTATAGGTTATGTTAGTCATTATGTTAAAGGACTTGCTAGTGGAACAAATATTAAGAACTGGATTATATTTCAACCAGGAACGTATCCAACAATATATTCACCGGTTGATCAGGGTGAAAATCTTGAAGATATGTATGTTGAGGAACTTTAATTAGTGAATAATTTAATAAACCCTTAGCATAAAAAATTTTTTATTGCTGGAGTTTTGAAATAGGTTAAATTATAAAATCTGAAAATTGAAGTTTTTTGTTTCTGACAAGAATTGAACCATTAAAACAATCAAGTAACTTTTACTAACTTCAAAAACTCAAAAACAAACAATCATGTCTAAATATTCAGAAACTCAACAGGCTAATTTTGCCAAGAACAGTGACCCTCAACAGGGTATCTCGCTCTGTATCCCTCGTGTGTTCAACAACATCGGTTGGAAACGCATCAAGAAACATATTATCGAAGCCAATCTTGGATTCGTTGAACGTGTAGATGTTGTTCCAGTCGCAGAAGGCAAATACAAGCGAGCATTTGTCCATTTTGCTCCAGGCAAGTGGAACATGCGTGATGCTACTGCCCGTGATGCTCTTACGGCACTTCAAGATGGTCAGAGAATCAAGCTTGAATATGAAGAGCCTTGGTATTGGCTGGTCAGTATTAGTGGAGCAGCTCGCCCAGATGAGGCTCCAAAGCCAAGAGAGCGTCAAACTCGCGTTGATATTGTTGTTCCAAAAGCAGAAAGCGCAGCCGAGTTGGCTATGGGTTATGATAGTTCAACCCAACAGGACAGCGATCTGCAAACCGCACCAAAGTTGCCCAGGACACCCAATATGAATGACCCTATCGTCGCAAGGGCTATGTCGAGCACTTCTACAGGAGAGGAGAAAGAAGAGGGTGAAATCTCTTACGAGAGATAAGATAAAATATTTCAAATAAAATTAAAAAATAGCCAAGTGTCAAGGGCACATCTCAATTAGCTTAGTTTGGTAGAGCATCGGTCTTATGAGCCGAAGGTCAGGGGTTCAAATCCCCTATTGAGAACATCTGATAAGCTTTTATAGGGCTGAAGCAGCACCACCCTACGGTGGTGGAAGCAACGAAGTGAGTTCGATCCTCACATCAGATACGGGGAGCACGGAAATCAAAAATAAGGATACAGAATATTACCGGGATTGAATTTTCCTTATATATATTAGATATATATTATGGAGATGTAACAGGTATGTTATTATGTAATTATCGTTGATTTGGGAGCAGGGAAAACATCTCAGTTAGCTCAGTTTGGTAGAGCATCGGTCTTATGAGCCGAAGGTCAGGGGTTCAAATCCCCTATTGAGAACCATCTGATAAGCTTTATGGTGAAGCATTTGCTTTTACGGGCGGAAGAAGTGAGTTCGATTCTCACATCAGATAAAATAATCTAAAGATTTTTTTATTAAAACTCTTGATATATTTTTATAAATACTATAGGCTGGAAAATTGAAATTTTATGAATCTGACTAATCTTAATTATTATAAACAAAAATGTCAATACAAATTATCACCCAATTATTAAATGAAATCGTCGAAAAGGTAGTCGAAATCAACAATCCAATCCAAATCTACGGTAAAGAATTGGGAGCCTACCCATCGGATAGTGACCAACATGATTTTGAAGATACCGATTATGGAGCTCATGAGTCACGAGTCACAAATATATATGATATTTACGGTATTCGTCCAGTTGAATGGAGGGACGAAGATGGGAAGCTAACTGAACTTGTCTTCCATTCAACTAAAAACACGCCCAAGTGGTGGGGGGTTTCTATGACTCTTAGTTATGAATCGGAAGATGAAGAAGAGTATGACCAAGGTGATGTGGATGACTATTGGCGTGAAAGTGCGTATTACGATTGTTAAATAAAAAATAAAAGCAAATTGAACATAAAGTCTTTTTTTTAGAGTGTGAAATCTCTTACGAGAGATAAGCCAAAAATATTAATTGAAAAATAAAATAAAAGAATCAAGTGTCAAGGATTTTTTTTATGATAAAACAATAATTAAAGAAAATTGAAGTTTATCTTAAATTTATTATATTGAGTATCAAAATTAATTCAAAAAACAATATGGAATTCCTGAAATCAATCTACAAGGCTATCAAGTTATTTGGTAGAGAAGAAGAAGAACAATTTACTGTTGAGGTAAGACATGGTGAAAACCAAATTATCGATGAATTTTATATAAAGAATGATAACGGAGAAATTAATTATAATAATAAAAAACATATGACTTTTCAAGTTGGAAAATCCAAAACAATATTAGATGTAAAAAAAAAAATAATGAAAAATATTAAATATTTAAACGATCTTGATTTTAATTTAAGAACTGCTGTTTTTGGAAAAATAAAGCCGGATACATATCCACTTATGCGAGCAACTGACAAAGAAAACCCAGATAATAATGTTATCAACTTGTTTATTCAAATCCCTGACTGGTAAATAAATTTAAAGCAAGTATAAAAAATTTTTTATATGTGCTCTACAGAATCTGAAAATTGAAGTTTTTATTTACAAAATGTTATTTATCATAAACTAAATAATAAGACTATAAACTCAAGTTACTATGACTTCTCGAACTATCAGATGCGGTATTTGTCACGGATTTGGACACAATCGTCGAACTTGTTGGATGCGTAATGTTACTTTTACAAGAGGTTCGAATGATATTCCATTATGGGATGAAGCAATTGAAGACATCGGAATGGTAGAACCCCACGATTTATCCATCGAAATACCAAACAACTTTCCAGTAATGACACCGCCACCAGCTCCAAGAAAAAAAAAAAGAACAAAAACACCAAAACGCCAAAAGCCTTATATTCAAAAAGATAACAATTGTAACATCTGTTTTGATGATTTGAAGGATACTAATAAAGTTATTACAAAATGCGGACACAAGTTCTGCGCGGAGTGTTACACCAGAGCATGCCGTAACAATAACGATTGTGCTGTGTGTAGGAAAAAACTATGCTCTGTCGAACTTGAAAACTGGAAAAGACGATATGAGGAGATGGAACAGGATTGTGAATACTATAGAAATATAGTTGGACAGATTACGGGTATTATTAATCCAGATATATTGAATGGGGATTCAATTCCAGATGATAGTGATATGGAATTGGATGAAGAAGAGGTAGAAGAAATTCCAGGACTGGTGGCTGAATGGGCATCCGCTATTGCTAATGGCCAACGAGTTTAAGTCTATATGGTTGAAAAATTAAAATAATAAATTAAAAGGTTATAACCTTTTTTTAATTTATTACATATAAGATGCGGATTTTGTAAAGACACTAATAGGAAACCATGACGTTAGACGTCCAAACTAGCGATACTATTGAAAATATAAAAACTAATATCCAAGAACAATTTTTTTCTTGTCTCAAATAAAAAGCGTAAAAGATAATTTAAAGATTTAATATTAAACCATATATGGATTCTCCTGATTATATGATTTTAAATCCTATGCGTATTGCAATTTTAAAAATACCAAAAAAATTTAAAATACTTGGAGAAATCCATTATTCAAAAAAGTTTATTGACAATAAAAAAGACAAAGAAGAAATACATGAGTTTATTGATAAGGCAAAATTGAAGACAAAAATACCATTAGTAATTGATGTATAAATATGTGTATACCAATGCAACAATATATAAAAACCAAGAATCATAATACAAACTATTATAGACGTAATAAGGCCGAAAGATTTAATGTAAAATGTTGTTCTATTTGTAATTACGAGACAACAGGACCAAAATCAGCACTTCAAGCACATATTTGGTCAAGACACACACCAGAAAATAAAAGACCATTCCAATGTCCTTGTGGTACTTGTGATAAAGGATTTTCAGCTCGAGCAAATTTAAACAAGCACATCTTGAAACAACACAAAACTGTAATGCCAAAAAAAATTAAGAGGGAAACATTAATTTATAAAATAGTTGTCCATAAAAAAATATGTAAAGATACAGAGATGAAAAATAGATTAAATTATTACAAAGAAAATCCAATAATGATTGTAAATTCTTTGCCTATAATTGAAGATAATTTAAATATTAATTATGACATGTTACATTATGATAAGGGATGTAATATGGTAACCCTGATACCTTATGATAGAAATAAACTATTAAATCTATATAACTAGTTTATTACTTAAAAATAATAAAATATTTTTTTTATATGGAAGAAGAGTATTTTACAAAACAAATATTAACATATATGGGTAACAAAAGAACATTTTTACATCAAATAGATTCTATAATTTCTTTTGTAAAATCAGAACTTGGAGAGAATAATATAAATATAGCAGAAGGATTTACTGGCTCTGGAATAGTAACTAGATTATTTAAAAATAGAATAATGGGAGATGATTCACAAGAATACAAGAATTTATATGTAAATGATGTGGCTGGATATTCAAAAACCTTGAATGAATGTTATTTAACTTCTTTAAAAGATCTAAATACAGATGATTTTGAAAATATAGGGTTGCATTTCAAGAAATTAAAAAAATTTCTCTCCATAAAAAATAATCCAAACCCATTTATATCAAAATATTGGTCTCCCCAAAATGATAATAATATAAAAGAAGGTGAAAGAGCATATTATACATATAAAAATGCTTGTAATATTGATAAAATAATGTTTTATATTAAAAACTTCGTTGAATCCAAGTATCATTCTTTGCTTATAGGTCCATTATTAGTTCAGTGTAGTATTCATAATAATACAAATGGTCAATTCTCAGCCTATTATAAGAATGAAGAAAAAACAAAAGGGATGTATGGTGGAAAGAAAAGTGTAGATTTAAAAAGGATAACTGGAGAGATTTTACCTATGATGCCTGTCTTGACAGAACATAAAGCAAATATTCATATAAGTCAGTTAAACACAAATGATTGGATAAAAACTATACCCAAAGTAGATTTAGTTTATTATGACCCACCATACAATAAACATCCTTATAATATTTATTATTTTTTACTTGATATAATTAATAAATGGGATACAAATATGGAAGTCCCTGATACATATAGAGGACAACCAAAGAATTGGGAAAAAAGCACATTTTGTAGTTTAAAAAATGCCAAAAAGTCCTTTGAAGATTTAATAAAAAATACAAAGTCAAATTTTATACTTGTTTCTTATAATGATAGAGGTATAATTCCTTTAAAGGAACTAGATGAAATTCTTGAAAAATATGGCACATTAACAAAAATACCTATAGAACACAAGGTTTATAATAAATTTATTGGTATAGCAGCAAAAAAACGAAAAAAACAAAACAAAAAAATCCAAGAGTTTTTGTGGTTATTAGATTGTAGAAAAAAGCACTAAAAAAAGAGAACTAAATTTTTATATTAAAATTTAATATACATTTGTACATTTCCAGAACCAAGGCTCAACATACATAATTTTAAAATCTTGACCTGAATCTAGTATCTCTCTAACCTTTAAGCTTTTGAAATTATTAAGCCAAAATTTAAAATGAATAAATACTTTAAATCCTTTATTCATTTTAACCATATCTATTTTTTTAATTTCTCCAAAATTATGTCTATTAAATATATCGTAAATAAATTTTTTAGTAATATTTTTATTTACTTTTGGAATGCATATAGATGGATTGCTCATTTGATAATAAAATATCATTATCAAATAATGATTTCAATTTTAATACTGTCTCTTGTAAAGTCATATGCGTTAGTTAAATTTTTTAAAAAAGATAAAGCTATGTGTGTTTGCTGTTAAGAGACAAATAAATATGATACAATTTCTTTAAGTAAATTATAAAATTGAAATAAACAATTGATTATAATATGTATAATATAAATATGTCTAATAACAGATTTAGTTGTTTAAAACCATCATCTAACGGTGACATTCCAAATAATAACTCTAGTGAATCAGGAAATAAATTTAAGAGACCGCAACAAAACAATAGATGGGATAGAAATAATACTAAAAAAAATAGTAGATTTCCAAGTCCTGAAAGGACTAGTAGATTTTCAAGTAATAAAAGGAATAGTAGATTTCCAAGTCCTGAAAGGAATAGTAGATTTCCAAGTCCTGAAAGGAATAGTAGATTTCCAAGTCCTGAAAGGAATAGTAGATTTCCAAGTCCTGAAAGGAATAGTAGATTTGAAAATCAGGATAATAAATTTAATTCATTTACACAACCAAAAAGAGACGACAAACCTAGACATTCTAGAGGAGGATTTGGTAAATTTGCATATAATCATGGAAGAAGGTCTACCGGACCAAGTGTATTTGATAATGTAAAAAAAGATAGACATGGTAGACCGATGTTACATAATGCTACTACAAGCGCATTTGATATTGGTAACGTATTAAAAAAAGTTGAAAACCCAAAAAAAACGAAAAATAAAAAAAAGAAAAAGAACCAAGTCAATAGTTTCTTTGAAGAGGAAGAAAAAAAAACAGACGCCGAATTAAAAGCAGAAAGAGAATGGAATAAACAAATGATTTTAAATATGCAATACGCAACCGATTCAGAAGATGAGACATTAGAAGATGAGATATTAGAAGAGAAAAATCAAGAAGAACTATAATAATATTTATTTATACATGATTAGTTTATATTAAATAACTTTTTTACTATTTGATATTAATGAGTGAATATGAAATAGACGAAATAGACAAATTAGATGAATTAGATGAATTAGATGATTCTTGGATAACAGAACTAGAAAAAGAAGAAGAAAATTATAGTAGGTTTTATAAAGAAGAAAATGAGACTATAAATCTGGTTTGTATATATA
>Ga0075447_10001716_pt1 | contig 10172 bp, 8 predicted proteins | sample CoawatmetaG10DNA_FD_72352 | JGI IMG/M metagenome (GOLD analysis project Ga0075447, IMG submission 72352) | Marine microbial communities from the West Antarctic Peninsula - Coastal water metaG104-DNA | ecosystem: Environmental > Aquatic > Marine > Coastal | place: Atlantic Ocean: West Antarctic...
CCAATTATTGTCGTTCAACCACTTTTCTACCATGTTTCTAACTGATATTGGCTCTCCTGAACAGACATTAATAACTCCAATATTTTTTTGCAACAATCCTAAATCAACTAAGTATTGAGCAGCCCTTTCAACTGGTAAATAATCACGCAATTGCTCACCTTTTGACATATTAAAACTAAGCTCAGAGTATTGAACTGCTTTTTTTAGCTGTTGGAAAATTGAACTATCAGATTGGCCATCTCCATATAAGTAAAATAGTCGAGCCCATGTTAATTGAAAGTTGTATTGCATTTTTAAAAACTCAAGCTGTTTACGTAGACAATCTTTTGCAAAACCATATGGATTCGATGGTTTTGTATCTAATTTTTCAGAAAGTGATTCATTCTGCATACCATATTCAAAACATGTACCCACAACAACAACAGATTGTATGCCTTCTTTAATAATTGCACTTAAAAAACCATACTGAATTGGTAATTCTAAATCAAAATGATGGAGTGACTTATAGTTTGGTAGTCCTTGCCATGCAAGGTGAATTAGAATATCAGGATTTCCCATTGAAGATAATATATTATCAGGTGGATTTTGAATATCAAGCTCTATCCATAATCCATTATTTAATTTTGGTAAATTAGAATGTATTGAGCGAGTAGTTGCAATAACTTCAACAGGGAGATTGTTAAGGTAATTTAGTACATGTTGACCAAGAAATCCACTTGCGCCTGTTACAGCTACCTTTATCATATGACCCTCATAGAAGGAATAAATATAACAAATTTTCCACCCCATTCTCTTATATAGGTTAACTGCTGTATTATCTCATCTTGAATATTCCATGGAAATATAACAATATAATCGGGCTTGTCCTTTTTGAGTTGAGCCTCACTCATAATTGGGACTCTACTTCCTGGCATAAATTTATCCTGTTTGGCAATGCTTTTATCAACCACATAAGGAAGTAAGTCTGCACGGACACCTGAAAAATTTAAAAAAGTACTTCCTTTGGCAGCAGCTCCATATCCAACAACACTATGTCCATCGTTCTTTGTTTTATTTAAAAAAGATAAAAAATTGTTTTTTATATCTTCCGCCTGCTTTTGAAACCCCTGGTAAGTATTAATTCTATTAATACCTGCTAGATTTTCTTTCTTTTTTAAATCTAAAACATTTGTATTAACTTTATAGCTACCAGAATCACTTAGTTGTGCATAAACACGTAAACTACCACCATGTGTTGGAATCTGTTCAACATCAAATACAGCTAAACCATTAAAATCAAAAATATTGCAGACTGCAGTAAAGCTTAAATATGAATAATGTTCATGATAAATTGTATCAAATTGATTATTATTCATTAAATTAAGCAAATGAGGGAATTCAAAGGTCGCGATTCCATTAGACTTTAACAATATTGAAAAACCTTTTACAAAATCATTAATATCTGGAACGTGTGCTAAAACATTATTAGCAATCATTAGGTCGGCTTGGCGCCCTTGTTTTGCCAAACTTCTTGCTATATTAACTCCAAAAAACTCTTCAACTATCTCAATACCTTTTTCTCTAGCTACTTGTGCAGTGCCATGAGTGGGCTCAATTCCATAACATGGAATATTTTTATCTTTTATATACTGAAGAAGGTAACCATCATTTGCGGCTATTTCAACCACTATACTGTTACTATTTAAATAAAATTTGGATGACACTTTTTCTACATAGTTCTTTGCATGATCTAGCCATGAAGTTGAGTACGAACTGAAATACGCATAATCACTTGCAAACATTGCATCTACTTGAACAAAGTCTTCTGTTTGTACTAACCAGCAATGGTCACAAACCATAACCTTTAAGGGGTAGCATTTCTCAGCCTCTTTTAATGCATCTTTAGAAACATAAGAATTGGAAGGTGGCGAGATCCCAAGATCAACAAATGTATGCTTTAATTCGGAACTACAATGTCTACATTTCATATATTTAGAATACTGTTATATTTAATCAATTAAAGCACTATTACGATCACGATCTGACATTTCGGTAACATCAAGTGGCCAAGTAATATTTATTTTTGAATCAAAAGCATTTAATACTCCCTCTGCATCAGGCTTATAAAACTCAGAGTGAATGTAAAGTAACTGACAATTATCTGTTAATGTTTGAAAGCCATGAGCAAAACCATCAGGTATATAAAGGCTAGAGCCCTTATCTGCACTTAACACTTCACCATACCAATGTAAATAAGTCGGTGATTCCTTACGAATGTCGACCGCTACATCAAAAACCTTACCCTCTATACAGCTTACTATTTTTTTTTCTGAGTATGGTGAGTTTTGAAAGTGCATACCGCGTATTGAACCTTTGTACTTTGTTAATGAGTGATTCATCTGCTTTATTGATTTACTAAATCCAAGTTCTTTATATTCTTCTGCACAAAAAAAACGACTAAAAAAACCTCTATCATCTTTAATTAGATTTCGTTCAATAACATAAAGTCCATCTATTTTTGTTTCTATAAATTTAAAGTGCTGACTCATGCGTAGTATATTTTTTAATTTGATTTAATGTGAATTTACTCATATCTTCATTGTTATAAAATGCTTTATACCATTTTACTGTTTCAACTAAAGCTTCATCTAGTGACCATACTGGATTCCATTTAAGAATATTTTTTGCTTTTGAGCAGTCTAATTTTAGATAGTTCGCTTCATGAGGATGTACTTCATTATCATGCCCCCACTCAGCATTATCTCCCCAAGATTCGACAACGATATCTGCAAGCACAGAGACTGGCTGAGTATCTTCATAGTTTGGCCCAAAATTCCAGGCACCAGAAAATATAGTGGGGTTATTAATTAACTGCTGACAAAGAATTAAATAACCAAATAAAGGCTCTAAAACATGTTGCCATGGCCTAATTGAATTTGGATTTCGTACTAATAATTTCTCATTATTGGCAAATGCGCTCATTGCATCAGGAATAATTCGATTTTTAGCCCAATCACCTCCCCCAATAACATTTCCTGCTCTTGCAGAAGCTATTGCCACACCTAAATCATCAAAGAATGAATTTCGATAGGATGCCGTAATCAATTCTGAACATCCTTTACTTGCGCTGTATGGATCATATCCTCCCATGGGGTCAGTTTCTTGATAACCTTCAAGCTGCTCCTTATTTTCATAGCATTTATCAGTAGTAATATTTAGTACTGCTTTGACTGAAGTACAACTCCGAACTGCCTCAAACATATTTACTACACCCATAACATTAGTTGAATAATTACTTATAGGATTTGAATATGAATCAATAACTAATGGCTGTGCTGCAAGGTGAATCACAATTGATGGCTCTGCAGCTTGCATTGCCTTTTTAAAAATCTCCAAATGACGAATATCAGAAAAAGTGTCACTCAACAAAGAATGGTTGACTGAGGTTTGGGCATAGAAAGATTGCTCTCCATTTGGAGGTAAAGCATATCCATTAACGTGTGCTCCGAGATTTTTTAACCAAAGGGATAACCAACCACCCTTAAAACCTGTATGCCCAGTTATAAAAACCTTACGATCTTTCCAAAAAAGAGGATCTATCACCAGGTTTTCCAAGGCGCCTTACCGTTAGTCCAAAGCTCCTCTAAAAAGTTCTTTTCTCTCAAAGTATCCATAGGTTGCCAAAAGCCATCATGTTCATATGATGCCAATTCTCCCTCCTTTGCAAGTTCTACTAAAGACCCAGTTTCCCAGCTACTTTGATAGTTTTCTATACGATCACATACCTTTGGCGAAAGTACAAAGTAGCCACCATTTATCCAACTCCCAACACCAACTGGTTTTTCCTGAAAATTCGTAACCATATTGTTAGTTATATTCAAGGCACCATATCGACCAGGAGGACGAACAGCAGTTAGTGTAGCCTCTTTACCATGAGAATTATGAAATTTAATTAGCGATGTAATGTCTACGTTGCTAACACCATCTCCATAAGTAAAGCAAAATGCCTCTTCATTTTTAATGTATTCATATACAGCCTTAAGTCGACCACCAGTCATACTTGTTTCTCCAGTATCCACTAAAGTAACAGTCCAAGGTTCTGACTTGTTCTGCAGAACAGTCATTTTATTATCTTTCATGCTAAATGTTACATCTGACATATGAAGAAAATAGTTTGCAAAATATTCCTTAATAATATAGCCCTTATAACCACAGCAAATAATAAAGTCATTGACATTATGTGCAGAGTAGGTCTTCATAATATGCCACAGAATGGGTTTATTTCCTATCTCAACCATGGGTTTAGGCTTGAGATCTGTCTCTTCACTTAATCGCGTTCCAAGACCACCAGCTAAAATTACTGCTTTCATTAATTAATACTCCTTATTATTATTTTTTCTATCAATAAACAAAGATTTTACCTTTTCATAAACAATAATTATTGACCCAGTAAGATAACCTGGAGATTTTGAAATGTCTAAAATCAAACCAATTAAGCCAATACCAAGCCATCTATAAGGAAACAAAAATTTATTTTGAACCCCTCTTTTAATGGGAAATATTAGGCCTCTTCCAATAAAAGATAAGGCAAGTAGACTAATCAAATAGAGTTTTGTTATATGTGGTAAAAAATAAGGAGAGTTTTCATCCCAAACAGGAATTGCAGCATTCCAATTATCTACAATAACAAAAAACCAAATAAAAATAGATAATAATATCAAAAGTTTTACAGAGCGAAGCTGTCTATATTTTGTTACGAATAACTTTAAATAAGTAATGCTTCCAATGATAAATAATCCCAAGAACAACAAAAAAAACTTGGTTATGTGTGGGATAAATAATTCACTCTTTTCATAGTTAAAAATTAAGTCATTCCAACTAGGGATTAAAGTAGCTAATAATAGTAGAAACGAACTCAAAACTATCACTCTAGTGGAATATTGAATATCTAAAAAGGCGCTATACATTTGATAAATAAATGCTCGTTTAATGTGGAAAAATAAGTTAGTAGGGATTTCAGAATATACAGCGCTGACTTCAGTTGGAACATAGTAATTTAACCCTATTTCTTTAGCTCTTGCTTTCCAATCAACATCTTCTCCAGCTCTAGATTTTTCATTGAACAATCCTACTTTTAAAAAAATACTCTTCAACATTAAAGCTCCAGATATGTGTTCTAGAGTTTTTTCTCCATAAATTGCAGCACAAATTAACTTTTGAAAGGGACTTACTCCTCTATGGTGAACAGAACCAAAAACGACCTCATAATCTTTTAACATTGCAAATGAACTTTGGAGCCAATTTCTATTTGGGATAGTTTTTGAATCAAGAAATGCCAAATATTTCTCTGAAGCAATTTCCGCCCCTAGATTTCTTGCCCTACCTGGAAAAGATCTCTCTACCTTTTTATATATAATCTCAATTTTGTCATTATACTTATGTAAATTAATTTCTATTTCATTAACGTCAGATGAATCTATTATCACAATTTGCTTAGGTAGCATAGTTTGGTTACACACAGCATTAAGCACATTTTCAAATGACTTTTTATTGTTGTATGTTGGTATAACAACACTAATTGGTAATTTGTCTAATTTAGGCATATTTCAAAAAATTATTCCTATATTACTTTGGTTATAAACTGTACTTGTCTATTAACATACGACTCTTCTTTATAAAGCTCTAAAACTCTTTTCCTTGCCATCAATCCCATATTTTTTTTGTCTTTGGAGGAAAAATTGTGAACATTTTTAATTGATTGAACTAACTCCTTAATATTCCCTTTCTGGTAAAGAATACCTACTTCATTAGTATTAATAATTTCGCTAGCTCCTCTAATCCTAGTTGCAATAACTATTTTTTCTAAGGACATGGCCTCCAAAACTGAGCGAGGAACCCCTTCACGATATGAAGGATGAATATAAATATCTGCTAAAGCTAGGTAATCTTCTACGTTATCAACCATGCCAGTAATAATTATCTTTTCTTTAATATTTAATTGTTCAGCTTTATCCCAAAAATCCTTTAAAGCAAAATTATTTTCTTCATGCAAAACGCCGCCAATAATTAGCAAAGATGAATTAGGGTGAGTTTTAGTCAAAAGTGAAAAAGCATTAACTAAATCAATTAAACCCTTACCTTTTACAATTCTTCCAATTGTACAAAGCACAAATCCCTTAATTTTAAGGTCAGTTTTCTTAACATTTTTTATAGAAAATTTTTCATGACTGATTCCATTATGAATAATATTTAACTTAGAAGAATTAACTAGAATATTTCTGCTTAATTTTTTTACATCTTCTTCACTCTGAGACAATACTATGTGGGTGAAAAAAAGTAAAAAAATTTCAACATAATAAATTAAGTAGTATTCAAAAAAATTCTGATTGTCATGAAAATACATGCCTCTAGCTGTATATGCACTCTTTACTTTTGAAAAAATAAGTGAAATTAATGCAATGCGAGCAATGAAGCTAGCATTCCTATTATTACTATTAACAACATCATAGGAATTATTTTTTATTATTTTTCTTAAAGAGTATATGGTGGAGAAAAAGCCTCTGAGAGATATTTTTCTTGGCATTGTTAAATTATAAAAGGTTATTTTGCCTATAACCTTCTCATGATCAAACATATCTCCATCACATGCTACACCAACTTCATGACCCATCTCTATAAGCTTATTTGTAAATGGGATCATAAACTTATTAAAAGCAAAATCATAGTTACAAACAATTAATATCTTAGCCATAAGAATAAATCCTGTAAATTATATAATTAAAAAGAAATATTAATGGCTATCCAGTTCATTACTCTTTGCAATATTCATTAAATTTTTGAAAGTTACAAACTCAAAATCATTAGATTTTAATAATTTAATTAGCTTATTTAATTTTTCAGGGGTTTTCTTTTGTCCATACTTGAATCTAAAATTTTTTAAAACACTTATATTATCAACTTCTGGCAATGCTTTTTTTGAAAGCTCAAAAGGATGAATATAAAGAAAGTAAGTTTGGTTTTGTTTTAAAAAATTATCTATTAAATTCTTCATTATGATCCAAGGAAAAATTCTCAAATAACCCCCACCAGATATTGGAATATTACGATTTAAAATATTAGAAGTGGGTAATTCAAATTCAGTAAGATTAGTATTTTGATAAACATTATCGAGTTTTTTTTCAAAGCCACTTAAATCAACACCTCCATACAAAGGATGGGATGAAAAGTTAATTGCGCTGGAGTCATATTGGTAACCAGCTTTAGTAAGTTCTTCTATTAATTTGTTATTAATACTAAAACAAGGAGCACGATAACCCAAAACTTCTTTGCCAACTATATCCTCTAATTTTGACTTACTAGAATTTATATCTAAAATAAAATCCTTGATATCAATGGTTAAAGGCCTTTTATGGTTTTCACCATGAGATGATACCTCATGATTACTTTTTACAGCCTGAACTAACTCTTTCTTCACAAGTGGCGCCACATCGCTTAAAGCAAATAAAGTAGAAGGAATGCCATAATTGTCAACAATTTCTAAGAAATTATTGACTCCGTCCAACATTGTATAATCTTTATTTGTTTGGGTAGAAGAAAAGTAGTCAAGATGATGCCAATCTTCAACATCAAGTGAAAGCACGGCATATTTTTTCATTATAAGATTTAAACTTGTGCGATTAAAAAATATTCACGATCATTGTCTTGAATCTCATATTTTTCAATTCCTGAGTTTTCCATGAGACTTACTATATCAGCCTTACTATAATAGAATAATTGACAATTTCTCCTGTTATATCTGATTTTTCTTTGCCATGCCAACAATCCTCCTGGTTTAGGAAAACTAGCCAAGATAAACTTGCTTGTATCTTTTGTTAGCTTTTCGAATAGGTCGCCTGGATTACTAATATAATCAAACAATCCCATTAAAATAGCTGCATCATGTTTTTTACTAATTTGTACATCAAAATAACTTCCAGTAATAAAATTATTTTTATCAAATCCTAGTTTATGTGAATTTTTTTTAGCTATATCAAGCATTTCTTGAGCTAGATCAACTCCAGTCACAGCCATTCCATTTCTCGCAAGATCGACTGAATATCTTCCTGAACCACATCCAACATCTAAGATAGTCTTAACATCATCACTTGAAGATAAAAACTCGATAGTTCTCTTATATCTCTCGTACATTGCTTGTCTAAATAATTTGTCCATTATTTTATTAAATAGATTTCGAGGCTTTCCATCTCCATAAATAGAATCAAAATCCTCAGCATAGCCTGAAAAAAAATCCTTTACTCCTTGCTCATCTTTCATATTTATTTTCCTTTTTTCAAATTCAATTAGGATCATAATCCATTTTTCTAAAAATTGAGTTTATTTTATATAACTCAATAGTTTGTATGACTTCTATCACTATTCACGAGAAGTTACTGTAATATCAGAATATGATTTTTCATAAATTTTACCTTCGCTAGATAATTCTAATATCCTAGAACAGTTTTTTAATGTTGTGATTCTATGGGCAATAATTATAATAGTTATGTCATTACCTAACTTTTCAATAGCTTCCATAATGCTTGACTCAGTAGAGCTATCCACCGAACTAGTCGCCTCATCTAAAAACAAAATATCGGCTTGCTTATAAAGCGCACGAGCAATCCCTATTCGTTGTCTCTGCCCTCCAGATAATCTTATACCACGCTCCCCTAATACAGTCTTATATTTAAGTGGCCAACTATTTACAACGGAATCGATATTAGCACCTATAGCTGCTAGCCTAACACGGCCACTATCAATTTCTTCTAAAGGAGTGCCAAAAGCGATATTCTCCTCTAATGTACTATCAGATAAGTATATATTCTGCGGAACATGTGCAATCCGAGATTGCCAATCTCTTAGGTTACTAGTTGATATAGTATTTCCATCAACCTCTAACGTGCCTTCTATTGGATTTAATAACCCCATAATAATATCAATAAGTGTGCTCTTTCCACTTCCTGTATTACCAATAACTCCTATAATCTCGCCTTTTTTAATATTTATATTTATTTTGTTTATTACTGGCAAAGAGTTTTCATCATAACCAAATGACACATCTTTCAATCTTATATTTTTTTCAAAAGTGCAGTTGTTATTAATCGTATTCTTTGTTACACCGTCATTAATATTTAAAAAATCTAATACTTCTTCTAAAGCAAAATGTGTACCCTTAATATTTCCATATGAATAATACAATAATTGCATGACTGGCAACAATCTCTGAGCCCCTAATGCCAACGCACCAAGAATAGGAATTCCATCAGTAAAGTTTTTATCACCCTGAATTGACAATATGTATGCTAAAAATATAATAAGCATAACACCAAAGGTTTCCATAATATAACGAGGACTATTGCCAATAAATAGATTATTACCTAGTGATTTTCGAAAACTAAGATCGGCTCTTCGAAAGATATTGCGATATAAATCCTGGTTACCATCAATAATAATGTCACGTATTCCGCCTAGGGCTTCTTGCAATATCTTGATTAAACTGGTTGATTCATGAGAAATATTCAAACTATTAATGGATAGTTTTTGCCTAACATAAAAGTAAATTATTAAATAAAAAAACGAAAAAAATAAAATTGTAAATGATGACGCAACAGGATGAATTATTAGCAGAATAATAATAATTGCACTAAAGATTATTAAAGAGCTAACAATATTCAACACAGGCAATACTACGCCTTCAATAACATAACCTATTTTTATTGAAATAGCACTTATAGTGTCACTGCTATTTTGTTTTGTATGTTCTATGTAAGGTTGGCTCATAACCTGGGTAAAGATACCAACACTAATATCTACCCCTAAAGTAAATGAAAACTTAACTAATGCCCATAATAATAATAACCTCATTACTCCTGACATCAATACTGCGATGGCAAATAAGGCTGTAACCGGAAGTATGATTTGGCTCGGCTGATCTACGCCAAGAAACTGGATGAATGGTTGTGCATAAGGAAGTTCAAAAATATTAGATGGCTCAATCAACACTCCTAAAAATGGAATGACAGCGCCAATACTAATGACCTCAAACATTGAAGTTACTATCATCAATAGTAACAATAATAGGAATTGGAAGCGCCTTTTAGATCCAATTAATAAAAAAAGCTTTTTAGTTAGATAGAATGTAGAATGTTCTTTTAATA
>Ga0075447_10001718_pt1 | contig 10164 bp, 9 predicted proteins | sample CoawatmetaG10DNA_FD_72352 | JGI IMG/M metagenome (GOLD analysis project Ga0075447, IMG submission 72352) | Marine microbial communities from the West Antarctic Peninsula - Coastal water metaG104-DNA | ecosystem: Environmental > Aquatic > Marine > Coastal | place: Atlantic Ocean: West Antarctic...
CAGCAATAATAACCTCTGAAGGAATGATAGTTTGGTTTTCAACACTTAGCAATACAAGTAATAAAGCATCAGCTCGATTATAAGTTGTAATGATTAAACTCACACGCATATAATGTATTTGAATGATAATTAATTAGGTAACATTTTTACCACATAAATTTAAATAAAGCACCAAACCTATGAAAATTTCAACCTATATTATTGCTTTTAATGAAGCTGAAAAAATAAAAGATTGCATTAATAGTGTTTTATGGTCAGATGAAATTATTGTTGTAGATTCTCATAGCACTGATGGAACAACTAAAATTGCAAATGAACTAGGGGCAAAAGTTGTTCAAATTGAATTTAAAGGTTATGGAGACCTTCGCAATCAAGCAATATCTTATTGTAGTGGGGATTGGATTTTTAGTTTAGATTCAGATGAACGGTGCACTCCAGAAGTTAGAGATGAAATATTAACCCTTATTGAAAACTCTCCTCTTGATATTTACCATGTACCCAGAAAAAACTTCTTCATGGGAAAGTGGATTAATCATTCAGGTTGGTATCCAAATTTTAGACAACCTCAATTATTTAAAAAAGGAGAAATGAGCTATGATCTTAAGCCAGTTCATGAAGGCTTTATCAATCATAGTAAAAAGAAGATTGGTTTAATTAATAATTTTATTTGGCAATTTCCTTTTCAGAATATGGAAGAAATGATGCATAAAGCCAATAGATATTCAACACTTGGTGTTTCTAAACTTAAGGATAAAGGATTATCATCAGGAGTCTTTAAGGCTTTCTTGCACGGCTTTTGGGCTTTTCTCAAACATTATTTTTTTAAACTTGGCTTTTTAGATGGTGGTGCAGGTTTTGTTATAGCTTTTGGTAATTTTGAAGGCACATTCTATCGATACATTAAATTAACTGAGGAGCAAGCAAATTGGAAGCCACCTATTGTTGAACCAATTTACAAAAAATCACTATGATTGTCCCTATTGTTTTAGCTGGCGGTAGTGGCACAAGATTATGGCCACTTTCTCGATCACTTTATCCAAAACAATTTCTTAATCTAGTAAATGAAACAACACTATTTCAAGATACTATACTTAGACTCCCGAAAGCTTTAGAAAAACCACTAGTAATTTGCAATGAAGAGCAACGTTTTTTAGCAGCTGAACAGCTTCGTCAAATTCAAATAAATCCAAATAGTATTATATTGGAGCCTGAAGGGAAAAATACTGCACCTGCAATTGCATTAGCTGCATTAAAACTAATTGAAAGTGGTGATGACCCACTAATACTAATATTGCCAGCTGATCATATTATTCAAGATATTGCTGCATTTCATAAATCTATCAAAATTGCAGAGCTTTTAGCAATGAATGATAAATTAGTCACCTTTGGTATTGTGCCAAACAAACCTGAAACAGGTTATGGCTATATTGAAATTAATCAAAATGAATCTAAAGATTATTTCAATATTAAGTCATTTAAAGAAAAGCCTAATAAGGAAGAGGCAAAAAAATTCATAGATTCTGGAGATTATTTATGGAATAGTGGAATGTTTATTTTCAAATCTTCAATATATCTTAACGAACTCAAAAAATTTGAACCAGATATTTTTAACGCCTGTAAAAAAGCATTACAAACTGAGTATAAAGATTTAGATTTTATACGCTTAAATAAAAAAGAATTTTTTAAATGTCCTAATAAATCAATTGACTATGCAGTTATGGAAAAAACAGGCAATAGTGTTGTTGTTCCACTTGAGGCCAACTGGAGTGATATTGGCTCATGGGAGGCACTATTCAACTTCAGGGAAAAAGATATAGATGGTAATGTGAGTGAAGGCGATGTTATCTTAGACAATGTTAAGAATACATATGCTTATAGTTCTCACCGATTAGTTACTATAACTGGTGTATCAGATTTAGTTGTTGTTGATACTCAAGATGCATTATTAGTAAGTAATAGTAATAATGCTCAAAATATTAAAAATATTATCAGCATTCTAAAAAAAAATAACCGGCTAGAAATAGAAAATCATAGAAAAGTTTTTAGACCATGGGGTTACTATGATTGTATTGATTCTGGTTATGGATTTCAAGTCAAAAGAATTTTAGTAAATCCAGGTTCAAAATTATCTCTTCAAAAGCATAAGTATCGTGCAGAGCACTGGATAGTTGTTAAAGGTGTTGCAACAATTACTTTTAAGGATAAGGTTTTTACTTTGAATGCAAATCAATCAACATACATACCAAAAGAAGAGATTCATAGACTTCAAAATAAAGAAAAAATACCTCTAGAAATTATAGAAATTCAAACTGGTAGCTATTTAGGAGAAGATGATATCATCCGTCTTGAAGATGATTATCAACGAAATTAATAGCTTCGTAATATTTTTCAATAACATCTTCAGCTTCAATATTATTAACGTCCAAATCATCAAATAATGGAAATGCATTGATGCAGTCTGTAAGTTGCATTTCTGGAGTCAATCTTGCAAAAAGTGGGATTACAATTTTATTAAATGAATTAGCAGCATGCATCAGACCTCCATCACAACAGAGCAATACATTTGCTCGACTGATAATCTCGGAAGTTTGATTAAAACTATGCTGAGCAACATAGTTAAAAATATTATTATTAGAAAACTGTGCAAAAATTTTTTTTGCAATTAAATTAGCATTTTCTGAGCCAAGTAAAATAATATTTAAATGCTTGTTTTTCTTTAAAATATTTTCAATTACTTTGTCCCAGTGATTATAGGTTCTATATTTCCATTCTCCTCCTAAGACAATTGCAATAAAACTATCTGGCAAATTTATTTTATTAATAATTTCTTTATCAACCTTACTTATTGAAATTAAAGTTCTTGCTGAAAAGTTTATCTCTTTCTCACTGTTTTTATAATTAAGAAGTTTATTCATTTGGTGAAAGCTAAAAAGAACCCTGTTAACCTCTGGTCCATTAAAATATCCATACATGCCAACAAAGTCAACTTTGGGTGCGATCCTACATTTAACTTCTATACTTCTTGAACTAAATGAATCAACAATAATTAAGCTATAGTTATTTTTTTTAGCCATTTCGATATTTGAATAAACATTCTTAAATACCCTATCATTTAAGAATAAACTCGCAACATTATCAGTCGTAAAGAGATCTATATTTCTACCTTCTAACATTACTCGACTTGATAAATCCATCAAGCTATCTCCAAAGCTTGGAGCCGAAATATTTATCCAAAGAACATCTTTATGGACTGGCAAGATAGCGCTCAATTCTAGCTTTGTTTGAGAATTCATAGTTATAAATAAATACCTTTTAAAATACTTGATCCATCTGCTTAAAAAAAACCTTTGCTTAATAAAGGCTTTTATATAGTGAGGTATTTCATATTTAAAAGGAAGTTTATGAGTTTTTTTAAAATTAAACATTTATATTTTCATACCAATTTTTAATCTCAAAATATATTTTTTCTGGCTCGATAATGGAAGGGAAATCATTCATACCATGATTATTTCCACATCCAATAACTCCACACACTACGCAAGGCAAAGAAGATTGAAATATTGTATTTTTTCCATAAGTTTGAATTGGTATATTGATTGCAGTTGATTGTTTTAGTTGGTTAGACCAAGGTGACCACATAGATAATTTGGTCGAACCAAATATTGCAAAAATTCGTTTACTTTGTGATGCTGCTATATGCATATTTAAAGTATCCATACCAATATATGCCAATGCATATTCACTCAGGACAAAATAATCTTTTAGACTAGTTTCTCCAATAAAATTATAAATATTTGTTAAAGAGGGTATCTCATCTTTTATTTTTAAATCAATTTCAGTGTTCCCACCAGTAATAACTATTGGAATTTGTAAAGTGTTAAGAAAAACAAGTAATTCATCTCTTAAATTTTTTGGATAAATCTTATAATTGTATTGAGCTGAAGGATGAAAAATAACAAATCTTTCAATTCCATTATCCTTAAGTTTACTTTTAATTTTTGAATAGTCATTTTTAGAAAATTGTATAGGTTGTTGGAAATTATCGTATTTAATTTTAAGAGCTCTTAATGGCTCTAAATTATTTAGCAATATATGTTTTGATGAATCAAAATAATAATAGTGACTTAGAAGTATTTTTTTCCACCAAGATTTATAATTTACTTTTTCAATTGCACTGATTGATTTTTTACTTGCTAGTAATGCATAAATCACACTTCTATCACTCGCCGTTAAGTTGATACTAATATCGTATTTTCTAAATAATTGTTTGATTATATTTCTCTCTTGACTCCACCTATTAGAGCTTTTTTTTTCATATGAGAATGTATAAACTTTATTAATATTTGGTAGAATTTTAGCAACCGAGATTGTATCATCATTAACAAGAATATCAATTTTTGGAGAATCGAAATTTTCGTATAGACTCTTAATAAGAGAAGAACTTAATAAAACATCTCCATTAGACCTTTGAATTATAACTAATATTTTTCTAGGATTTTTCAAAATCTTTATACAAAAATGAACTAAAAAAAATGTACATTAGGCTTGTATAGTGACCTAATAGATATGAGTCACTCCACATTATAAGTAAGAATAATAACGGTAAAGTGATTCCCACATCTCTAATAAAGTTGTTTTTAGATAAAAAGGAATATTTTATTTGATAATAAAAAATAGATAAAAAACTTATTAACCCAATTATTCCTAATTGCATCAAAACTAAAATATACATATTATGAGGATTATCAGGGCTTGGAAGATTTGGTGTATTAATCAAATTAACCCTTTTATATTCAGATGGAAAATCCCCAGTCCCGACTCCTATGATTAAATTTTCCTTTATTATCTCTAATGAATTAACTGCAAAAGTAATTCTATGGCCTACTGAAGTAGCTTTATTGATGTCATAATATTGAATTGCTTTAACTGCAGCGTTTATTCTTGGTTTAAAAATAGTATTTGATTCATAAGCTGTCAAAAAGACACCTCCAACAACTATTAAAATTACAACTATTGCTTTAATTTTTTGGTTATAGAAATATTGAAAAATTAAAATAGCCAGCATTGCAAAAAACATTACTTGTCCTGCACGACCAGCTGTAATAAACATATTAAATGACATGCTAATTGCAAAAAAACTATAAGCAAATAATTCTGATTTTTTTAATTTTTTATTAAAAAATATTTCATGAAGAACTAAGTAGCATGCAAATGCAAGAATTGGATTATAGGAAATATGACTCATAAAAGGTGTCGGATTTCTAACTGACGCATTTTTAAAGGGCTCAACTAATTCAAACCATATAAGATAAGAAGCAACCTCTGTTAAGAATATTGCAAATAAAAATGCACTAATATAATACTTTATATGCTCTCTTTTTGTTACAGAACAAAGGATTGGGAATAGTAAGAGAAAATACCACATTTTATGAACAATATGAAGCCCCCATTCCAAATCATCTGTCCAAATTAAACCAACTAAGTGAAGTAAAAAAAATAAAATAGAAGCAACTAATAATCTATTTTTAAATATTTCATTTAATTTACTTTTATAATCACCAGATATTAGCCAAAAAGTGGTAATTATTACTATAATCAAGTTGGCCCCAAAAACAGTTAATGGGAGTAAAAATGCAAGCGTTATTAATAAATATTGATATGTTTTGTCTAGATTAAAACTTCCAAACATAAAAACCCTTACAATTATGATATATTCATCACATTATACTCACCTTAATTTATGTCTATAAAAACTATTTTTCTTGATCGAGATGGTGTAATAAATAAAGAGATTAATTATCTTCATAAAATAAAGGATTTTGAATTCATTGAGTATGTTTTTGAAGCTTGCAGATATTTTAATAATCGTAATTATCAAATAGTTATTATCACAAATCAATCAGGAATCTCACGTGGATACTACTCTGAGCATGATTTTAAAAAAATTAATAATTGGATGTTAAAAAAATTTAAGCAAGAAGATGTCAATATATTAGACGTATTTCATTGCCCTCACTCTCCTAATGAAAATTGCAACTGCAGAAAACCTAAACCAGGGATGCTAATTGAGGCAAAAAAAAGACATAATATAGATATGCAAAATTCCTGGATGATTGGAGATAAAGAAGTTGACATTATTGCTGCAAATAATGGTGGAATATCTAATACCATTTTAGTAAGAAGTGGTCACAAAATTAATGAAGAGTTTTCTAATGCAAAATATATTCTTGACTCAATCTATGCATCTACAGAGATAATTATTTAAAGAAGAATTTTATTTTTTAAATATATCTTGGAAAGCTTTTAAAATCTTATTTAAACTAATATCACTTATTGTATTATCATTTTTATCAATCTTGAAAGGGTTTACTTTTGACTTTGATTCCAGAACCTGATTGATTTTAGAAGCATATGAATTTCTATGTCCAGGAGTTGATCCAAAAAGAGTAATAGAAGGTGTATTTAATGCCCAAGCCATATGAGTTGGACCTGTATCTGGACCTATAATTAGATCGACCTTTGTAACTAATAATATTAAGTTAGCTATTGATAATTTCTCGCAAATATTTATATTTGGAGCTAATATTTTTATTTTATTTGCTAAATCCTTCTCCTCCTCATTTCCCCAAATAACCAGATAATTTGCATCTATTAAATTTGTCAATTCAGCAAATTTGGTAACTGGGTATCTTTTAGATGCAAGAGATGCGCCAGGAACTAACAATATATTTTTTTTTGTACTTGATAACTCAGTGTTGATATACTTCTGGCCAGGAAACAAATAAGGCACTTTATTTTCAATATTTTTTTTGCTTATTTTCAAACCTAATGAAAACCCAACTAGAGCGATATTACGTTCAATTATATTTTTATCATATCCATAATTAAAGGTTTTATTATAAAAAATCGAAGCAATTCTTTCTCTTGTTGAGGATTTATCAAAACCTATAGTAACTTTAGATGTTATTAAACTTGAAACTATTGCTGATTTAATCAAACCCTGCATATCAATTATTAAGTCATAAGGCCCTAGATTTCGTAACTTTTTTAGCTCATTTAAAAGTAATAAAATTGATTTTTTCTTTTTAGCTTTTTTAAGATTAACTATATGAACCTTATTGATATCAGGATTAAACTCTAATAATTCTTTATAGCCTTCTTCAACTACCCAATCAATCTCTATTGCTTGATTATATTTTTTAATAAACTGCAAAACTACCATGGCATGAACAATGTCGCCTAATGCTGAAAGTTTAACTATAGCTATTTTCATAAAAAGTATTTTACATTGGCATTCTATTTAAAGCGCTTGATATTAAATTAAGCTTTTAATGATATAATTTAGAGGCTTAAACTATCATTAAAATTGATATAAATGAATTCTCAAAATAAAGAAATAACATCCACTAACTTCATACTTAACGTTATAAATGAAGACCTTTCATCTGGCAAGTACACCATTATTAAAACTCGGTTTCCACCAGAGCCTAATGGTTATCTTCATATTGGTCATGCAAAATCTATTTGCCTCAATTTCGGTATAGCAACACATTATGATGGGTACTGCAACTTAAGATTTGATGATACTAACCCTTCTAAGGAAGATATTGAATATGTTAATTCCATTAAAAAAGATGTTGAATGGCTTGGATTTAATTGGGATGGTGAAGTTAAATTTAGTTCAAGTTACTTTGAAAAATTTTACCAATATGCTGAAGAATTAATTTCTAAAGGCTTATCTTATGTTTGCTTCTTAAGTGTTGACACAACAAGTGTATACCGAGGCACTCTTAAAAAGCCAGGTGAAAATAGTCCTTATCGGGAAACAAGTATTGAAGAAAACTTAACTCTTTTTAGAAAAATGAAGGCAGGAGGATTTAAAGAAGGTGAGTGCGTATTAAGAGCCAAAATTGACATGTCCTCGAGTTTTATGTGTATGCGTGATCCCACTCTTTATCGAATAAGGTTTGAAACACACCATCAAACAAATGATGATTGGTGCATTTACCCTATGTATGACTTTGCACATTGTCTTGGTGACGCTATTGAAGGAGTTACCCATTCTTTATGCACCCTAGAGTTCCAAGATAATCGAAGAATTTACGATTGGATATTAGAGAATTTGGATGAGTTTAATATACCTAATAGACCTAATCAATTCGAATTTTCTCGCTTAAACCTAGAGTATGCTACAACATCCAAAAGAAAACTGAAAACCTTAGTAGATAATAATTATGTTAAAAATTGGAATGATCCTAGAATGCCTACTATTTCGGGACTTCGTAGAAGAGGATATACTGCAGCCTCAATACGAGATTTCTGTGAACGAATTGGGGTTTCAAAAGTTAATAGCTTGACTGATATTACAATTTTAGAATCATCAATTAGAGATGATTTAAATAACTCTGCCCCCCGCTCCATGGCTGTCATTAGTCCGATTAAACTAGTTATTGAAAATTACCCTAAAGGAAAAATTGAATCTCTTCAAGCGCCAGTTCATCCTCAAAATGAGGCAATGGGCACTAGGGAGATTTTCTTTAGTCGTGAAATATATATTGATAAAGTGGACTTTGTAGAAATAGCTCCAAACAATAAATACAAACGCCTAGCAATAAATAAAGAGGTCCGCCTTAGAAACTCTTACATAGTCAAAGCAACCCATTTTGATAGTGACAAAAATGGTAATATAACAATTATCTACTGTACATATGATCCAGATACTCTTGGTAAAAATCCATCAGACGGAAGAAAAGTTAAAGGTGTTATTCATTTTGTAGAATCTAGCAAAGCTGTCAGGGCTGAATTTAGATTATATGATCGCCTTTTTTTAGAACCAAATCCAGCTAAATTTGATGACCTATCTTCTTCAATTAACCCCAATTCACTAGAGATAAAAAATGGATTTATAGAGCCAAATTTATCAAATGCAAAGGCTGGAAAAGCATACCAGTTTGAGCGAGAAGGTTACTTTTGTAGGGATAGTGAGTCTAAAGGATTAGTATTTAATAAAACAGTCGGGCTCAGAGATACTTGGAATCAATAATCCATTTTTTGAAGCCACTCATTCATTCGCTTTAATTCAGAGTGCATAGTTGTATCAACCTGAAGCGGTGTTACTGAAACAAAGTTATTAGAAACTGCATGGAAATCAGTACCTTCAGAATTATCAGCTTCCCTCCCATTTTCACCAATCCAATAAAGAGATATATCCTCTTTATCCTTAATACTTGGTTCAGATTTATACCTACTTCCTAGACGAGTACTCTTAATACCTTTAATTTCACTAAGAGGAATATCTGGAACATTAACATTAATTATGGTGTTGTAAGATAGTTTAGATTTGTCAATTTGAGTAACTAATCTCTTAGCAATTTCTCCAGCTGTCTCGAAGTGATTACACTGCCAACTAGCGAGTGACATTGCAATTGAAGGAAGTCCTAAAAATCGCCCTTCTATTGCCCCAGCAACAGTTCCAGAATAGATGGTATCGTCCCCCAGGTTTGCCCCAAAATTAATACCAGTTACTACTAAATCAATTGACTCTTTTATAAAGCCACACAATGCCAAATGAACACAATCAGTAGGCGTTGCATCGATTGCATAAATATTTTTCTCAATTTGAATTGGCTTTAATGGTCTTCCGAGTGTTAGTGAGCTACTTGCTGCAGACTTATTCTCACTTGGAGCAACAACAATTACTTCTGCAATTTCACTCAGAGATTTTGTAAGCTGTTTTATACCCTTGGCCTGGTAGCCATCATCATTACTTATAAGAATTCTCATTAACTAATTGTTAAGGCAATCTTATCTTTACTAACACCTACTTTAACAGTGCCACCAGAGCTTAGTTTTCCAAAAAGAAGCTCATCAGCAAGAGGTTTACGTACCTCTCTTTCAATTAGTCTCATCATTGGACGGGCGCCCATCATAGAGTCATACCCATTTTCTGCAAACCATTTTCGAGCTGTATCAGAAACAATTAATGAAACATTTTTTTTCTCAAGAACATCTTCAAGCTCAAAAAGAAATTTATTGACTACAAACACAACAACCTCTTCATTAAGTTTATTAAAGTAAATAATTTCTGAGAGGCGGTTTCTGAATTCTGGTGTAAATATCTTTTTAAGCTCACCTTCATAATCAAGGGAATGATCTTGCTCATTA
>Ga0075447_10001725_pt1 | contig 10144 bp, 7 predicted proteins | sample CoawatmetaG10DNA_FD_72352 | JGI IMG/M metagenome (GOLD analysis project Ga0075447, IMG submission 72352) | Marine microbial communities from the West Antarctic Peninsula - Coastal water metaG104-DNA | ecosystem: Environmental > Aquatic > Marine > Coastal | place: Atlantic Ocean: West Antarctic...
GTTATTGTTGATATTATTGAAAAACAAGGAAAATTTAATATTGCAGGATTTATAGATGGATATCGAGAGAAAAATAATGTCATCATGGGATATAAAGTTATAGGAGATGAATCCTCTCTTGCAGATATTGTTTCTAGTTATGAAATTTATGGAGGAATTATTGGAATTGGTGACAACTCAATTAGAGCAAAAGTTAGAAATAAAGTAATTAAAATTATTCCAAATTTTAAGTTTGTAAACTGTATCCATCCAAAATCTATTATAGGTAAAGAAGCAACCCTTGGTGTGGGCAATGTTCTAATGGCAGGTGCAATTATAAATTCGTCTACAAGAATCAATAATCATTGTATTCTGAATACAAACTCATCAATAGATCATGATTGTTTAATGTCAGATTTTTCTAGCATTGCTCCAAATGCTACTGTTGGAGGTAATGTAAAAATTGGGGATTACTCAGCAATAGGTATTGCTGCAAATATATTTCCTAATGTAACCATAGGAAGAAACTGTATTATCGGTGGTGGAAGTCTTGTATGTCATGATACAAATGAGAATTCTATTTATTATGGCTCTCCATCTAAATTTATAAGAGAGCATAAGATGGGAGATAAATATTTATAAAAAAATAACTATTGTGGCATTTTTCTGTAACTCCACCCTTCTCTATCATGAAGATGTTGGATGAGAACATAAATGATCTCTTGTCGTTTAGTGTATTCTTTTGGTAAATAAGTTAGTTGGTTCATTATCGAATCAGTATTCTGCAGTTTTTCTCAATACTAAAAACTACTTAAGGATATTCTATATTTTTATAGTAGTCATTTTTACTATTTAATAATTTAACTTAAAATAACTTCTTTATTTCTGCATATAGTTTTTTAGCAATCTCTTTAGAGCCTTCTTCATTTGTATGAAGAAGATCATATGTGTTATCCAGATTAAACTCAAATTTATTAAAACCATTAATACAATACAATTTATTGGAATTACAAAATTTCATTATTGAATCGGACACAATTTTTTCTGCATAACCAAAATCTGAATTAGACATTATAAATTCACTTCCTTTATAATAATAATTAGTATTCTCAACAATATTATTATTAGTGGCACCAAAAATTACATCATCTTTTAAAACCCATCTTGCAGTTTTTTGAGTTACAAATACAGGTTCAGCACCTAATTCTCTCGTTAAGCTAACTAGGCTATGTAGATTAGCATAAAGTTTATTTTCTACAAGATGCTCTTTATAATGCTCCCAATTGTTTTTCTTATAGTCAAACCTATCACTATAATGCAAGTTAATAAAACGGCTTGGATCATGCGTAAGATTGGCATTTAATGCTACATTATTTAACACCTTATTAGATGCATATTTAATTTTATAATATATTTTGTATAAAACAGAATTGGTCTTGACGTAATACCTCCAATTATTGACTTGCTCAACATTGTCAAAACTTAATTGGTTAACTGCTGGAGGGATATCATTAATGCCTATATAGAATAGTACATACTTAGGATTGAAGTTGGGAATACTTGGGAACCATTCCTTAAAGTTCCAAATGTGCCCAACCGAAGACTGCCCATCAATACCAGCATTGACAATGTCAATATTAATGCCATCTCTTTTGAACATTTCTTGCAATAAATGATCCCAGGTTTTATTATTATTGACATATCGTTGATCAGATGTACTTCCACCAACAATCAATATATCTATATTGCTGTTTGCTTTATCTCTATTACGCAACCCAAACTTGTCTTTTGTATAATGAGTTTTTAGCCCAGATTTTGATTGGTATTCTAAATTAGAAGAACATAGTAAATACCCACAATAACTTTTATTTGAGTAAACGAGCCAACCTCCAAATATTAATTCTACCAAAGTAATTAGAATTACTATAAATACAGCATTAATCCAAGCAACTCTAATCCAACTCATATTTTTCCTTGTAATTCTCAATCAATGATTTGTCTTGCTGTTCTTTCCAAAGTATACAATTACCAACTACTAGCAAATCTAACTCAGTACCCATAAAACACTTAAATGCATCCTCTGGTGAACAAACAATTGGCTCACCTCTAACATTAAACGATGTATTTACAATAACTGAACAACCTGTTTTTTCTTTAAACTTGGCTATTAAAGCATGGTACTTTGGATTGGTTTCTTTATGTACAGTTTGTATTCTTGCAGAATAGTCAATATGGGTAATTGCTGGAATACTTGATCGTTTAATATTAAGTTTATCGATACCAAACAAAGACTCCTCTTCCTTAGCCATCTCTATTCGCTTATCTTTTTTAACATAGTCAACCATTAGCATATATGGGCTATCATAGTCTGCTTCAAACCATTCTGACACATCTTCTCTTAATACAGATGGTGCAAAGGGTCTAAAACTTTCACGATACTTAACTTTAAGATTAAGAGTTGTTTGCATCTTCTCTGAGCGAGGATCACCTAGTATCGAACGACCACCAAGCGAACGTGGTCCAAATTCCATCCTATCTTGAAACCAGCCAATAGCATTGTTATCAGTTAGTGCTTGAGCAGTTTGTTCAATCATCTCTATTTCTGTAACAGAATTGAATTTAGCTCCACATGCTGACAGTTCTTTTTCAATGGATGCTTGTTTATATGACGGACCAAGATACGACCCCTTCATAGCATCACTAAGATTAACTTCTCTGGGCTTGTTGAGCTCTTTATGCCATATGGCTAATGCACCACCTAAAGCACCACCAGCATCTCCTGATGCAGGCTGAATCCAAATATTTTTAAAGGCTTTATCTCTGTTTATCTTACCATTAGCAACACAATTAAGTGCAACACCACCTGCCATACAAAGATTTGGAATATTGTATTCATTTGCTAGTGACCGAGTCATAGTCAGTATTACTTTTTCAGTCACAGCTTGAACAGATGCAGCAATATCCATATGAAACTGTGTTAGCTCGTCTATATCTGGCTTTCTAATAGGTTCGCCAAATAAATCAGCAAACTTCTGATTGACCATAGTTAATCCAGTTGCATAATTGAAATAAGATTGATCTAGACGGAACGAGCCGTCTTCTTTTAAATCAACCAACTTGTCTAAAATTAAGTCTTTATATTTTGGCTCACCATAGGGCGCTAGTCCCATAACCTTATACTCACCACTATTAACTCTAAAACCTATGTAATAAGTGAATGCTGAATAAAGTAACCCTAGCGAGTGTGGGAAGTGAATCTCTTTAACAATGTTAAGCTCGTGACTTTTACCGATGGCAACAGTAGTAGTCGCCCATTCACCAACACCATCAAGTGTAATTATCACAGCCTCTTCAAAGGGTGAGGCGTAGAATGCACTAGCAGCATGACTAAAGTGATGCTCACCAAACATAAGTTTATTAGAATCAAATTCCTTGTAAGATTTTTTGATTTCTTTAATAAGCATATCTTTTAAGAACAACTTTTCACGCAACCAAATTGGCATTGCCATCCTAAATGACTGTAAACCTTTAGGCACAAAGGCCACATAAGTTTCTATTAAGCGCTCAAACTTTAAAAATGGCTTATCATAAAAAGCAATATAATCTATTTGCTCTAATGATAGCCCAGCCTCTGATAAACAATAATTAATTGCATTAGTTGGATAAGATGGATCATGCTTAGAACGGGTAAAGCGCTCTTCTTGAGCTGCTGCAATAATTTCACCATCAATAATTAGTGCTGCAGCACTATCATGATAGAATGCGGAAATACCTAATATAGCGATCATTTTTAGAATAAGGTATAAATAAATGGTGCAATAGCAGAACCCTGACTAAGTACAATCAATGCTCCAAATAAAGTCATCATTAGAAAAATAGGCAACAACCAAAACTTCTTTCTAACACGTATAAAATTCCAAAACTCTTTAATAAATGACACTATTCAAACTCCTAAAATTGATTTTTCATTGAACCAACTGGCTCTTTTCTTTCAATCCAGTATGACTTCGCATCTTTATCTAGTTTTTGCTTAAGTAAGTCTTTACCCAAGACACGCATAATAAGGCCAGTTGGCATTACTGTCAAAAAGTAAATCACTGTCAAAACAATTGGGGAAATGATAGAGCCTATAAGTAATCCAAATCTAAACCAGAGTTTATTTGGGATCGAAAATATCTTGGGAGCTATATAAGCTAATGATAAGAATATTATAGATACACCTAACGCCCAAGTACGCAAAACTCCAGTATTAATTAAAGGATAAAGGGCAATGATTAAAAATACAATTGAGAATACTATTCCAAAGGATTTTGGTGTGGATTGTTCAGTAGATATATGACTGACGGATTCTGACATTAGTTAATCAATAGTTTCAATTTATTTTATTTTATCTAAAACAAATAACTAAATAACTAAATAACTAAATAAATAACTAAATAAATTTTTTATATTGTCAAAAAATCTATAATAAAAAAATAAATAAAAATAAAAAACTCATCACAAGATAACTAAGCGCTCTTCCTACTAAAATTGAATAAACGTTTTTTAACCAAGTTACATCATCTGAATAGGAGTCAATTGATCTACTTAGCATTGGGTCTAGATAAAAAGCGAATATTACAGCCCCAAAACCATTGAAAAAAGCAGTGAACTGACTTAAAGTTAATCTATTCTCAGGAAATAAAACACTTAACATAAAGGCAATAAAAAAACCTGTTGTCAAAAATATATATGCAAGTAAAGAAACTAAGGTTTTTTTTATTATTATCTTTTCGAAAGTAAATTCATCACAATCATGTGTAACAAAGTCTGTTTTTTTGGGTTTAAAAGACTTAAGTAATGCAATTGGAATAGTATTCTTGCTATATTTATGAAATACCACTTGATAAAACTTTTGGATACGATTGATCTTAATAATCACAATAATTGATACTATAAAAGTAAGAATAAAAGCTACAATAACTAAGATTATATAATCTTCAATGGTAATTCCAGACTCTACTATGTACCCTAGACTAGGCAAAAAGAGGATTAATAAAAAACGGCTTGCAGTATATATGGTTTGAGCTAGTGTAGTTCCTAATGCAGTTCTATTAGTAATTCTTCCTGCAACACGAGTTCCAAAAGAAGCAATTTCAATGGCCTGGAAAAGAACATAGCTTATTATGACAATTATTATAAATAAAAGCATAAGTATTCATTAAAGTTCATTAAAGTTCATATTGGATAGATTAAGTTCTAACTTCTATTTTAGTTGATTAATTGATAAACGATATAGGATATAGGATATAGGATACACTAGAAAAAAAACAGAGTATTTATTGTCTAATCAGTTTATTGAAGAAAAAGGGATTGGATATAGAAAGATTAGTTAGAAATTAAATTAATAGATAATATAAACTCATTGAGGTAAAGCATAGCTATCTTCACTTGTTGTATCATTTTTAAAAGGAAGGATGACATAGATCTAAGGAACTAGCAGATCAAAAATCAACATTACTCATCAAAATTCTCTAAAATTAGGTTACTTTGTATTTGATTAATCTACTAGTAAAATTTTTCTATGAAAATTAAAAAAATAACCGCTATTACACAAACCATTATTGGGTTAGGTATTTTTGTATGGATTATTATGGGATTTGATTCATGGGATTATTTTGATAGTTTCCTTAATGAATTCAAACCAAAAATTTTTGAAAGTATTGAGGAAACAACCTGTAGCGATCTTCAAGAATACACAATCGGTAAAAAAATTTACAATGGAAAGGATACTTGGAAAATCAATGATATAAGGAATTCTAATGAAGAATATAGAGAAGCAAATGGACTAATTTGTATTGGTGAGTTAATATCGGATGATATAAGTGGAATCAAATTAAGGATGGAGTTATCTAATACGGGAGGGAAACAATGGTATGACTATAGAGTTATTGATAAAAACATACTAGAACAGTTTGCTGATGAAATGTGAATTAAGTACCCATTTCGTGTAGCAAACTTTGATACAAAACCATAGCTCCTTTCAGTCCTTTATTGCAATTGAATTAATAAAACCATGTCTTTCAATCTTCATAAAATAGAGGAAACATTGACTTCTTCCCGACTATTTTAGAATGACTCTAAACTCAGTTTCAATAATTGACTGCAAAATTTAGTTAAATTTTGAAGCAAAGATAAGTTTATCTTCCATCAAAATTGGTATATTTTTAATAATTGGGAAAACAACTCCCATTTCATCACATACAAGGCAACCCTCAATTAATTGCATTTTATAATCCGTGCCAGGAAAAGTATAAAAGCTTTCTGAAGTATTACTAGAATTAATTGGCTCTAGCAAGGGAGGGCGAACAACTAGAATACGAGCAGGATTTAAAGTATTGTAATTATTGGATAAGTCTTTTTGGTCAATAATATAACCACCAAGTTTTTTAATTGTTTTTTCTAGATCAAAAATGTAACCAAGTTTTTTCATACGCTCTATACCCTCAGCTGAAGCTAATTCATTGGATGGTTCAGTAAATATACATAAACCATTGGTACATCTAAAAATTTCTTTAATAATCTCCTCTAAACGACCTCCATTTGGTTCAAGTGAATGATCAGTGAAAGTCACATCTATACTCTTACTTGGAAGTGGTATTTTTCCAATTTCAGAAACAAAAGCAGTAAGATTAATATTTTTTGGAACAATTTTTTTTGTAACTTCTAAGCCAAAATTTAGGCGAGACCAACTAATATCAGCAGCATATGCTTTTATTATATTTTTGGACTTTAGATCAGCAAGCAATCTTGAAAACACTGTTATTTCTCCAGAGCCAAGATCCAATACTGATTCTTTATCACCTAAATAAGGTGAAACAAAGCTAGCTAATTCTTGTGAACGGTTAATGTAGAAAACCTCATTTTCTAAGGCATCAGTTGTATAAGTACCAGTTTGTAGATCGTAAGATAGAGCAATAATTTCAGGAGTATTATGGTCTTGTTGAAGATATTTTTTTAGCGCAATAGTTACGTTTTCACCTCTTTTATACGCATTTCTAGCTAGAACAATAATTTCTGGAGTGATTAAGTTGTTTGAATTCATTTTTTCTTCCTTTGAAGGAGTTATTTTCGCCTATGGTCGAAATCAAACCACCATAGCCACTTTAAAAGTAAGTTTTTATTGTATATGATTAAATTTTACCACCTAGCTTTAGATATGTTACCAATAAAAAAGTATATACTGTTGATTAAAAAATTTGAATATCTTTTCTCTGCTATAAATATAAAATTGTTATATTCATCAAAACTATTAACAAGAATATTTAAGACTTCTCAACTTCCATCAAATGACCTTTTATATTAGGAGTTATTTCCTTATTATTAATTGTGTCTGGTATAACTCAATATTAAAATCAATAAAAAGGTATTAAAAAATGATTAAAAAATGTCTTTTTCCTGCTGCGGGTTATGGAACTCGTTTTTTACCGGCTACCAAAGCAATACCTAAAGAGATGCTTCCAATACTTACTAAGCCTTTAATGCAATATGGTGTGGAAGAAGCCCTTTCTGCAGGTATTACTAATATGGCTATTGTTACTGGAAGAGGAAAAAGAGCAATTGAAGATCACTTTGATAATTCGTATGAGATTGAATCACAATTAAGTGGAACATCTAAAGAGAATTTACTAAAAGAAATCAAGAAGATAATTAATGCATCTACCTTTACCTATGTTCGTCAAAAAAAAATGTTAGGGTTGGGTCATGCTATCCTCACTGGAGAGTCTCTTATTGGAGACGAACCTTTTGCTGCAGTTCTAGCAGATGATCTATGTGACTGCGATGAAGAGAGCGTGATTTCACAAATGATAAAAATCTATAACCAATTTCAGTGTTCTGTTGTTGCTATTGAGGAAGTTCCTATGAACCAAACCCATAAATACGGGATTATTAAAGGAAATCTTGTCAATAATTCAACCAACACTTATCTAGTTACTGATATGGTAGAAAAACCTGAAGAGAAGAATGCACCAAGTAATATGGCAATCATTGGTCGTTACATCCTTACTCCTGATATTTTTAACATTCTTAAAAGTATTAAGCCCGACGAGAATGGTGAAATTCAAATTACTGATGCTCTCCTTATTCAAGCAAAACAGTCTAAAGTTATCGCCTATAAATTCAAAGGAAGACGTTTTGATTGTGGAAGTATTGAAGGTTACCTGCAGGCTTTAAATTACTTTGCCAAAAAACAAGGCATTATCTAAAACCAAGCAAAAAAATATTTAAAAAAATTAGTTTAAATTAGATTTTATAAGGCTACACAACTTCCAAAAATACTCTGTTGTAGCACTAGATATTTCTAATTATTGAGTGCTTAAGAATTATACAAAATATCTGTAATCTCACTTTGTGGTTTAAACTCTGGTATTGCCTTTATAAGTAACTGGCGCAGCTTGACCTGATCGCCCCTATCAATAGCCCCTTCAAGCTCATCGATAATAAGCTTTAAATCATCCCAGATAACTATCGCTTCCTCCGCACGCATGATCATTGGATTGGCAGTTTTGGAAACATTTCCTCCAATCAGTAGCTCTTCATAAAGTTTTTCACCTGGCCTCAGACCAGTAAATTTAATTTCTATATCACCTTCCAGGTGAAGTGAATCCCTAACATTAAGACCGCTTAAACGAATCATCTTTTTAGCTAAATCTAAAATACGTACAGGTTCACCCATATCGAGCACAAACACATCTCCACCTTTTGCCATAGCGCCAGCCTGAATAACCAACTCAACAGCCTCAGGTATACTCATAAAATAACGCTGAATTTTTGAATCGGTCACTGTAACTGGCCCACCCTGTTTAATTTGCTCTTTAAAAAGTGGTATTACTGAACCACTTGAGTCCAATACATTACCAAATCTCACAATACTAAAACATGTACCATATTCCCCTGCAGAGAAGTTTTCCAAAGCCTGCTGAGAGTTTTGCTTTTTTAAGCTTTGTGTCAATGTCAAGGCCTGTAGAATCATCTCAGCAAAGCGCTTAGTAGCACCCATAGTGTTGGTTGGTCGTACCGCCTTATCGGTTGAAATAAGTACAAAAGTCTCTACCCTATTTTCAATCGCAACCTCTACACAATTAAGAGTTCCAAAAATATTATTACTTACACCTTCTGCATTGTTATACTCGACCATCGGCACATGTTTGTAAGCTGCTGCATGATAAATTGTATGCACATCAAAACGCTTTATTATCTGGCTTAAGCGATTTCTGTTATTGACAGAGCCAAGTATTGGTAATATCTTTGAAGATAAAAAAGTCATATTTGAGAGCTCCATATCAATACTGTAAAGAGAGAACTCATTCCGCTCAAATAGAATTAACAATTGAGGTTTCAAAAATAAAATCTGCCGACAGAGCTCAGAACCAATAGAGCCACCAGCACCAGTAACCATGACCACTTTATTAGTTATATTAAGACTCAATAGCTCTACGTTGGCAGCTACAGGATCACGGCCTAGTAGGTCTTTAATGCTGATTTCACGCAAATCAGCAATTTTTATCTTTCCCTGAGCAAGCTCTGTAACACCTGGCAAAGAACGGACAAATATATTGTAAGACCCCAAAAAATTGATAACTTTATTACGCTGGGAGTATGACGAGCTGGGCATAGCAATAAGAACTTCAGTGGCACCTTTGTTCTCAATTAGAAAATCTAAATTATCTTTTGAAAAAACTTCGATTCCATTGATAGATTGATTCTGCAAGTCTGCATCATCATCAATAAAAGCCACAGGCTGGTATTCACTTGACATTGTTAAAGCAATCGACAACTGTCTTCCCGCAGCACCTGCTCCATAAATTATCACATTGATGGTTTTATTATGTCGTACCTCTGATAGCAGCCAGCGTCCAAACAGCCGTGAGCCACTAATGATTAAAATACCCAAGAGCCAGTTCATTAAAATTACTGAGCGGGGCATACCATCAACTGAAACCATAAAGCTAATCATACTCCACAGCAATGCATAAAGTGTTACAGCCTGAAAAATAGACCATAACGCTTTAAAGCCAATAAAACGAACGATTGCTCTATAAAGCCTAAAGTGAATAAAGACAGGAATGGCAATAATAGGTGCAAACAATACTACCCAGAACAAATCACCCGATGGAAAGAAGAA
>Ga0075447_10001732_pt1 | contig 10110 bp, 5 predicted proteins | sample CoawatmetaG10DNA_FD_72352 | JGI IMG/M metagenome (GOLD analysis project Ga0075447, IMG submission 72352) | Marine microbial communities from the West Antarctic Peninsula - Coastal water metaG104-DNA | ecosystem: Environmental > Aquatic > Marine > Coastal | place: Atlantic Ocean: West Antarctic...
ATATAAATGGAATATTTCCTATGATAAGTAATCAAAAAACAAATAAATCATTAAAACAAATATCACATTTATGTAATTTTAATAAAAAATTAACTTTTCATAGTGCAAGACATACGTTTGCGACAACAATTACATTAACAAATGGTGTTCCTATAGAAACTGTTTCTAAAATGCTTGGACATAATAATATAAAAACTACCCAAATATATGCTAAAGTAATAGATTCTAAAATTAGTGCTGACATGATGATTTTAAGGCAAAAGTTTATTTAAATATATTTTAGAAGATAAAATTTTTCTCAAATATTTATTATTTTAAAAGATATTTTTTATTAAAAAAAATATAGATGTATAATTAATAAGGAAGTAGTTTAGATTTTGCATTGATATACTCTGTAGGGGGACTCTATCTTATCTAGCATCTCCATTATCTTGTTTTAATCAGTAGCTTGGCATATATGCTCTCTTATGAGCTTTGTAGTAGTGCTTACTGAACCTTTCGCTTGTTCCTTTCTTAAATGGTATAGTCTTTTGCTATAGATTTGATTTAGTATTTATTAAGTTTACAAAAATTTAAACATTATCTTAATTAAATAACAGAATGATAAATAAAATAAAAGACCTTGAGAAATACTATATGCAAGAAATTACTAAAGTAGTTGATAGTATTGATTTTCAAAATGATTTGAAGAAATTAGAGGGATATATCATTGATAATTATGACACACTTAGAGAACACAGTTCAGAAGAAAATAAAATAAAGGTAGGAGCAGAAAGATTAATTAGATATTATTTTTACAAAAAATTCAACGTTATTGATATTTACCCTTCACCAATTTCATCAGATATGGCTGTGGAACTGAAAGATGTAATACTGAATATAGATGCAAAAACTATAAATATGATAACAAATAAAAATGATGATAATTCTATACATTTCCAAAAAAACCAAATCACATTTGATAATCAGCCATTTTTTAAACAAACAGTCAATGGATACTTATTTGGAGGTGCTGCATTTCCAGCAAGAATGGCTGCCTACCACAACAACAAGCCCGTACTGACTTTCTTCATTACAATCAACTATGAGGATACGCCAAGTAAAAGAGAGTACAGGTTATCGCATATGTCTGTATGTACAGTACCACATAATGAAATCGTTAAAGAAGAATATAATAATGATATACTTGAAAATTTGAAATCCTGGGGATATATTGGACTACAAGAAGCAACAAAAAATCCATTATTAGGAAGCGAATACATTCCATTAACAAAAGAACAACTAGACCCAAACTGGATACCTTTCAGTATTAAAGGAGGAAAAGATGATGCATGGCTTGACCCAAACCTAAAACACCCCTACAAAGACATAGGGGGATATTGTGTCAGAAAAATAGAGAATAAAAAATATAAAGTAGTTTCATATGGAGGTTCTGCGAGGATAAACAAATCAAAGATAACTGATAGAACAGATTCAAAAAGAAAAAATTGGAAGGGGTATAAAAAGATAGAAATAAAATCTAACTAAATAGAAGCGTTTTCTGTCATATTAACAACACTATTATCTTTATAAGAAACTAAAGCTCCCATAATACCTTGAGCAACTTTATTAGCTAGTAAAACAGGGACGGCATTACCAATCTGTTTATATTTATTGCCTAAACTACCACAAAAAACAAAATCATCTGGGAACGACTGAATAATTGCACATTCACGAACAGACATTCTTCTTGTTTTATTTGGATGAATTTCAGGACCTGTTGCAGTAATAGTATCTGAGGGTCTATCCCAGTTATTAATTCTTAAAGATTGTTCAAATTTAATATCTTTCAAAACTAATTCTGTAACAGCTTTGTCATACTTATCGTCAAACTCTAGAATCTTTTTTAATTCCCACCAATCTTTAACATTTGGAATACTACCAGAATTATTATCTTTTCTAAACCAATGACCAGCAGTATGTGCATAACCAAAATATTCATCAATCCTTTTAGTGCTCCAACCAGATTTATTTCTCCAAAATTTTAGATAATCACATATATCATGCTGACTAACTGAGTGCTTTCTGCCCCAAAATTTGTCAGAGACATTAGTTCTTGCAACATGGTTGTGAATAGATGATCCGTTAATTTTAAACGACTTATCTCTTGTTCTGACATTTTCTAAATGACCACAAACATCTTTTACGTTAACTAATGGCTTTAGGTTATTATTAAATAAATTATCTTTTCCATGAGTAATTGTTGGAAAAGAGTTTTCAATTCCTAATCTATTACCAATAATAAAAACTCTTTCTCTATTTTGAGGAACACCATAATCTGAAGCTTTTAATAATTTATAATCTACATTATAACCTAATGCCTTGAAGTCTTTAAGAATCATATCCATAACAGCGCCTTTATGCATAGACAATAAACCTTTCACATTCTCAGCAACAAAGAATTTAGGTTTTTTATCTTTTATTACTCTAATTAATTCAAGATATAGAAAATTTCTTTGATCATTCATACTTCTATTCTTATTTGCAATAGAAAATCCTTGACAGGGAAAACCACCAAGAACTATATCAATATTATTAGGAATAGAGGAACTTGGTATTTTAGTAATATCTCCACAAATGATGTGATTGCCAATATTTAATTTGTAGGATTCTACTGCCTCTTTAGAGAAATCATTAGCCCATGAAACATTAAAGCCTGCTTGTATAAAGCCAAGGTCTAAACCACCACAACCAGCAAATAGGCTTGCAATATTAAAATTATCTTTCATATAACAAATTTAAAAATTACAATAATATTGCTAACATTAAAACATCTGTAATTTACTTAAATTATGAACAATGAAAACTATTTACTAAATTTGTACAAAATTATTTCACTCTGTTATTAAGTGTAAGATAATCATAAATATCCCTCTCAACTGGCTTGTCCAAATGAAAATTCATTAGTAATAATATTTATTTAAGCAACTCTGCTTAAATTATACATAGAATCATTTTGAATTTGAGTTACTTGATTTCTCCATTCCCTTTTTCCAGATGTAATTATTTTTAAACCTGATACACCAATTTTATTTCTACTGTCATTATTTGGAAAGTTACTAACCAAAATACCATAATTGTATTGATTTTTTTTAAAAAACACACTTCCGAAATCTGATTTCAAATTACAATTCCAGTTTTTGTAAACCCGGTTACTATTTTGATTATAGCTAGAGGATACTCTAAACGTAACTCCCTTTTGATTAAATTTCATTCCTTTGGTGCCTTCATTAAAAACTGTTGGTTCAAAAACACTTAATAAACGTGAGTACGCGTCTTCATCTATGAATTGTAGTTTATTACGCCCTTCTTCAGTAATTAATTCTTCATATGTAATTAACTCAATGTTATCTATAGGTGTGAAAATTCCTTGTGATTGATTTTTCATAAACTTAGTTTGTGTGCTTAGACCTCTTACTTTAGCATTAAATAAGTCATTTCTCCATTCTGGATCTGCAAATATTTCCCAATCTTGCTCAAATTTTGAATAATGTTTTAATAATTCAAGGCTTGCCATTATTTTAATATTTCTATTCTTGTGGTATCCGCAAAAACGACCGGTAATTCCTTGAGCACCATTAGCCAACTGTTTGTTTCTTGGCTCAATCCCAAAACGAACCTTTTCTTTTAGCATTCCTAAATCTTTACCAGCACTTAATGCTTGAACTATTATTAGAACAACTCTTTGCCCTCTTCTTAAAATTAAATCAGAAACTTCTTTAATACCTTCATTAATACTAAAATCACATATCGAATTTGATCCAATCAATATTACCTTACAGCTTTTTTTATATTTCTTCAACAATAACTCTCTAAGCTCAGAAGCTCTAATTGAATTTGACTCTCTTATTACTCCCAATCCATCATCAAAAATATTTAAATGATTTACATATTGTTCAACTTTAGGATGAACAGAATATACTGTTACTCCTTCAATTTTTTGAGATTGTAGCGGTTTGAAATCATTAGGTATATTTTCTATTAAGCCATCTCGAATCATTTCTGTAATACCATAATATTCTTTAGGTCTTACCCCAACAATTACATCTACATCTGCATCACCATTAAATTGTGCATCTAATATATCATAAGGAGTGGCGCTCACTGCTAATAATTTTATATCAGAAATACGTCTTCTTAATTCATTAAAAAAAGCAACTTGAAAACTCGATTCTTCACCACAACCATACTGATCTTCATCACGAATAATTAATTGTACATTAAAATCATTTACGACTTTATGTGGATTTGGACGATTGAAAAAATCACTCATTTTCATCACCTTCAATTTTGATGGCATCGTTTTATTTGAATAAGCATCGTAATACTCTCTTTGTAGAACCCTACAATTTTGATCATATAAGTCGGTATCACGCATGCTAGTAATAAATAATATGGATTCGTATTCACGGATTAAACCAATTGCTGGCATAACATAATTACATAAAAAGTAGATTGTTCCAGATTTTCCACTTTGCATTGAGGCAAGAAAAGCCATATTTTGATTACCCTCTTTTAATGAGATTCCTATCCTTAATGCATTTATTATTTGATTTTTAAATATTCCTGTTCTACCTGTGTTTAGAAGAGTGTCAATGATATTTTGCTCTAATGACAGAGGAGCGTTGATCTCTTTTAATAGAGTTTTAATTTCAGTATCTAACAGTTCTTTATAAGTAGACATATGCTTAGTTTTAAATTATGTGACAAAATTAAGCACTAAGTAGTCAACTTTTCTGACCACTTACTTTACATTTCATTTAGTTAAAATTCAGATCAAAATCTTGATTTAAGAGGAATAATTAAGATTTAGTTTCTTAATTTCTTCTTTAATCTCTTTTCTTAAGCTGGCTGGCTCAATTACTTTTAATTTGGAGCCAAAACTTAATATTTTACTTATTAATTCTCTTGATAAGATAGTGTCAGGATGAGTATATATATTATTTTGAACACTTTCATCAGGCCCGATAAATGTTTTAGTATTAAAATAAGTAATTTGATCTTCATGTAGCTCTAAAATTAATTTATGTCTTTCAGGGGTCTCCCAATTAGTTATTGAAACGCCAACAGTATGATCTAAAGCTTTAAGTATGTCTATAGATGGTTCTTTGTATTCTTGTTTAGGTTGAATATCAATTTTAACGATTCTTTCAATTGGTAATGGGCTAATTTTGCTAATCCTATCTTTTTTTATAAAAACACTATCTTTCTCAAAAGCTTTTTCAATATATGTAATTAAGTACCATCTGTCATTTGATTCGGCTATTAGGTAAGGATGACATAGAACCTTTGATTGATTTTCATTAAAATCCTTGTATTCGATTTCAACAACATATCTTTTTTCAATAGCATTGCATAAAATAGACGTAAAACCTGGATCTCGAAAATTTTCATCTATATTAAAGACTTTTTTAGCTTCACTTCTAATAATTTTATTGCCAGTCTCTATTTTTTCAATTCTATCTTTATAGGATCCATTTCTTTGCCTTTCAATTACTTCATATATTTCTTCTAATTCATCAACATAGATGTTATTAATGCCTTCAATTTGATTCAGTCTTTCTAAAATTGGTAAAATCTTATCAATTACATGTAATGCAAGTTCATCATTAAATAATGAGAAATCATCTTTTAAATATCTGAATCGTTTTTCTCCTGATGATGGATCTACTATTTCTTCAATAATATCAATTTTATCAGGATCGTATTTCTCTAATAAGTAATCTGGCCAGTCAACTCCATGTCTAATCCCTTCAGTTAAGCCGTTTTCATATCCTATCATCTTTCTGACAGTATCTCTTGATGAAACTTCTAATTTTTCCATTATCTCTGACAATGTTGAAGGTATTCTTGATTGTAGAATTTCATCAAGTTTTTTAAGCCTATTTTCTTTATCGATTTTGTATTTTTTCTTAACCATAATTGTTTTCAAATATAGTCAAAAATGTTGACTACTTAGCATTTAATTTTGTCGCTGATTTTTAAATAAATGAAATGTAAAGTAAGTGGTCATAAAAGTTGACTGCTTAGTACTTAATTTTGTCGCTGAAATGAAAAAGGAGAAATATACAGATTATATCGAAATGTTGATTGTGGATGAAATTCTATATAATCACAGAATTTATTTTTATCAAATTAAAACAACTTATTATGCATAATATTGACTTATATAAAATACTTGGATTCTCATTAAATGATCAGCAAAAAATTATATTTTAGTAGCCTATTAACATGAAGTTTGATAATAAGAAAATTAAACGAAAAATAAGGAGAGATGAAGCTGTAGAAGTCTCTAATCATGTAAATCTAAAAACTATGGCATTTAAGAACAAAAAGAAATACAATTAGAAAAAAGAAGCATAGAAATGAGAGGTAATATGTCAAGAAATATTTCAATGAAGATTGAAGAATCTATTAAGGATTTTTTTCATCACAATGAATTAGACTTTAAGGTGTCTAAATCTAAAGATTATAATTTCTCTTTTGTTGATTCAAAAAAAGGAGAAATTGCCTGCTATATTCAGTCTAATATAGATCAGAATGAATTTTCTATTAATATTGATTCTTTCAATAGATTAAGGAAATTACTAGATTCTAATACCTTTAACTCAGTTTATTTAATAAATAATTTTGGATGGTATGATCTAGATACATTAATTAATAATCTTGATCTCAAGCAAGATCCAAAGAATGTATATCTATCTTTAGATAATAAGTGTAAGGTTGATAAAATACAAACTTCTAATTCATTAGATATTGAATTAAAGAATATTTCTAGTATTTTAACTAGAGTATATGATAAAGAATATATTAAGAAGGTTAAAAATAGCTATATCGTTATTGGTAGTGAGTTAAGCTGGAAGAATCCTTTCTTTGTTCGTCAGGAAATTGCTTGTGTCTCTATGGCATTAGTAAAGATGTTAATTAATGAAGATTGTAAGAAATCAATTAAGTTTATTAAAGAATTTGATTTTGTTCCAAAATGTTATTCAGATGGATCAGATAGGAAGGCTTCAGAGAGCAGGTTGAATGAATTGATTCATCCAGAAATATCTAAAGATACGATTAATAATTTTTCTCGTGATTTAATTAAAAATATCTCACTTGATTCTTCGATAACAAAAGCAGATGGTACTGTAACAATGAGAGTTGACCAGAAGCAAATTGTAATAATAGAGTCTCTTATAACAATACTTGAAGATAAACTATTAGAATTATTAGATCTAGTTGTTAATTCACATAAAGAGAATAAATTTGATTATGTAGATATGTTCTGGGATACTGCTGACAGTAAATCTCACATAGATGATATTGGTAAAAATCATAATTATTATGGTCGTTTTTTATCTAGTCTTGTTAATCCTAAAGCATATTTATATCAAGTTTTAAAAAGAATTAGTTTAATAGATCTTGCTGATGCGATTACTAATTATAGTCTTTTAGAAGGTAAAGAAATAACAAAAGTAATTGAAGAAGAATTTCATCGTTTTTTATATCCAAAAGCTGAATATGATACTGTTTTTGAACCTACAGATTCAGATGGCTCTGGATATAATAAAATAGTGGGTCTAGATAAAATGATTCCAAAAAATCTATTAATTGATGATTTTAACGTTGTTGATTCTTCATATTATTATATTCGAACATTAAAATTAAAATTTCCTGATTATTCAGGTTTGATATGTGTTAGATGTTCTACTATTCCAAAAGTAGCATTTTACTTGTCAGAGTTAGATGTTAATTTTTTAGAGAAGGACGACTATTTAAAAGCAGATTTACCAGTGATTGATCTTTGTATTGCTTACACAGGAGGACTTCATGGTTCCGGTCCCACAATCGATAATGCATTCAGTAAGCTGATTGAATTAAGTAATAATAATAATATTAATAATATTGCTTTAAAAATATTTGACCATTATCTCCTTCCCAATAAGATATCGTCTTTTTCAATAGATGCCCAATTAGCTACTTATATTAAGCATAATAGAATTAGTGAGATCCTACAGTATAAGCGTTATGCAGTAGTAACTATTTTATTGCAAAATGCTAGCGATAAAAGTAGTGGTATCTTTCTGATGCATAGGAGCCCCATTAATATTCAGAGTATCAAGAATAGAATGTTGCATGCATATCCATCATATCCAGATGGTAATGGCTCAACTCCTTTTGATAATCATGAGAATTATGAGCACACAGGGGCTTGGATGTGTTCAGGTTATCATAAAAAAGAAAATATGCCTGAACGTTCATTTGTATCTATCAATAATGATGATTCTAGAATTAAAAAGCTTGGATTGGTTCCTAAAAGATTCATGCCAATAAGAAATGTTGATATTTGGACTGATAAATACTGTTATCTTGAAGATTTAGTTAATGAGCCTGAAAGCATAAATATTGATTCATCAATATTACCTATTAAGTATTTCTCGGAAGTTAAAGATCCTAATATTTTATGTTTAGATATTTCATCTAATAATCTGGCTGAATATACTAAGCTAGATAAAGATAAGTGGCCTTTAGATGTTAGTAATACAAGCGTTACTTTTAATTCATTGTCTTTGATAAGAGAACTGCTTAATCCTTCGTTTAATGATGGCGTATTAGATTCATCTTCAAAACATACGTTTGATGCAGCTATATTAAGATCTATGAGAAGAACTAGAACTTATAAGCTGTACAAGCCTGGGAGCTATATTTTGTTAGAGAAAAAGAGATTAAGTAAAAATCACTTCTTTAGTAAGCTAACTGTGGATAAGCCATTTGTTCTAAGATCAGATTTTCGTGCTGAATCTAAATGTGTTTTATTAGATTATGTAACAAATTCTTATGAAAATATTAATTTAACCAAAGAAGCAGATATTGATAATTTTATATTTGAATTAAATCAAGGACAATATCTAGATCAGATTAATTTATTTTCAATAAATCCATATCGTATAGCTTTTGATGATATAAAATTGATTAGGATTTTAAAGAATGGCGATAAAGTTAGTAATCATCAAAATATAGATCGCTTTTCGTATAGTTCTAAAGCTTATAATCTTATTAAAGAAGCAATAGATTATTCTGAGCGAAGAAGGGGAAAATTATTGACGGATCGTTTGCCGGAAAATTTAAATCAGAATAGCAGAATTTGGTTTAGTTGCGCAGAAGGACATGAATTTCAATCAAAGTTTAATCATATTGTTAATAATGAGAACTGGTGTCTTGTTTGTGCTAGAGATGAGGATTATCAGCAATCTCTAATCTTAGAGCAGGAACTTGAGGATCATAAGAAATTACTTGAGAAAGAGCTTTCAGATGAAAGGCTTAATGAGAAAAATCAAAGTATAAATGAATTCTTTACAGGAAGATTTCATCATCAGAAAACTACTATTCAACGACCTTTAGAATTTATTATTAATAAATTAAAAAGTAATAACATAGAAGATCTTCAGCAATTTATAGGTTCAGAAAAAGGTCAGGAGATGTTAAAAATTAATGTTGATAGAGCTAAAAAGGCAAATAATTTTATTGAGGATTTGTATAAATTTTATTCTAAGAAAGTTAACTCTATAGATTATAGTGTCAATGATCTAGGTGTTTATATACAGAATTCTATAACAAAATATAAACAAGAGAATACTGATTTAATGCGTGAAATTAAAATTAATTATAAGGGTCTTGTTCCTACAAATAACTCAGAAAACATAAAAGATGAAGATTGGATTGAGCCTTATGTAAAAATAGATGAAGAATTTATTGATTTTACTTTTTTTGAACTAATCAACAATTCTTTAAAATATGCTTTTAAGAAAGGTGTTAAGGAAAAACGGATTGATATTACTTTTGATACTTATGGCGATAACTTTATTATTTTGTATAATGATAATGGAATAGGTTTCAAGGAAATTGATATTGATCGAGTTTTTGAATATGAAGAAAGAATGCAGGTTTCGAATAATGATAAAGTAACTGGCTCTGGTTATGGTTTATGGAGTATGAAGAATTATCTTAACAAGTATGAAGGAGATATAGCTCTTAACCCCCCATCTGAATTTGTAATTACACTGCCTATATATGCTATTAAAG
>Ga0075447_10001733_pt1 | contig 10103 bp, 7 predicted proteins | sample CoawatmetaG10DNA_FD_72352 | JGI IMG/M metagenome (GOLD analysis project Ga0075447, IMG submission 72352) | Marine microbial communities from the West Antarctic Peninsula - Coastal water metaG104-DNA | ecosystem: Environmental > Aquatic > Marine > Coastal | place: Atlantic Ocean: West Antarctic...
GAGGCTACCTCCATAAAATCAATAGTAGATTTACTGAATCGTTAATCGGAGTTATCAGGTATCACATGAAGACCTCATTAAATTTTGCGAGATTTATTTTTGATAAATTGTGCCAGTTTCCAGATTCAATAGGATTAAAAGTTGATGATGAGGAATTTTCATACGCCCAGATTATAAATTACTCATTACAAACAGCTTCTGTTTTAAAACACTTAGGTGCTAAAAAAGAGGCTATTGGCTTAATCGGACAAAGGTCTGCTTCATCATACTTTGGTGTTTTAGGAATAATTTTTTCTGGGTGCCATTATGTTCCTATTAACCTTAAGTACAATTTAGACAAGCAAGTGAAGATTATCCAAGACTCTGGAATAAGAATTTTGGTGGGCAGTAGCGAGGACTTGGCATCATTTAGTGCTGCTTTAGATGAAAAATCGCGAGAAAGTATCGAAGCTTGGATTATACCGCATGGACAGTCGAACTTTACTGATGAGAAATGGTTTAGTGAAACCTCGTTAGATGATATCTCCATTTTGAAAGAGCCTGAATCTCAAAATGTTAGCCACCTGGCATACATCATGTATACATCAGGGTCAACGGGCCACCCGAAAGGCGTCCTGGTAAGTCAGGATAATCTGTTAGCTTGGTTGAAAAATATGACTCTGTTGTATTGCATGGATAAGGAGTTTAGGGCTTCCCAGACTTATGATTTAAGTTTCGATCTGTCCGTGGCAGATATGTTCTTTACATTCTCTAGTCATGGCACGTTGTGTGTGTTGAATGAAAAAGAATTATTGTTCCCAATAGATTACATTGTTAGAGAAAAGATTGAATATTGGAGTTCGGTTCCGACATTAATTGCCTTCATGCACAAGATGGGGTCTTTAAAGCCTAATGTTTTTCCAAGTATTAAGAAGTCTATTTTTTGTGGAGAGCCAATGCCAAGGTATCTTGCAGATGCTTGGAAAATAGCAGCACCCAATAGCACTGTAGAGAATCTTTATGGCCCAACTGAAGCAACAATTTGGCTTACAAGGTATGTTTATGAAGGAAAAGACGATACGGAAAAATTCAATAATAATAATTTGCCTATAGGGGCTCCATTCGAAGATCATGATGTGAAGTTGATAGATGCGGATGACAATATTGTTGAATATCCCAATCGTGGGGAGATTGTTTATAGAGGGCCCCAGATAACTCTTGGCTACTTGAATGATCAGGAGAAAACTGACGCAGCGTTTACCAAGTTCAAATGGGATCCAAAACAAAGTGTTTGGTATAAGTCGGGTGATATTGGCTGTTACAACTTAAAGGGCTCGCTAGAGTGTCTTGGACGAAAAGACAATCAAATAAAGTTGGGTGGTCGAAGAATTGAGATTTCTGAAGTAGAATTATCTTTGCGGTCCTTTCGTTTGTTAGAGGATCTTGTGGTGGTGCCAATGAAAGATGAAGATAATAGAGTGCTTGAACTAGTTGGCTTTACAATGAATTCTTTATCAGCCGAAGAGTTAAGAGCTATAAAGCTCAAGAGCCTAGATAATCTTGAAGCCATATTTTTTCCGAAGAGAGTTTTTGAGATTGAAAGATTCCCAGTAAATACCAGCGGAAAGTTAGATAGAAAAAGCCTAGTAGAGATGGCAAAGACATTAGTTAGCGGTCATAAGAATGTCTAAGGTGAGTAAACTTTTAAAAAGAATATCTTTTTCGACGCCAGAGTTTGCAGATATTATTATTTTTGATGAAACGAACGCTAGCTTGATTCAGAGCGTAATTCCAAAAGGTTTAACAGTCTCAATATTTAAAATGCGGCCTATGGAGTTTTATATTACTCCGAGGATTTTGTTCAGTTTCATTAGAAATCTTAAGTATTTTACATTTCGAAACGGTGTAGCATCAAACAGAGGTTGGTTCTATAAAATATTCTGGCAGTTGCTTTGTATTTATATTAAAGCAGATTTGATCAGTCGGAACCCCAAAGCGATCATTACCTCAATAGATAATTCTGGTAATTTCGGGTGGTTATCAGAAAATTACCATCTGGCACCTTGTGTAGCGATTCAAAATGGTTTTCGCTTAACTTATGACTCAAATTCGCAATCTAAATATTATTGTCAGCATTTGTTTTGTTTTGGTGAGCGCGAGGTAATCGATTATCCTAGGTTGGGTTACAAAGTAGATCATTTTTATCCCGTCGGCTCGTTAAATTTATCACTAAACTTTGATAGTCAATTATGCAATATAAAACCTATTTACGACTTACTCGTTGTGTCATGTTGGCGCGGGAATATAGGCTATGCCAAAGATGTTGAAGATAGTATGAAAGCAATGCGTCTTATGGATGAAGCGTTAGCGCAATATTTACAAAATCGAGATTTAAAAACAGCAGTCATTATGCGGTCTGAAAGAGACTCTGATCAATGGGTAATGCCGGAGATTGGAATGTCAGAAGAGGATTATTACAAATCGATTTACGGTGAGTTAATCGAAATAATAGATGTGAATTTCGCTCAACGAAATATTTATCCAGTCATGCAAAGTGCTGAAGTTATAGTGGCTGGGTTTTCTACTACTTGCTTGATCGAAGCTTATGCTATGCGTAAAAAAGTGCTTTATATGAATTTTTGCGGGAATAATAAATATCATCGTGATTTTAAATCTGAGATTTTATTTGAGGCGCACGATGATAAATCTCCAAGTTTTGAGAATAGGTTAAATGCCTTGCTGAAAATCTCATGCCAAGAGTATGTGATGAAGCACGAAGAAACGATGAAATATTATATGGGAGATCCATTGGATTCTCCCAAAGATCGTATTCGGAAAGAAATAAATGAAATTATTTTCTCTAAGCCAGACTACATTGGAACATCGACGTGACTGTCACTATTGATGAAATCAAAAAAAAATGCTCCGATGAAAGATATTTTGTCTATGACTCTTTGCAAGACCGTCTGTTCGTCCCGGTTGCAATGTATTTAGTATGGTTTTTCGTTCGAATTGGAGTCAGTGGTAATGCGGTTTCTTGGTTATCCGCCTTAGTAGCTGTTCTGGGTGCTTTTTTGTTAACTAGTAGCGATAGCTTAGTTGTTCTTATAGGTTCGTTTGGTTATATCTTGTGGTGTCTGCTTGACTATGTCGACGGTGCAGTTGCTCGATTTAATGCCAAGGGTAGTGTTGCTGGACAGTATATTGACTGGATTATGCATGTGATAGCTCATATTGCGATAATAGCTGGCATAGCAATTGGCGCGATGAATAGCGTAGGGGCATGGATATACCCATTTGCGATTTTGGGCATCGTGGCAGCCGGCCTTACTTACGCGAAGTTTTCTATGGCCTGGTTCGCAATTTGTATGGAGCAGCAGCAGCGACGAGCCAGTAGCCATGATGTGCAAAATCGGGCTAAGACAGAAATAATGCCTGCGTCTGGTAGATTATGGTTATGGTTTGACTACATTAGGCGTCTTACGGTGGTGATTTTTCATGAGAATTGGTTGATTTTTACGCTTCCGTTGCTTGCGATAGCACAGTTTTTTCAGGTTTTTGGTGCCATAGACCTGAGGGTTGTATTTACGATCATGGCAGGGAGCTTATATTTTCCAGTTCAGGTTCTGGAGATTCACAGATTGGTTATTACCAAACGAATTCAAAGAGGTTATTCTGAATTGTTTTCACACGATCATATACCCGACTTACCGAACGATCATTTTTTCAAGTAATCTTATGAGGAACTTTTTATGCAGATATTAATACCAGCGGCAGGCATGGGAAAACGGCTTGGTTCAGAAACCTATGACAAAACTAAAGCAATGGTTGAGGTCAATGGAAAGACTTTGATCGAAAGATGTTTAGATTCCGCAGTCATGCATCCGATAGAGAGAATTATTTTGGTTGTTGGGTATGAGAAAGAAAAACTCAAAAGTTTTTTAGGGGATAGCTATAAGGGAGTAGATATAATTTATGTAGAGAATAATGATTACGCTACTACCAATAATATTTACTCTGTTTTCCTTGCCAAAGATTATCTTCTTGAAGATGATACGATATTGATAGAAAGTGATTTAATATTTGAACCCAAAATTCTTCAAATGGTTGTCGATAATAAATCTGAGAATCTTGCTTTAGTTGATAAACATAAGACGTGGATGGATGGAACTGTTGTTAAATTAAATGACGATTTTTCCATAAGTCATTTTATATCGAAAGCGGACTTTAATCATAATCACGTTCACGAATATTATAAAACGGTTAACATCTATAAATTTTCCAAGGTGTTTTTAAACAATGTTTATGTTCCTTTCTTAGAGGCCTATGCCAAGGCCATGGGAAATAATGAATACTACGAACAGGTGCTAAAAGTCATAGTAAATCTCGATATGAGACACCTTAAAGCACTTCCTCTTGATGGTGAGACATGGTACGAGGTAGATGATGTTCAAGATTTGGATCTTGCTAATTTGATTTTTGCTGAACCAAATGAGCGTTATAAATTGCTGTCACAGCGATATGGCGGTTATTGGCGTTTTGATGATCTTAAGGACTTTTGCTATTTAGTGAATCCTTTTTTTCCACCAGAAGCTCTAAACAATGAACTCAAATTTAGTCTCAACAAACTAATGCAGTCATATCCATCAGGTGAGAAAGTGCAAGCAATGTTAGGGGGCAAGCTGTTTGGAGTCCCTGAAAGTCAGATCGTTGTCGGTAATGGCGCTGCTGAATTAATCGATAAGGTAACCAGTACCTTAAAAGGTAGGTTTGGACTATATGGTCCCACTTTTGAGGAATATACCGCAAGATTTAAAGACGTAGACCTGAGAGTGCCGAATACCGAGGGATTTAGATATGGAGCGGATGATGTCATTGCTTTGGCAGAGGATAATGACGGAGTTATATTGATCAACCCGGACAATCCCTCGGGGAACTTTATTCCTTATAAAGGCGTGATTGAAATTTTAGAGAAACTGAATTCTGCGGGAAAATACCTTATATTAGATGAATCATTTTTAGATTTTGCCGAGGGTGGGTTTGATTCCTCAGTACTAAATACCGCCGATTTAGAGCGCTTTCCCAATCTAGTTGTTATTAAGAGTATTGGAAAGAGTTATGGCGTTGGAGGTTTAAGATTAGGTGTTTTGGCGAGTTCAAATACGGACCTTGTTAAAGAGGTTAAATCTAATATACCTATATGGAATATTAACTCTATTGCTGAATTTTATTTGCAGGTTATAGGGAAATATACTGCTGAGTATCAGGAAAGTTGTGCAAAGTTGATCCAGGCCAGAGTTGATTTGCTTAGAGGTCTACGCACAATAACGTACCTGCAGCCCTATGAATCTCAAGCAAACTACATTCTTTGCAAGGTAATTAGTAAAGATGCTGGTCAGCTAGCTTCAGACCTTTGTAACAAATATTCTATTCTCATTAAGGACTGCTCTGGTAAAGCAAGTATCGAGGATCAATATGTTCGGGTGGCGGTAAGAGATGCTCGCGATAACGAATCATTAATCAGCAGCCTAAAAGCTCTTGCTTAGGGTTAACTTTTGATTTGGCCGGGGTCTATTGATGCGAGAGTTAAAATTACTAAGCTTAGATCGTATACAAGAGACAGAAGAGCATGATTTTATAAGAGCTAACCAACTTGCTGATGCTATTCGTGAATTTGGGTTTTGGACAGTGCCAATAGCTATCGAGTACTCTACGCTAGCGATTATGGATGGCCACCACAGATTCAGTGCGGCAAAGTTACTGAATCTCGCTCGAGTCCCCTGTGTTCTTATGGATTATGAAAAAAGTGGTGTGACGTTACAATCATGGCGGAGCGATTGTGATGTTGGTGTAGCTGACATTTTTTTGATGGTTAAGACATTTAAAAAGTTTCCAATCAAGACTACTAGGCATTTATTCAATCCTAATATTAAAGAAATAAGTATTCCACTGGACATACTTTATTAATTAGCAGATTTTTTTTTAGATATCTAATTACCCCTTTATTAAAAGATAATTCCACCAAACTTATGAGACTCATAAAAACCGCAATCGACTTCGTTGATTATGATAACAATCAAGATAGCATTCTTCTCGGCGACTGGTGTTTAAAGGATCTCAAAGATATTTTAGGAAGTTTCGATAAGTATAATAAGATCCCCTATCACTGGGATGATCGTGAAAAATATGCTGGCGACTATATTTACCTAACTGAACTTTATGAAGCAAATCTATCTCAATTAGCTGGTTCATTAAATACGATGCATTCTACTAATTATGATTTAAGCTATTGGCGTACTGTTATAGGCCCGTGGCTACGTTATTTTATCGATGCGCTCTTTGACCGTTATGAATGCGTTAAACAGGCAAAGAAAATTGGATGTATAACTAAATCAACTATTTATTCTTATGATTTAGATGATGTTTGTCCAGCCAGCTTTGATGAGTTTTGGAGTGAGTTTACTACTGATGAATGGAATGAGATTATACTTTCGGAGTGTTTTCAGGATCTGGAAATTCCATATACTCAAAGCAGCGAAAATCTGGTTTTTCGAAATCGTGCGAAAAGAAAAGATCTAACCTCTTTTGATATATTAAGGGCTATGTTTATAGGGTTAGCCAATGTGTATTCCAAGTTGTTGGGGCGCCTGCAATCAGGACCAGTAATAGTCAGTGCATATGTTCCTTTAAAAAAAATCATAAATTTTCACTTTAGACTAAAAAAGCTACCATACTTTTTTAAGTTAACATTAGATTTTCCACCCTCAAAAAGGAATCTTTCTCTTAGAGAAAAGCTTTCTAATATTACTTTTGCGTCGGAGGGATTCGAAAGCGTGCTCGCCAGATTGATCCCTTTATTCATGCCTAAAAGCTATGTGGAAGATTTTCCAAAGCTAAGAGCAAATGCGTTGAAGACTCTCCCTAAAAACCCTACGTCTATTTTTACGGCAAATGCATACCAAGCAGATGAAATGTTTAAAGTATGGGCTGCTGAAAATCAGTTCTTAGGGATTCCTCTTTTAATTGGTCAGCATGGTGGAACTTTCGGTATGGCCTCGGTTCATCAATCTGAGGAGCATCAGCTACGAACAGCCAATAATTTTGTGACTTGGGGTTGGGAGATTGCGGGCTGCGATAAAATTGTGAGATTACCAAGTATGCAACTTTCAGGCAGAGCATCGATTAAACGCAATCAAAATGGCAGCGTCCTTCATGTTCTGAGTTCATTCCCTCGGTATTTCTATCAATATTATTCTATGCCAGCTGCTGGTCAGTACCTTGTTTATATTAAGAATCAAATCAAATTTTTAAGCGAACTTGATGAAGATGTTTTAGGTAAAACTCGTATCCGGCTTGATGCTTCTAGCTCAAATCGTTCGTGGGATACTGCTAAAGCCCTCTCTATTGCGGGATATAATAGTCGCATTGATCGATCGAATGATCGCTTATTATCTCTACTTGGTAGCAGTCGTTTATGCGTGTGCACTAATAATGCAACGGTTTTTATAGAAACTCTTGCCCTGGATTTCCCAACAATCATTTTTTGGGAGCCATCACACCACGAAATTAGATCTGATGCCGTCCCGTTCTTTGATTTGCTTCTTGAGGCGGGTATTTTGTTTTATACGCCGGAGGAAGCTGCTAAAAAGGTTAACACTGTCGCGCATAATGTTGACGAATGGTGGTTTTCCCCTCAGGTTCAATCGGCGAGAATAAAATTCTGTGAGCGATATGCCGCTACTTCAAGCGATTGGGAACGTGAATGGGGTGAATTCTTACTCGGAGCAAAGAAAATCTCATGATAAGCAAGATAATGAAGTCCTATCCGCTGCAAGTCTTTAGGCACAGAATATATTTGCCCTATCTTTCTATGCTGGGCTATTTCGGTGATGTCAGGCGCGGTATAATAACTCAAAAATAATCGAACTAAATGATCTTGGAATTAATTCTTCTGTAGGCAAGGCACCCGGTTTGAAACTATTAGTTATGGAAGCCTAACAACTATTCTGAGGTACTCTAAAAATTAAGAAATTTTTTAGTTTCCTTTTCTGAAATTTAGGTAACATACAGAACCAATATTAAAATAATTTTATGTGAGATTTTATGGAAAAGATTTACAAAAACAAAAATGTTGTCGTTACTGGGCATACAGGCTTTAAAGGGTCTTGGCTCGTTGCTTGGCTAAAACAGATGGGAGCATCAGTTACTGGCATAGCATTGGATCCACCGTCTATCCCGAGTCATTATGATGCCTCTAAGCTAGCAGAGGGTATTCAAGATCATCGTATTGATATTCGAAACGTAGATGCCATCGAGCGAGTAATAGTCGAAGCAAAGCCTAATTTCTTATTTCATTTGGCGGCGCAGCCTATTGTCGGTGCGAGTTATGATGATCCTATAGAAACGTGGAGCACTAACGTAATGGGCACAATTAATGTTCTCGAGGCATTACGAAAAATTCAGAATACCTGCTCCGCTGTGATTATCACTAGTGACAAGTGTTATGACAATGTTGAGTGGGAGTGGGGTTACAGAGAGAACGATGCTTTGGGTGGTCCTGATCCCTACAGCGCAAGTAAAGGCGCGGCTGAACTTGCCATAAGGTCTTACGTTAAATCATATTTTTCAGGAGAGAATAATCCTGTTCGTATTGCGTCTGCTCGAGCTGGAAATGTTATAGGTGGTGGCGATTGGGCTGAAAACCGTATTGTGCCTGATTGCGTCCAAAGTTGGTCAAAAAACGAAATAGTTGAATTACGTAATCCTCATTCCACGAGGCCTTGGCAGCATGTTTTAGAGCCGTTGGGGGGATATTTGCAGTTAGGCGCGTTGCTCAGTCAAAACCATCGTTTACATGGTGAAGCCTTTAACTTTGGTCCACAGGCACAACAAAACCACAGTGTTCTGGAATTGGTGAAGCAGATGTCAAGAAGTTGGTCAGAGGTTCGCTGGGCTGAGTGTGAACCTCAACCCTCTCAGTTCTACGAGTCTGAGTTATTGAAGCTAAATTGCGATAAAGCACTACATTTTTTAAAGTGGCATGCCGTTTTGGATTTTGAAGAGACTGTAGGCCTGACTGCAGATTGGTATCGTTCATTCTATGCTGACCCTAGTACCATTCAAGATGTCACTGATAAGCAAATTAATGACTACGCTAAAAAATTATCTTTTTTGATTTAGGTAGATTGTAAGTTAGTGGAATCGAACCTTGATAACATTGTAATTACTCAACTATCAACATTTGATGTTGATGGGGGGAGAGTTATGCATGGGATTAAAAAAAATGATAGGGGATATGTTGGTTTGGGTGAGGTCTACTTCTCATATATAGATACTAATGCTGTCAAAGCTTGGAAGAAACATAATCGAATGACTCTAAACCTTGTGGTTCCATTAGGTAAGGTTCGATTTGTGTTCTGTGACCCTTTGAATGACGGTCACTATCGAGTTGAAGATATTGGTGAGGATAATTACGTTAGGTTAACCGTTCCCCCTGGAATATGGTTTGGGTTTCAGGGCATTGCCTTACAGCCAAGTCTAGTAACAAATATTGCAGATTTACAACATGACGCAGCTGAGGTCGAAAGACAGGCGGTTTCAACATTTAATTACCAATGGGAGAAAGTATGAAAGTAATCTTGTTAGCGGGGGGCTACGGAACTCGCATGTCAGAATACACTGGAATCATTCCTAAGCCTATGGTGGAAATTGGCAGGTACCCTATTCTGTGGCATATTATGAATTCGTATGCCTCTTTTGGTCATAAAGAGTTTTTTGTGGCGTTAGGCTATAAGGCGCACGTCATAAAAGAATATTTCTCTAAATTCCACACAGTAAATTCCGATTTTTCCGTTAATCTTGGAACTGGGGAGCTTGTCGCGTTGAATAATTCGACCGCTGATTGGCAGGTGACATTAGTCGATACTGGCGTTGACACGATGACGGGCGGTCGTGTAAAGCGCATGCGTGATTATGTTGGTACTGATGAGCCTGTATTGCTGACTTATGGTGACGGGGTCTCAGATATTAATATTGATGCGCTACTCGATTTCCACCGCTCTCATGGAAAAATGGTGACCATGTCTGCCGTGCGGCCTGTCGCGAGGTTTGGAGAATTAGATATC
>Ga0075447_10001741_pt1 | contig 10089 bp, 11 predicted proteins | sample CoawatmetaG10DNA_FD_72352 | JGI IMG/M metagenome (GOLD analysis project Ga0075447, IMG submission 72352) | Marine microbial communities from the West Antarctic Peninsula - Coastal water metaG104-DNA | ecosystem: Environmental > Aquatic > Marine > Coastal | place: Atlantic Ocean: West Antarctic...
TCCACAGCGATAATGCCCTTACTTACTCCAAATTCTTTACGGGTAATGTGTCCGCAATAAGCATCTTTATTTCTAGCAAATACCTTTAGTGCTTCTAGGTATGACTGAGAAATAGAATTAACTTGACTTACCGGATAAGAATCACTACCAATTTGATAATTCCAACTAGCGTTATCCGTAATCGCTTTAAAAGTATCTAAACTGTCTACGGATTTATTAGAGACACTAGTAGCAACTCTTACCACACTAATTACATCTTTCAATCTTGATACCGAACGAGAAATTCTAACACTATTACCTCCCACACTAGAAGAATGAGTATAGGTTGAATAACTAATATTAATACCGTTAACTAATGCTGATTGATACGCTTTCATATAAGCACCGGTAACCTTAACCTCATCATAATGTAATTCGGGGTTTGATATGCTGTAATTCGCACCCGCTTGATTACCCGTTCCACTTCCATTTAGGACAACTTCGTTACTGTATAACTCAATTTCAATAACTAACCCCTTTAGTGCTCCAGTATCCACAAATTTGCCTACTGAATGAAGAAAACCCGATGGAATATGGAAAGTTAATTTTTCATTTGTATTAGCAACCGCCCCCATTCTATCGTTAATAGAGGTAAATACAACTGCTTGTGTAGCACTTGATGTTGTGGTGTCAGCGATTGCTAAGGTTGGTGATAAACGCTTACCTAAACCACCACCACTTGCTGTATGTGCTGTTTCAATATGAGTTTTTGACATAGAATAATTTTGTAAAACATTATTTAATAACCCCGCCTCTCTAATAGTTTCAATTTGTGACCCAGTCCCCGAACGAATACGAATTTCCTTAATAACACAACCAACCCCATTTGGTGATTCACTAAAATTAGTGGTGTGGTTATTTATTACACTTTGTTTATAATCACAAGTCATAAAAATACTTTGCGGGTCAACAAAATCTCCACTCCTTATTTTAAAGCGTATTGCTGTGGAATCGCCACCCGTAGTAGTTCCTCCACCACTACTAGGAGCAATTTTCATAGAACGCCTATGTAAAACATTATCACTAGAAGGACTAAGTTTATAATGTAATTCGGGGTCTACATCGCTATAATTAAGTTCATTTTCTAACTGTGTTGGTATTGAGTCCGCCATATTTTTTATAAAATAACCTTACATTTTAATTATCAATAGTTTTTTAGAGTTTTCCCTAAACTCATTCCTAAATCCATTAGAGGTTTTGCCTCCACACCTAATGGATTTATAAAGTCCATTGCCTTATTTTCTAACATACCTATTCCTTCTCGTGCTAAATCCTTTAATTTCGGATTATATTGTCCTATATTATCTAAAAGCGATTGTTTACTTTGTGCGTATTTATCCTTTACACTCCCCACCAATTGATTAAATTTCCCTAGATAAGATGAACCATTATTAATAGATTTATGTAAAAATTTATTCCCACCGCTAATCATATTACCAACATTTTTTTGTAACCAAGACATATTTTATATTTTATCGATAGATTTTTGTTTGTCAATATTTTCTATTTGTATTTCATCATCAATTTTAATATCAATATTCTTGTGAGTCAATCTTTTTAGAAATCCAGTATAAAACCTTTGTTTTTTAATGTCTACATACAAAAAATTATAAGGTCTTTCAGTAATAGCAGTAAAAAATATACTTCTAAAAATTTTCTCATCTAAATTAGCGTTAATTTCTGTGCTTATCACATCTAATTCTTGTGGACTTACTCTAAAGATTATGTGATACATAAACTGTAACCTCATAGGTCTAGGTATTGCTCTATAAGATTGTGTGGTTAACCATAAATGTATATTACTATGTCGTAATTTCATTAACAAAGATACTAAAAATTTATTTTGCTTCAGTTTCATATCCCCGCCGAAATCATCAATTATTAACAACTCATGAGTTGCTTTTGTTTTTCCTTTAATTAAAATAAGTTGTTCTTGTTTATCTAAAATCTCGTATATGTGTCCTATGTCTAATGTTTCGTGGAACATAAATTTATGTTTTTTGTCATTTCTTAACATATCCCAATTATTATCTATCTCAATAGTAGGACTAAAAATATGTATTTGTTCGTAATATTTATAGTAAGGAAAAACCCTCCTATTTATCATATTAATTATCATCACGGTTTTCCCACTTCCCGTAGGTGCTGTTATCATAAGATGTTGTGTAGGTAAAAAATGATGTAATTGTTTCACATTCGCAACCGGTAAATTTATTATCTCCATTAATGTAATATTATATTAATTTTGAAAAAATAATTAAGCAAAAATACCAGCACTACTTTTACTATCTCGTTGTCTAGTCCTTTGTTTAGTTCTACCTTTATTTGTATTATCCCCACCGGACATACTAAAATTATCAACATTAAAATTACCTTTTTTACCCTTACCTTTTTTACCCTTACCTTTCTTCTTATCTTTAACAATAGCACCTTCTATAAATCTCTCATTTGAATCTAAACCTTGTGTTCTTTGTCTTCCACCTTTTTTATTAACTGCTTCTAGTAAAATGTTTTTTGCTAATTTTCTAGTTAAATCCTTAACTTGTTGTTTTGATATATAAGGATTGCTTTCACTTGCTTTTAAAACTTCTTTTTTTATTGACTCCGCAAGACCACCATATCTTTTTTGTAAATCAAATTCATTATAACCTAATTCTATTTTATCCATATTTCTTAATCTATTAACAGCATTATTAGATATAGTTTGTAATTGTTGTTTAAATTGTTCTTGTTTTTTTTCCTCAGTTGATTTTAACCTATCAGCAATAAAACCTCTCATACCATTTTTATGAGATGATGCCTCACTCCTCATATATGCTTTTCCCTCCTCGCTAAAAGGGTTAACATCAGCATTAAAACCCAATTTACTAAATTCTTCAACCTCCTTAATTTTTTCCAATTCTTTTCTTTTATCTAAATCTTCTTCCATTTTTTTAATCCGACTATTTGTAAAAGTATTTTCCATTTCAACTTGTAATTGAATATCATTAATAGGTTCTTGTTTAAAATATAACTCTTGATATTTTTGTAACTCTTCGGGTAAAATTTTATGAACCCTAGAAGGAAAATCATTACCACTACCAGCAAGATTACGCATAGATACGCTTTGTTGTAAGTATTTTAAATAAAGGTTTCGTTTCTCATCTCTCGTATACCCAATATCTAATTTTAGTTTAGATATTTTACTAAATTTAGCACGGTTTTTTATCAAATTACTAGTCGCCATTTATAATATTAATTATATTAAATTTTAGTTAAATATTCCATCAAATTTTGTGTTTTTTATATCACTAGGTTTAACTCTTAATTCTTCTTCTTCACTCTCATCACTACTTGAATAAAAAACAACTCGCTTCTTCTTTTTCTTAATAACTTTAGGTTTCCTTACTCTTTTATTTTTTGGTTTTTTAATAATTATCTCTTCCTCTTCTTCACTACTAGATTGTTCCCGCTCACTCTCACTTTCATCTATAATATTATTTAACACACGCTCAACCATATCATTACTATCTTCATCTTCTTCGTAAATTTTTTGTTTGACTTTCTTAGTTAAATTGTTTACTCTTTCTTTGGATTTTATTTCCTTCATTTCATCGAGTTGTGCTCTTTTTTTTTTAATATTTTCCATCCGTTTCAATCTACCTTTTGCTAATGCTAATCTCCTTTTTTCTGTAAATTGAAAGGGTTTTTTCTCCTTACCTTTTTTTACTTTAACCACATCTTCAACCACATCTTCAACTACATCATCATCTTCTATATTCACACTCTTAATAATAAAATCATCTTTTTTAGTCATATATTCTTAACAAATATTTAAATAAACTCCGTTTTCTTCAGTATTGAACGAGATTGAAGATTGAAGAATAAATAAAAAATGTAAGGATATATTAATATGACAAACAAATATTACTTAGCAAATAGAGCAACTCGTATTGAATATCAAAGGGAGTATAGACTTAGGAGTAAAAATAAAAATATAAGAGATTTAACAAAAGTAAGGAAAAAATACAAGAAAAAACCAGTTCCTAAAACAGAGGTTAAAAAGAAAACTATCACAATAAAATTTAATTAAAAATATTGGTTATTAATAGTTGGCGATAGATTAAATTCTAGTGGATAAAATCCTTAAACAACTCAATTTTATTATCTAAGCATTAACAAATGGGAGTAATCCAAACAAAAGAAGAATTAAAAGAAAACTCGGTTATGTTGAATGCTCTAGAGTATCCGTATGGGATATGGTCTTATGAAAAACCAAAAAACTTTGACTATTATTTTACAAACAAAAGAAATTTTCGTGTAAGTAGGAATCATTACCCTCAATACGAAAAAGGTAACTATTTCGGATATTACGAAGATTTAGATTATTGGGATAATCTTAGTTTCATAGAGAATAGAGAAATTGATAACGAAATTGAAAGAGCATTTTAATATAATTAATATATATAATGATTAAGATTATAAATAAAATCATATATTTTCTCAAAAAAATAAAGGAAGGTTTTATTAACTGTAAAGATGAAACAAAAACCACTATACAAACCATTCAAAAGCAAAATAAAAAACAAGAAATTTAGCGTATATGTAAAAGGAGATAATGGTAATATTATTATAAAGCATTTTGGAGATAGTCGGTATCAAGATTTTAGACAACACAAAGACGAGAAACGAAGAGAAAGTTATAGGAAAAGAGCACGTGGTATCAAAAACAAAAAAGGTGAATACACATATTTAGATAAAAACACATCAAATTATTGGTCTTTTAATTATCTGTGGGGGTAATATAATGAAAGAGTGTAAAGGTAATTGTGATAAAGAAAAAAAGAAGTTAGTAAAGAAGGTAGTAAAGAAGGTAAAAAAAAAGGTAGTAAAGAAGGTAAAAACACCTAGTAAATATCATAAATGTGCTAAGGAAACCGGTAAATGTAAAAATTTAAAACAAGGTGTAAAAGGTTATCATAAATGTGCTAAGGCGAACAACTGTAAAAAAGCAGATAGAATTACTTTAGATGGTGTAGATAAAATTAAGTTAAAGGGGGTTGTAAGTAAAATAAAAAAGTCTACCGCAAAAGCAACAATAACTAGAGGGTTTAGTAAGATGGTTAAACTAAAAAAACCTAAACCTAAAAATACAATAACGGAAAGTAAAATTCTTTTAAATCTTCTTCGGGAATCAAAAACTAAACCTAAACTAAAGTTTGATGATGACACCTTAAAAGCACAAAGATTTAGTATTAATGTTAAAAGGAATCCGGATGGAAATCCTAGACGGTTTGGTATGGAGGATAGAATTATTACCCCCGAACTGTGTAAGGAGGTAGTAAAACAAGTAAAATTGTTGGAAAAATTTAAGAAGAATAACTACAAAAAAAATACCGATGTTCCGAAAACAAAAGAAAAATTAACTAAATACATTGATGGTAAATTTAGATATTACAAAAAGAATGAATTAGAAAATATCATAGGAAAATTACAATTCTTTATGAAAGATAAAGAACAACAATTAATAGATTATTTTAAAGACTGTGGGACTAGAGAGGAAATTTTTTTAAGATTAGGACAAGAAATATTAACTAAAGATAAAAAAATAATATTGGAAGAAATAAAAAAACAACGCTCAAAACAAACCAAAGATTTTACTTTACCTCATTGGTAACTCGTTTGTCAATTATTTTAAATGTAAGCATATATTAAATGATACCAATCATTAAAACTGAATATTTTACATTAACAGATTTTTTTATATTTTTAAATTCTATTAAGTTTGAGGAAATAAAATGGGATAATGTTTTATTAACCTAACTAAAAAATATGCTTATATTTCCCTCTAAAATTATTTCTTGTTTTAGGACAAAATAGATTAAAATACCAACATTCACTAGGTATAATTTCTTTACTTGAATTATTTACTATTTTATTAATAGTTATCCACTCCGTTTCATCTATTGCCCTTACATAATATCTATTTTCTCCTAAGGTTAATGAAATAGACAGTAAAAGCAATAGGAATTTAAATAAATACATTTATTATTATTTATATATTTATTTACAATAAAATTACTGTCTTTATTATTTTATGTGGTATTATTTCTCTAATCTTGTCTATACGAATATTTTGATGTGATACCTTTAAAAACCTATTAATTATTCTATAAATTGTGCTTCTATTGAATATAGCATATTTAAATCCTATATCTCCTATTAATTCATCATTACTTTTGTATTTATTTTCAAAAATAACTTTTCCTTCACTATCCACTTCTGTGAATTTCAACTTATAAATGTATTGTGATGCTACCATATTAAATCCTATAATGCTATTATCCTTAAGTGTCTTTATATTGTAAATTATTATCCGTGTTTTATAAATAAATAATTTCTATTGTAATAATAAATGAAATTATCAAGACGAGTTAGATTAAAAATAAGGAGAAGACGATTTAATTCACGCCACATAACCAAATGGAATAGTGGAATAATCTTCAAGATTTACGATTCTTTTAAAAGATTTTGTGTTAAATGATAAGTCCTTCGGATTTGATTGACAAATCATACCATTCGTGGTCTTCTTAAAGACTAACGCCATCGCTTTTATTTTTTCTTGTGTATCTATTAATTTCTTGTATTCTTTTAGGTTAACCGATTTAGAATTCTCTTCGGTAAACTGAATACCTTTACTTTTAATATCACCTTTACCACTAACTTTTTCATAAGCATACGCCTTTGGTGCGGGGGAAACAAATTCACGCATAGGTTCTTGAAATTCTGCCTCCCAATCTCCTAATAAATCACCCTCTTTAGGATTCCATTTATTTTTATCAAATTCATATATACAACTATCAGTATCACAATATAATAGTCTTTGCCCTAATTTTCCGATAACATCATATAAACGCAGTCTAGCATTTGATGTAATCATCGCACATATACCCACATTCGTTTTCCGTAAAGATGTTTTAGTATCCTTTAATTCTTTGTACGTAATAAATAATGAATCGCCTAAATCTTCTCTTGCTTCTATGGAAATCTCGCCTAGTTCTTCTCTTTGTAATAATTTATACCATTTGGAGGGGTCTTCTATATAGGTATCTGTCGCCATTTGTCTTTGACCGAATTTCCCCCATAAACTATTTAATAATAATTTCGCGTTTGCTTTACGCCCCGCGTTAGAACAAAGATTTTGTGGTTCAATATCTATATCCATTTTATCTTTCCACATTTTACAATATTCTATTTTTTCCTCATCTGTTCCTTCAAATCCCCCGTTTTCCTCTTTCAATTTCATAAATGTTTTTATATATGATTTAAATAAATTTTTGGATTTCTTAAAATGGTAAATCTCATATACCCTATCTATTTTATAACCTAATTCAACTGCTTTTTGTAATTCCGGTGTTGGTATTACACATTTTACCATTTTATCTAAACCAAAGCAAAATTTACCATTAGATTTACCACCAATCAAGGGTATTAATAAATTATTTGGTGGTGTAATGTCACACTCCACAAATCCAAAGTATTTATTAATATCAACTTCTTGACCCTCATTAAATAAATATTTCATAGGTTTTCCATAGGGTAGATAGTTTAAATATTGAACTGTCGGATATAATGATTTTATATCAATGTATCTACCATATCTACCGCTTTTTATTTCTTCTTCACTCCATTCCTTATATAATTTAAATACCTCAGTTCTACCACCGTGAAACCCCCTTTTAATTTTAATATATTCCTCTCTAGATAATATAGAAATACCAGTTTGTTTTATTTTATCCTTTTCTTCTTGTTCTAATTGTTCTCCGTCTAATTCTTTTTCCGTTGGGGCGTGTAGTGTTAAGTATACTTTCATAGCATAGGAGGCAATAGTTATACACTTTAAGGGGTCTAATCCTTCGCAAATATCCATCATCTCATCTCTAAATACCTCCATAGATTTACAAAGTATATCTACATCACTAATACAATATTCCTCTAATTCTTTTTGGAAGTCATAATTAGTGATATGTTTTTGAGTTTCATACCATCTATTAAAATCACAATATTTACATTTCGCCTTCTCGTTACAATCTACCCCTATTTTATGATTTGTAGACACCTTCATCTTATTGGTTTCAAACCATTTCTTTTTAGGAAATTTACCTTTATAATTTTGGAATTCTTCAATATTCAATTTATAAGGAAAATACCCTTTTTTGAATATTTTTGGGTCTAATCCAAAGGTTTTTGGGAAAGCATCTAAACCCGATTGAACGAAATTTAAACTATCAATAAACCGGACATTATCAAACGCCATAAACATTATTTTTTGACCGGCAAGAACGATTTTCTTAGGTTTTTTACCAAATGTTAATTTTAGGTGATTATGTATTAACCAACCATCATATCCTTTAAAATTATGTGCTATAAATGTTGCTTTTTGCTTTTCACTTGTAAAATCTATAAATTCTTGTATAGTTTTAAAAGAGTTTCGCTCATTTGTGTATAGTTGTCTTACATTAATATAATTTACTCTATGATAATCGTTCTTATCAAATTTGGATTCAAAATCAAAACTATAATATGTTTCACCTTCACCACAAGATTGTTTAGTTATTTTACCTTTTAAAACATTACATCTATGATTTTTATCAACTGTATATTCTTCACAGTTATCACATTTACATTCACCGCAAATATGTTTTTCGTGTCTATGTCTTTCTATCGGCATAACTAACTTACACTCTTTACATTTCCAGTCGGTAGCGTCTTTTATATCGCCCTTTACAACACTGTTTTTTTTATTACATTTTTTATAGGTGTGGAAATGTTCTTTATGCTTTTTTAAACATTCTTCATTTACACACCATCTATTACAAATTTCACAATTTAACCATTTCTTACTCTTACTATGTGGTTCATATGACTGACAACAAAAACATTTAGTTCCCATACATTTATGTGTTTTATACGCGTTTATATTATATGCTCTTTTACAATAAATACAATATTTATTTCTTTGTGTTTGTGTTGATATAACACTATTAATATTAGTTATTAAATGATAATGTTCTATCAATCTATCATAGTAAATAAACACTATTTTAGATTCATCGTTTTTATACTGTTCTTCTCTATAATCGTCAGTATGATGTAGGGTATCTTGTCTACCACTTACTATATATACTTGTCTTTTGAATTTTTTAGCGAATATCTCAAAATCTACAAATTTCATACCGGTAAATATACCTAATTTTTCACACATTTCTTTAGCGATTTTGTCTAATTGTTTTTTTCTTGATGTTTTTCTTAAATTTTTAATACCATCTTTATTTTTAAGGGATACTGCTAATGCTCTTTGTCCGCATATACCATCATCATTTAATATAGGAAAAAACCCCTTCTTATTTGATTTTAACCATTCCGGTAATTTTACACAACCATTACCAATAGGCATAAAATTAGTTTGTAAGGTAATAGAAGACTCCCTTAGTTCACCCTCTTCTACATTATAATGACTATTAGAAGAATCATTTAATTTACTAATCATATAATTATTGAATTCATCTAAAGAATTATATTCACTAAAATCTTTAAAAGGGGTGGAAAAGGGTTTATTGTTACCACCAACAAAGACAAATCTACTAGATTTAGACCTTAAATCTTTGGTTTGTTTGTATAATGATTTTAGTATATTTTTATTTGTCATAGATGTTCTAATGTTTTTTACAGTAATATTAAAATCTTTAGTTGCGAATTTATCATTAAAATTTTCCTTACTTATTTCTAGTTGAGGGTCAAGAAGTTTTTGAATTGTTTTTTGTGCTTTATTTTGTCTCAATTTTCTTAAAACTGCTTTCTTAATTTTTTTGGTTTTTGGTGTTAATAGTTTGTCTCTCTTTATTATTTTTTTGTTAAATCTTATTACGCCTCTAGGTAAGGGAGCATTAACATTTTTTAAAGCGTATTTCATATAAGGTTTAGATAATTTACCATTAATAACGGGTCGTCCTTCGTATCCAAATTGTTTTGCTTTTTTCTTGAACTCCATTACCTTTACACTCTTTTTTA
>Ga0075447_10001746_pt1 | contig 10084 bp, 3 predicted proteins | sample CoawatmetaG10DNA_FD_72352 | JGI IMG/M metagenome (GOLD analysis project Ga0075447, IMG submission 72352) | Marine microbial communities from the West Antarctic Peninsula - Coastal water metaG104-DNA | ecosystem: Environmental > Aquatic > Marine > Coastal | place: Atlantic Ocean: West Antarctic...
GTCCTCAATAGTATATGGAGATTTGGAATTATCAAATACATTAAAAGTAAAGGAAATTGTATTACCAGTCTTTGCTATTTCAAATCCAGGCTTTAAATTATTAAATTTAAGATCTGTTGTCCCAGATCTAACAACAAAATCTCCTGTATTATTTTGTATAGTATATCCTAGTCCAAAGCCCCCGTTGTCGTTTATAGTAAGGTAATAGTCATTAATTGTTTTGTTTAGAGTAGCCGTTTCGCAAAAATTTGTAGGAGTTTTTTCTACGAAATCACTTCTTTGTATCCTTTCATATTTGTATCGTCTATTTGCCTCAAAGACCATATCACTATTTTTATCAAAATAAATTTTGTCAGTTACTGAGGTTTTTAAACTCGCGTTACTTCTTATAAGATTTTCTATATCATTTTGATATGTAACGTTAAAAACTGATTTACCATTTAATGCATCTTCTTTTGATGCTAAATCAGGGTAATAATATCTATCTACCCACTTTCCTCTTGTCCCTACAGCTCCAGATAACCAAGTACACAAATAAGTCGCATTCTCACTCCTAACACTATTGTTATCAAATCTATACACTCTGTCTGCTAAATATGGCTGCTTAAAGGCATAAGACCCACAGTCCGCTAATTTAGTATCATTAATATTGATTTTAGTGAAGGGATTTAATGATGATGGGGTGGTAAAGATAGTTGTACCAGTAGATATCACTATATTATAATTATTATAAACATAGTTTAGAGATATTGATTCGTTTCTCTCACTATCTATATCAGTGAACAATGAGGTATAATTTCTTAGATTACTTGCAAATATGTTAACGGGAGAGGTAGATAATAGGTTGTTAGAGGATGTAAATCCATCATTGTTATTTGCAATATTTTTTAAATTAAACAAGTTAAAATCTTGGCATTCATTATTACTTGAAGTATAGAGAAGATAATTTGACGTAAGGTTAAGATCGCTTCTTTCACCATCAATCCCCCGGCCGCCAGAAGTATAAGTTATAAATGATGTATTATATGGTGAAGGTACCGTAAAGTCAATTTCTTGATTTAATTTAATATTACGAGGTGTAATATACAGTTCGTTAAGATTATCTGTTTTTAGGAGTTTGGTAGCTATTAATTTACCTCCAGTACTTTCGATAATGTATCGATAATTATTTCCATCAGGACTCGTTTTTGTGCTGAATAAATTAATATACTCATCAAATTTATATTTTTGAAAGCTGTATTCTAACGTTGCTCCGGAGAGAGGTATTTTATTTTCTCCAACAAATAATATATCTCGTTTGTTTTTTATTTCTGCTTCATCAGAAACAACTAAGTAATACCTAAAATTATTGTCAATGTAAGCAACTCTACATGTATAATCATCTATTATTGTAATTTCAAAATTATCTCCTGTTGTTCCAATACCAGCATATCCGTAAAAAGCAGCGTTATATGGATCGCCATTATCTTCAAATACAAGGTGATTTGCAGACATAAATTTTATGTACCCTTTACCACAATTTCCAAAATTTAGAGAAGTGTAGAATTTTTCCGGAAGTATTTTATTATTATTAAAAGTAGTAACGTCACGGATTAACAGGTTATTAGTCAAATAAAAATTTGTAAAATTTAAATTTTTAAAGCTTTCCGAGCCTGATAGTGCCAATATAAAATTGAGCCCGTAGCTACCATTATAAGTTCTTGAAAATTGTTTTAGATCCAGGCCCGTAGGACAAAAATTCGCATGACACGAACTTAGTGCACTTAGACTAGATTCTAATACTAAACAACCCATTTATTATATTTAATATGGTAAGGCGTTATCAAATTAACTTAATTTAACAGTAGATAGTAAGTAGTTGTCAGAATTTCCTAGACTATTAATACTGTCCTGTAATATATCTTGAACTGGCTTTTGGCCATAGCCTATATCCGTAGCTTCATTTGATGCAACGCTAATATGTGTACCCGCTAATAAAATATCATTATCATATATTATAAACGATGGGCTCCCACTATCACCAGTATCAAATGAACTTAATCCAAAATGGTCTCCAGCGAATTGATCTGACACATGTTGTAAAGCGATCTTAGAGGTATCAAAAGTCATTTTCGGACTATTGTCGCCAAAAGACGGGGCATTAAATACATCATTTGTTCCTAGACCAGCATATCTATCAGTTGATCCTGTACCAAATGGTCCATTTCCGCCTTGAATTACTGCACAGTAAGTGGCAGAGAGGACAGCAGTTTGTATTCTTGTTTCATGTGGAACAGTCCACTTATATTTTGCTTTACCCCCTGCTACCAGCGGAAATTCATATTCAAAGAGAGCTAATTGGTAAACTTTTATATTACCACCTGTTGCGGTAGTATCTGTTAAATCCCTATCAAATTTAACCACTCTCAAATCATCTACCCCGGAAGGCTCATCAACTCCTACGATTTCTGCGGAAATCGCTCTACTTGAAGTTGAGTGCACTGATGTAGGTGCGTGAGATACATCATTGACAGTGTGTTCATAAAATACTGCTATATCTCCTACCTGGGGATCAGAGTAGTGCTTATTACCTACTGCGTGTTTTGGAGTTACTAAAGTAAGATTAGATTCACTTTCAAACCCACTGGCATAATAACTAGTACCAGAGAAGTTTAATTTATCTCGCTGGCCATATCCCCACCAGTTAGAGTTCCACTCAGCAGAAATAGTAGGCATATTTGATGAGCTCAAAAACAAAAACTTAGACTCAACTCCACTCGGATCGGCTAAGCCAGATATAATAGTTGATGTTGTATATATGCTATTAAGCCCAGTGAGATATGTACCTGGTAATTCATCCGGGATAGTCATAGTAGTAACAGATTTATTATCCATTTGGACAATATAGCTATCTACTTTTGTTAACATAGTAAATACAGAACTATTTTTACTGTCATCTAATAAATCTACACCTATTACCTCTAAATCACCTACCGTTTCATAATAGCTTTCTGTTCTTATATTTAAGGGTACTGTTATTTTGGTAGTTTCGCCTGATACATATCCTATGTTAATTCTTAAAGTTAAAGTCCGCTTTAAAGCATAGTTTGATGGATAGTAAGTATGGGTATAAAATTTATTTAAATATACCGGTTGAGCACCCTTTTTAATTTCCGGGTATATTGATTCATTTCTGTAATCTCTATATACTCTAATGTCAGGTTCTTCAATTGGTGACCCGTCGCCCCATTGAAAACCTAAATAGCTTGGAAACACATCACTAAAAACGTTTTTAACGTCAATAGTAAATTCTGTATTATCAAACAGATCGATAGAATCATAAGTCTGATCATTATTAGGAGCACTAAGCGAAGCCCGGTTAGTAGAAATATTAAGTTGATACGTGTTCATAATATTAGGGCTGTCTTAAACGGTGATGAAGTTACTCCCGGTACTCCTTGTGATGATAGTATTGGTGTCTGTGAAGAAAGAGAAAAATAAAGATCCGTTAGATTAATTGTCGTGTTTGCGTTAATAAAGTTGTACGTGTATCGATAATCATTACAGTCGTATTTTTCTGTTGTTAAAAAGTTTATTTTATTGGTATACTCAAATTGATAGTTGAGTAAAGAAATTCCCTGGTTCTGATCTTTAAGTAAAAATCCTAAGTTAAAGCGATTATTATCACTACTATAAGTCAAATGCGGTGTACTACATTCAAGAAAAACTACATCAGTGCTGAGTATATTAAAACAAGTATCGCTAACTGTGTTTATTGAAGCAATAGGAAAAACCCTTTCATTTGTTTCTTTTATGTAGTCGTATTTATAGATCTCCGGATATATCTTAATATCTTTAAAGTCAATCTGTTCCTGTTTCATTCTACAGTAAAATACAGAATTATCCACTCTAAAGCGATTGCTGAATTTTTGAAAAAAGTTTGTGTTTCCAGAGAGAGAAATAGCACTGGTGTTAGGGCTCACAAAATAGTTATTTTCAGTCTCGGTTTTTTCTATAACTAGGTAATCGCTTGTTTCTATAAATAAAGTGTCATAAATTATATCAAAATTAACTACAGATGTAGAGAGCTGGTGCCCTATTGTATTACTATGCTTACTAGCTAGATATGTTAAAGTATCTGTTAATTCTTTAACATTTGGATCGCCCGGTGCCAGACTTATATTTTTAACATAAATTTTACCTGTATGGTCTCTTTTGTCAAAAAAGCTTTCAGCAGCTGTTGTAGCTGTAGTTATAACTGTAGTATCGTATACTTCATCTCTATAATCAAATCTTTCATTTCCAGGCGTGTAATCAAAAATTATGTTATCTGTAAATAACCCACCGTCATAATTTTTTACTCCATTATCACCGGACTGTCTTACACTATATGTAAAGTCTCCTGAGAGCCCACCATACAGCGCTATCCCCGGGACATACGCCGTTCCTGGTCCCGTATCATCACATAATGCCCTTACTACTGTACTAGCATTATCATAGTAACCAATTCCCGCTTCTATCAATTCAGAAAAGTAGAATTGCAGCGCGCTGTCGGTAAAAGAAGAAAGCCCTGTTCTAATAGGCTCTGATAAAGCTTCGTCGTCAGAAAATTTAAAATAGGCCCCTTCTTTAACGTCTGCGTTAATTGTATACCCTTCAGGTCTTGGAAAGTCTACACCTAGCCAATCAGTAGGCTTAATTAATTCTTGATATGGACAAAAATATCTAAAGAACATATTATACGCCGATAAATGATTCCACCCTGTCAAAGCCAACCCGTCAGTAAATCCTGTCAGACCTGATCGTATAGTTTCAGAATAGGAAGAAGAGTCTGTGGTTCCATAATTAAACTCTACTCCTTCGCCATATAATGTATCATAAAATTGGTAGCCATTAAAAATAAGATTTTTAATAGTCAGTGAAGGCAGTGTAACAAGATTATTTCTATAATAATTATTATCTTTTACTAATCCAAATATATTACCTAATAGGTCTTGTTTCCCTTGATGTATATATCCCTCATCATACAAATAAGATAAATCTGTATTTAAATTAGTCCCCTGCCCAATTTCAGAATTATAACCTAAGAAGGAAGTGCTATGTTTGTCTGTATTAGGTTGGTTGACGGCGATTCCCTTACTGCTATTGTTAATTGATCTTGACGTATCGATAATGAAAGTAAAAATTTCTTGGTCGTTTGTAAAGATCTCCGGATCGGGGAAAATATATAATTTATCAGGCTCAAGTTGACCGGTTTGGAAAAATCGCAGTCTTTTACTTTCAATTGAAATTATTCCAGTGTTAGATGGCTTAAAGAATCCTTGATTTCTTTCACTAATTAAATCATTTGAAAATACTGAAGCGACTGTAGGAAAGTCTTGATTTAAAAAATTCGAACCAGGTGACTGTGCTTGTATTAATTTACCTGATAGACTTTGTAGCCGTGAGTTTGAAGATAGGTAATAAAAATCAGTACCTATAAATTTTTCGGTTTGCTTTCTTTTCGCATTAAAAAGAGGTGAAGCACTTAAAATAGGATTAAAATTTACTTCTTTGAGATCCTTTAATTCGTTACTTAATCCACTAAAGACCTTTTCAACTATGTCTTTATCATTATTTAAAAATATATTATCTTCAGGTTTGTCTAAGTCAAGATCTAGGTACCCCTTAAAGTTTTTACCATAATAATTTTCATCTGGTGGTTGATTAAAATATTGAGAAAAATTGTCAAAGTACTCTGTTATTGTTATTGCCAGATCGTCTTTAATAACATCTATATTGTAATCAGTATTTGCTGTGCTTCTGTTTTCTAAGTAATTTAAAACTAACTCATAAGTTGTTTGTTCGACCCCGTAATTACTGCCCCGTACCTTGTGACGGGTAGTAGTAAGATATAAGTCATCTCTTTTATTACTGTAATACGTTACAATTTCTCTAATTTTTTTACTAAAAAACGACATAGCGATTTCTAAATCGTACTTGTCATTAAAATCAATTTGTGTTAGAAATGTTTTTTCAGCGTGTGTTGAAAAATTAAGAGTAATATCTCTTAAAAAATCCTTATATCTATCAATAATAGTTTCTTTATTATTTAAAGTTTTATTAACCGCTTTAGTGTTCCACTTATTGATATAACTAGTGTAATATTCTTGCAGCCCTTCAGGTTCGTAGGTCTCTCTTACATTTTTGACAAAATCTAAAAATGAAAAAGGTGTATTTCTATCTAAAGCATCCTTTTTCTTAATATTTGGATTTGTTATAGATAAATTTACACTAGGAAAGCCTTTAATGACATCACTCATTGTATATATTTATGACTAGAATAAAGATAGACTACTAAATAAGGTATTCCTTATTAGTATGTCATATATTTTGTCATCTCCCTCGAGACTGCTTAAAGGAGTATCAAAACTTAATGTGTTAAGAGGATTTGTAAAGTCAATTAGACTACCCATAATAGTATTATCGTACGCAGCAGACAAACTGTAGAAATTATAAAATTTATTTACAGTTGTGATATCATAAGTAGTAGGGAGAACTAAAGGCCATCCCCAAGCTGCACCACCACTTATGCCTGGATTAGTCACGTCTGTACTATAATTACTAAGTTTGTACGTCCCAGTGGGACCGGCACTTAGAGCAGATAGAGGCTGAAACGTATTTAACCGTGTAAAAGTGCCACTAAATTTTTCATATGCTACTATATCGGTACCAGCTGTTACTACATATGTTATTGTATCTAACTCACTTCCTAAGTTTTTACCATATGTAATTTTTGTAGTGTGACCTTTAGGATTATAATTTTCGTCAAATTTATTTTTGGCACCTCTAAATTTATTGTACTTGGTACTAAGAATCCCGACAATCCGCTTTATTAAATTAGGTTGTAATAATCGTGTTCTATCATATACAAGGCCTTCTTCATTTACCATATCAGCCAAATTAAGAAGAGTGTTAGTGTCGCAATAATCTAAATCATTGTTGTTTGCTACAAAATTAAAAATATTTTCATAAAGCTTTTTACCTAGAACTTCATAATTACTACTAAGATTGCCAAATACAGAACCTATAAAATCTGAAAAGAATATATTTTTGTCTAATAATATTTCCTGAAAACGCAAATCTTTTATAGTGCTTTCAAAATCAAAATCCTCGTTTTGTTTATATAGGGAATAATAATCCTTTGGATAGCATGTAAAAGCAGCACTTCCTGTAAGGGTTGATAGAGTTGTTTGTAAAGATGATGGGTTGCCGCAGTATTGGCACTTAGTGCTTAATGCTATAAAGGTTGAACTGCTTGAAAGATTATCGTTAAAAGTTAAGACGCCTCTGTACCAAAAGTTAGTATCAGTAACAGTTGAAAGCGTATCATTTAGGCTTGATATTGTGTAGTACTGTGCATTAACAGATGTGCCACTTAGGCCTCCTGACAGTACCTCAAAAATAGGATTACCAGCAGAGAGAGACTTAGCAACAGCACCATTCCACGCTTTAGGTGATAATATAAATGGGATGCCCAGTCCCTTATATTGGATAGGGTTTATTTTAAAGGAACTTACATCATCGGTAGATTGAGTACCCATACCATTAGAGGTAATTTCTATAGCACTTAGGGAATTTCCATTTAATGGTGCGCCGGCAAATGTACATTTACCATGTCCAGTATATAAATTACCTATAAAGGGGACAGCTAAATCCGCAGAAAAAGTAACAGTTAAATTATTTAAAAAATTCTGATTTTTGTATTTATTTTGGCCTCTAGAAAATATGTTACTTCTATCTTTAAAAAGAGAAACATTAAAGGAGGAGACATGTGAACCTGTAGAATCTTGATCTTCTGTTTTAAACCAAATTAATTTAGTTCCGGAGCTACCTGCTAAAACAGAAGATCCATGACTACTTGCGCATTTTACTATGGTGTTTGCTGAAAGTGTAGAATCAAAGCTACTAAGCCTTACGTATATATTCTCAGCCGATAAAGATATTCTCTTTAATTCTACATATTCATATGCTGACAAGTTAGGTAGCCAATTTTTTTCAGCAAACGTGTAGTATTTTTTTAGGTAATTAAATTTATTCTCATTAAGATTAAAATAATTAAGTACATCTATTCCTGATAAGCTAAAAAATATGTCTTGAAATTGTTGGTAAAAAGGAGTCTGAGAATTTATAATAATGCATTGAAAGGCGCCTGGGCATAATTCAAAATTGTCGCTATTAGTGTCACACCCTCCTCTCTCTTTAAATGGAGATGCAGTTCCTATGGTAAAGGTATTATCAATATAATCTTCAATCGTAACATCTGTGCTGTAAGAGGCTAGTACTGCATTATTATTACAATCACGGAGTATTAGCTTAACATTATATTGCCCTGGGTATTCATACGCATGCGTACTGGTAAGATGGTGACCAAAAGTACCGTCGCCAAAATCAAATGTAGCCTCTGTTGTATTTATATTTAGAGATTGTTCAGAATTTCTATTCGGAATTCTAGCTTTAAAGGTTAGCGGAGTTATAGAAAGATTATAAGAAGACAGAACCGCCTCGTTTTTATAATCTACAACATCAAAAAGAGCAAAATCTATTTGTATATTACTCATCTATTACTTCAATGCGGTTGCTAACAGATAGTGGAGAGTATAGGTATGGGAATTTAAAATAAGGTAATCGAGAATCTTGATTCATTAGCTGTATATCGCTATCCGGGTATAGGGGGTTAAATGTTAAAAATGATATACCTTCAAATATTAATCCCTCGTCACTATTTTGTGTGTAAATTCTTTTTACACCCTCTAAAGACAATATGTTACTCGTCAGGTCTGTTAATTTTATATTTTGCCCTAGGGTATTATTTTTAGGTAGAAAAAAGTCAGTAATAGTCGATACCGTTCTACTTTTAAGTGTCGATTTGTTAATTTTATTTTTAGTTTCTCTTACAATAACTAGCTTTGTTTGGTCGAGAACAGCCATAGACAATTCGCTTGTATTACCAAACCCTAGCCCAAATCCCATATATATGGGATCTCTTGGCACAACGTTATTTGATACCATTTTCTTATCCTTAGCCATATCAACGATAAGATTTTTAAAGGAATTAGACAGATAAGGAGGATACGACTCGTCTTCTGTTATAACAAACTTTGGAACTACAAAAAGATTAATATTGTTAAAATCACAAGCGTCAGCAAAGTTTACTTGATTAATAATTGCACGATTAACTTTATTTGGATCTACGCATATGTCATAAAAATATTGAATATATCCATTTATATACTCTTCATTACCTACAGCCACCACCCCGTCAATAATATTAGACAGATTCTTAGTTATAAAGCCTTCATAATCTTGTTCAGTAACTAACCTTAATTGCGAAGCGTAAATTTTAGGGGCATTTGTTTTTATCTGATCAACTGTTTCTTCATCTGTTAAAGTAGAAGAGTTGGTTGGATTATTAAAAGTAAGCAGAGAACTATTTCCGCCAGTAATAAAGGTAGTTTCTTCTTTATTTAAAAATGTATCATTGAAGATTAATCTTTGTCTGGAAGAATCATATGTGAATAATTTATTTCCATTAATTGCATTTTTACTTATTATACCTTTGTCGCTATCAGACAAAATATAATTTACTGCAACGATATCACCCTGAGTTAATTTGTTACCAAATATTCCATTACCAAATTTTATGTCAAAATGACCGTTTTCATTTAACCGTTTTTCAAATACTCGTTCAGTAGCTTTAGTTAAAAATATACTATCTACTTCTGAATATTCATAGTATAGCCCATTGTCTACTTCTTTTACATAAACACTTATTGTGTTATCTGCAATAAACCTATCATCATTTTTATCTACAATGTTGTCGACAATGATTGGAAGCACTTCAAATTTTTCTCCCTGAGCTGTATAATCAGGATATTCACCTACAGTCCCTTGATACAAAATAACTTGGTCATTAAGGGAGTCAACTATTTCCTTAGTTGTTGTAGTCTTATCAAAAGAAAAATGATTTATAAAATTATACTGTATGTTATCAACTAAAAAATAACTATATTTTTGAATAGTATAGTTAGCTGCAGCCATATCACCTGATGCAACTGCATTAATA
>Ga0075447_10001752_pt1 | contig 10052 bp, 6 predicted proteins | sample CoawatmetaG10DNA_FD_72352 | JGI IMG/M metagenome (GOLD analysis project Ga0075447, IMG submission 72352) | Marine microbial communities from the West Antarctic Peninsula - Coastal water metaG104-DNA | ecosystem: Environmental > Aquatic > Marine > Coastal | place: Atlantic Ocean: West Antarctic...
TAAATCGAATCAGTCTCAAATGATCCATCTAAAATAGTTTTAAAAAATGTAGGGCCATACAAATATGTTGCCATTTTATCACTATATTCTCTAAATTCATGGACTGGATGATCAAGTACAGTAAGGCTTTGTGAAAAGCCAAAATTATGAACACCATCACTTATCTCTCCAGAAAATACCGCTTCTCCATTTGAAGTCGCTGCAACATAGCTTGCTAGATCAAGCCATTGGTATAAAGACATACTAGTAACCATCTGGCCTTTCATGAAATCAGAGTACTTCTCTGTTAATTCTGGTCCTCTTTTAAAATAATCAAACTCAACTATCTCTAACTTTACTCCAAAGTAGTCTGCAATTTTTTGTGCTCTAGTAATTTCATATGGGTTGCAAACTCCAGCTTCTCTAGAAAAATGCATGCGGCCAATAACTGCACGAGTTTTTTTTGCACCATACATGTGAACCAAGGCCGCAAGAATTGAAGTAGAATCCCAACCAGAAGACAAATAAACTATATTTCCTTTTGTAGAAGATCTTTTTTCAACAGCCTCTAAAAATAGATTTGCATAAGTATCATGTTGTTCTTTAAAATCAAATTCAGCTATATTATGGAGCTTCTTTCTGTCTTTTAATAACTGAAATTTGTCATTTCTCCATTCTACTCTTTCATCAATTCCAATTCTCTTGATATTTTTGTATAAAGTATCTTTTTTAGCAGGCCTATAGCCATAAATATATAAAGAATGGGCTACACCAACTTGATCATATTCAACATTCTTAGCTTTAGAAAAAGGGAGTAAACCAAGATCAGTGGCAAACAAAATTGAAGAGCTATCCTTTTGAAAATATAAGTCAATTTGACCAAGTGAATCTGTGCCTATATTTATATTGTTACCATCAATATAAATATAAATAAACCTACCTTCTATTTTTTTTATCAATTCATTTGAATTTTCTGAAGTAAAGCATTGAACTAATTCATTATCAGAATAACTTAAGGTATCAGTTAAATTTGTATTGTTTAACTTAACTCCAACTATTTTTCCATAAATATAGAGCTTAGATTTTCCAATATCATAACTAGCAACTTCTTTATTAGATTCAACAATACATCCATTCTTTTGATATAAGACTTTACCACCTTCAATTAAACTTTTTCCTAGTAAATTTTTACTACCTAATGTAATTCTTAAACTCACATTTCCTCCATTATTTTATTAAGACAATATTAGACTTTCAGTTAAAGTTGATTAAGATAAATAAATTTTAAATAGACAATTCAAAAATTGTTTTTGAAAGAATTAACGCTTGTTTTTTAGCAAACTCCATTGATTCAAAATTTGTTTTAAGCTGAATAAGTTTGGGCTGAATAGATTCAGCAACTGGGCATAATCCTACTTTATACTCCATATTACTGTTTGGAAACTTCATACCCAACAAGGCTGGTTCAAGATAACTCAAACTCCAAGATCCATAAAAACTTTTCCCACCATTTTTTATAAAACAATCGCGAAATTTAACCCAAGAAATATTATTACTAGATGGTTCTAATTTCAGAGTAAATGCCCAATATGTATGAATAGCTTTTTCGGATACTAATTGAGGCTTCAACCATTCACAGCCATTTAATACAGTCATATATAAATTTGCAATATCTATTCTTTTTTGAATTAAACTATCAATTTTATCGAGTTGTGCAAGGCCCATTGCTGCACATACTTCAGGTAACCTAAAGTTAAAGCCTAATAACTCATGCCTTTTATAATCGGGTTGTTGAATTTTCTCTTTAATATCTTCGTTTGTAATAGATTTAGCGGTAAGTGTCCTGTAACCAAGGTCTGCAAACTTTCTACATTTTTCTGCTAAATATTCATCATTAGTAATAATGACACCACCATCACCAGTTGTAAGATGTTTGCTTCTTTGAAGACTAAAAATAGATATATCTCCAAAAGTCCCAACAAGCTTATTATTATATTTTCCAAGAACACATTGGGCGTTATCTTCTAAGACCCTAAGATTATTACGTTTTGCTATCTCCATTATTTTGTCCATTTCTGGAGCCAAGCCATATAATGAAACTGTTATTATTGCTTTAGTTTTATTGGTTATCTTTGCTTCTATAAGATTAGCATCAATATTAAAAGTATCAGGATCAACATCTGTAAATATAGGAGTCGCGCCTACATATAAAACTGCATAGCAAGTTGCCACAAATGTTAGAGGAGGAACAATTACCTCGTCTCCTGGACCAATTCCCAAAGCTAGCATAGCAGTATGAAGTGCAGATGTACCTGAGTTAACTGAAATTGCATATTTTGACTCAAATTTTTCAGCAAAATTTGTCTCAAATTTTTTTGTGAAAGCACCAGTTAACCCATTTTCTATTGCCTCTTTAACATAATTTAATTCTAATTCACCAACTCGCCACAATTTCTTAGACATGTGTAACTCCTAATTTCTTTACCAACTTGTAAACCCTCCATCAACCACAATATTTTGCCCAGTAACATAACTAGAGGAATCAGAAAGAAGATATTCAATAGTACTAAGAAGTTCGGCTTCATTCCCCATTCTATTCATTGGAACCTTATTAGAATAATTTTTAATAAAATCAACATCTTGGTTGCTATGGATACCACCTGGAGAAATGCAATTAACTCTAACGTTGTTAGGAGCCATATATGTAGCAAAGTATTTTGTTAAGTTTATTACTGCCGCTTTAGTGGCACCATAAATTTCAGGCGTTCTTCTATCGCCGTTATTATAAATTCTCATATCACCTGCAACCATGCCATAAATAGAGCCAATATTAATAATATTTCCAGCATTATTAAGTTTAAAGTAGTTATTATATGCAATCTGAGACATCAATATATTTGCTTTTATATTAACATCCATTACAAAGTCAATTTCATCCTCAGTTCGCTCTTCAAAGGGTTTAAAAACTGAAACTCCTGCATTATTTATCAGCACAGAAATATTTTCTTTATGGTGTTTTAAAACTGAATTAACTTCGATTTTTTTTGTAATATCTACTTGGTAGTAATCAATCTCATTATTAACCTGGTCGGCAAGGTCAAGGCCAATAACTTTATAGCCTAATTGTTTTAGTTTTGAAACAAAAGATTGCCCAAGTTGCCCTTCTGATCCAGTAATAATTGCTGTTTTCATAAAATATATTTCTACTAATAGATATTTAAATTTATATGTTCAATTTTAAATTAAGATCACTTTTTTTATACTTAAGAGTTTTATTTTTATTAATATCAGCAGCGTTAGGATTCTTTGCTAGCCAATCTAAGACATTTTGTAAATTAAAAGCATTGTCTTTTGGATATAAGTTATTAAAAATTAGCTTAAAAAGCTCAAAATCTTCATCGTAATCCAAAGTTAGTCTTATGTCCGAGTTAAAGCTATAATCAGACTTATACCTATTAACACTAAAGTATCTCTCATTTTCTAAATAATACTCCAAATACTCTGTATTTTTAGGCTCTTGAACAGTATTTAAAATTGTTTCCAACGTTTTTAAACTGAAAATTTCAGATGCTGTACCGTACGGCATATTGTCAGTCATAGTAACATTACATGAGGAGTACAAGTGGCTTTCAATTGCAGAATCAATAATATCCCCATCCCTTAAAAGATCATCACCTGTAATTCTAACAATTTGATCTAGTTTATAATATTTTGCAGCTTCATAAAAACGAAAAGATAAATTTTCAAGCGAGCCACGAAAAACAAAAATACCTTCACGTTTAGCAATTTCTTCCAATATATCATCTGATTTATCAGTTGAAGTTGCCAATATAACTTTATCTAAACTTTTACACCTCTTAATTCTCTCAATCAAAAGAGCAATTGTTTCTCGATCTTGAATTTTTAGTAAAGCCTTATTTGGTAAGCGACTAGAGCCACATCTGGCCACAATTATCCCACCAACACTCGTTATTGTATTTATAAGACGCAGTGGAGTATTTGCAGAAATATTATCACTTAAGTAAGTATTGACAAGCTGATGAGATGATAAAGGAATTTTATTGTTTGGATCTTTTATAAAGTCAATATGACTAGATAGAATTTTTGACTTTTTAATCTCATTTGAAGTTATTATGGCTGTCTTCTTAAAAGATTTCCTATATTTTTTTTCTGCCTTATTTAGAGTTCCAATTGAGCCCAATAGTGGTACAAGTATTTTTACCTGGTCAACAAATTTGCTAAAATCTTCCTTACTCAATGCAGATTCATAGTCCTCCCATTGATCATTTCTATTAATTGTAAAGTGCTTTTCAACTACACATGCGCCCTTTGCAAATGCCATTAATGGAGTAGATATAGCCTCAGGAAGATCTCCAGAAATATGATCAGCAAAACCAACCTTTACTCCAAATGCCTTGTACATTAAATTTAAATCAACTATCTCCTCAAGAGAATGTGATTCTATAGATGTAGGAAAAGTTTGTACTCCTGGCATCAGAATTAAGTTACTGCATAAATCTTTTTGCTGCAAATAACAAAGGAGTTGGTATATCTCCATTCTATGCGCCCCTCCAACACCAATTAAAAGAGTTTGATTAGTTTTAGCAACTTTTTCTATAAAATAAGTATTTAGTAAATCTTCTGAATGAATCTTAAAGCCATCTACTTTAATTTCTTTTGCAATCTGAAAACTTTCATTACCAAAGATGTCTGCAAAAATAATCAGATTTTTGTTGCGAGCATATTTAGCGGCATGAGCCCACTCTTTTTTTGTCAAAGCCAAGTCATTAAAGATTTGCCACTCATGATGGTCAACGGTAGCTCGCTCTTTAGGTAAAAAAATCTGAAACTTAATAATTTCAGCCTGGCTTTCTGACACTACATCTATTAATCGCTCTAATTTAACAATATCTCCATCATGGCCACAAGCAGTTTCAGCAATCACAAAGCCATTTTCAGATATTAAATTTTCAAAAATATCCATCACTTTTTTAAGCTCTCTTTTAATAATTTCTTTAGTAATTCTAATTTATTTTTTACTTCTTTTTCTGGGTTTCGCATAAAATCACCTGCTCCATTTCCAACTCCATAGACTGATGTTGGATTTCTGTAATTATCAACAACTATTTCATCTTTATGGGCCAATAAACCTCCAGAAACGATTTGGTAATTATGATAAAAGCCTCTTCCAGTTCTTTTACTTAATACCTCATGAGTTGAAATTAAAGAGACAACTAAACCCTCTAAAGCGCTCTCTATGCTTAGTCGATAGATTTCTAGTTTTCGTAGTCCTGCTATTTTTATTGCTTCTGTTGAAATAGAACCCTTTCCAATATCTATTAATAATGAGTGGTCAGGTAAAAAATCAATTATTGATTCATCAATCACTGGAAGGCCATCAGAAGCCCCAATCAAAATATCAGAACCCAGACATGCCTCTTTAATAGAGGTTGCAGAAAAAGCTTTAGCAATAGTAAAATCTGATTTAATCATATTTATTTGCTTTACAATTAAATCAAGCTTCTCCCTATCTCTCCTGAATAAATGAACATTTGCACCCCTTTCAACTAGTTTTTGGGCAAGCTTAGAGCCTATATTTCCCGCACCAATAATGGATACCTTTCTACCTCCAATACCTACTAAATCACTTGAATAAAATTCTGAGATAAATGCATCTGCTGCATCGACAGTTAAGTCATTTGATTTATAAGATATAAAAATACTTTTCTTAATCACTTCTTTAACTGCACGTTCAATATTTCCTGGCTCACCAGAGATTGAATTGTTATCAGAGATTTTTTTTTCTGCGTCAACAAATACATAGTCAACTAATCCATCAACCTCTATTGCAATTTTCTTGGCAATTTTCTCACTGTATACAATTACCCCAGACAGGACCACTTGTCCATAGTTTCTAACTGGGGTCAAGTAAAAATCACTTGTCTCGACCTTCGTCGTATTGCCGATTAGGAATACCGTTTTTTTTCTTTCTTTTTTTCCTATCTCTGCAATCTCTTTTAATGCAAAACTGATTGATTTCATATTATTAGGTTATATGTCATTCCAAGTAATAGGGTGGTCAGCATAAATATCTTTCTTAGCAGTCCTTCCTTCAACAATATTCAAATATTTAGGCAAGATTCCGCCTGAGGGTCCTTTTACAAATAATAAGCTTCTATCAATTAGTTGACCTTTCTTAATATCAGAGCTTGCATATAGTGATTTTCTTTGTAGATTAAATGTTTCATACTCTGTTGTTTGGACTTTTTTAACCCCATCACCCAATATTCCACTTAATCTCTTAGAAAAATCAACTAATTTTGATAATTCATCAGGCTCTGAAGAAAGTATATGATCCGGACCCTCAGATGTTCGATCAAGAGTGAAGTGGCGCTCAATTATATTTGCGCCAATTGAGAGTGCTATTTGTGAAACTGTCAATCCAAAGGTGTGATCAGAGAGTCCAACAGGAATATTAAAACATTTCTTTAAAGTATTTATTGCGTTTAAATTCATATCCTCCTCTGAGGCAGGATATGTAGAGTTACAATGTAAAAGAGCAACATTTAAATTCCCAGTTTTAGCGATCACTCCTAGCGCATCTTCAATTGCTCCAAGGTTAGACATTCCAGTGGAGAGTATTATTGGCTTATGAGTTTTTGCCACGTATTCAATAAGAGGAAGATTAACTAAGTCCATAGATGCTATTTTATAAACATTCACTCCCATTTCTTCAAGAAAATCTACACTTTCAAAATCAAATGGAGTAGAAAAAATCTCTATATTTTTTTTTCTTGCATATATAAATAATTCCTTTTGCTGCAAAAATGGCATAGCAAGTCTTTTGAACATATCATGCAAGGTTTCTTCAACCCCATCAGCTTTTTCAGCAAAATGAACTGATTTTATTTTTGAAGAAACTCTACTATCTGAGAGAAATGTTTGAAATTTTATTGCATTACAACCAGTCTTCACAGCCTCATCTATTAAAGCTTTTCCTACCGTTAAGCTTCCATTATGATTCATTCCAGCTTCAGCAATAATATATGGAGCATTATCATTACCAATTCTATGATCACTTATATTAAAAACCTTATTAAATTTTGATAATGACAGCTCCTTTATGTCTCGAAAAGAAGATGGGTCATCCTTAGAAATTGTTTTTACAAAATCAAAAGCCTTTTCAAAAATTATTTGAGTATCTGCATAATTAAACTCTCCTCCAGCACCCAAAGAATATAATTGCTTGATTTCACCAATAATGCTCTTAACTCTTGCCAATTCCTTGCTATAACCTTGAAATTGGATAGGATAAACAAATTTTTCTTTAATCATAGTGGAATTAACCACATCGGCTTTAGCTATTAATCCAACTCTTTCAACTTGCTCTATAATTTCATTGGTAATCAAATCAATATCTTTCATATCTAATTTATCACCAACAGAATATGGAACTTCAACTGTTATTAATGATTTTTCACTGGATGGAACTTCAACATTCATTTGTTTGGGCTCTGTAATTCTTGAAAAATAAACTTCTTTAGAGTCATAATATAACCAATGTGTATTCTTAGGCAAAACCCTCTCTTTCAAGCAGTCCAGATAAAAAATCATAACTCCTCGATATTTGAGCTTAGATGGCTGACCTAACATTTTCAATAAATTAACAATTGGTAATGATGATAAAACAATGTCATTTGCCTCTATATTGATTTCTTTATTTATTGTGGAGATCGAATTAATACTCCCATTATCAGTTTCAATTGAAGTTATTGGGCTATTTAAAAAAATATTTCCACCAGAACTTCTAATTTGATCTGCTATTCTCTCATAAACACGTCCAGCACCATTCTTTCCAACTGCTGTCCATTGTCCCTCAAAAAATAAGGCCTTCTTATCAAAAATATTTACTCGTTTTGGAGCCCAGTCTGCAGTCATATCTTTGACTGATATTCCCCATAATTTTTCAGGATACTTCTCGAAAAACATTTTTCTTAAGGTTTTTCCAGCTAGTGCCTCAATATATTCCTCATAATTACTTGCCTTGGCTTTATCCTCAGAATTTAAAGAGCTAGTTTCATTAATAATATTCTTTTTAATTTCCTTTGGATAAGAACTAATTGACTCCCAAGATAATGGATAGTCATAAAACTGGTCAAAATTCTTGCCTTGAACATTTTTTGACCAATATTCGCCTTCAATAAGCAAATCACCAAAATGCTCCTGCCAGTATTTAGCTAGTTTATTATTTGGGGTATGAAAAACATGAGGGCCAATATCTAAATTATATTGATTCCAGTTAAACGACCTGCACATGCCACCAACAGTATCTAGCGCTTCATAAATTTCAACCTGCCATCCTTGTTTTGCCAATTCATTCGCAGTTACAAGGCCTGAAGGGCCAGCACCAATAATTATTGCTTTATTTGTCTTAGCTTTCATTTACTTCCTAGTTGTATGTGGTAAAGAAAATATACCTAGAACTTATTTAATTTTGTTTAAAGTTAATGTTATTTTAATTACTCTTTTAAAATTTTCATTAAATACTGCCCATAGCTATTATTAATCATTTGGTTTGCCAATTTTTCTAACTGCTCGAAGTCAATCCAATTTTTTTTAAAAGCTATTTCCTCAGGACATGAAATCTTCAAGCCTTGTCTATGCTCAATTATTTGAACGAATTGCTGAGCCTCTAAAAGACTTTCATGAGTCCCAGTATCAAGCCATGCATAACCTCTTCCCAACTTCTCTACAGATAATTTTTGTTGTTCTAAATAAATCCTATTAAGATCAGTTATCTCTAATTCTCCTCTTGCAGAGGGCTTTAAACTCTTTGCATATTCTACTACATTGCTGTCATAGAAATATAGACCAGTCATGGCAAAATTTGACTTCGGTTTTTTTGGTTTTTCTTCAAACCCTATTACTTGATTTTTTTGATCAAATTCAAAAACTCCGTATCTACTTGGATCATTAACGTGATACGCAAAGATCGTTGCACCTTCGGTCTGGGCATTGACTGAGCTTAAAATATTTTCAAAGGAATGCCCATGAAAAATATTATCTCCAAGGACTAACGCAGAGGGGCCATTATCAATAAAAGACTCACCAATAGAAAATGCCTGTGGCAAGCCATCAGGAGAAGCCTGAATAGCATAACTAATTTCTATACCCCACTTTTCTCCATTACCCAAAAGCTCTTTAAACAATGGCAAATCTCTTGCAGTAGAAATAATAAGAATTTCACGAATACCAGCCAACATAAGAGTTGAAAGTGGATAATAAATCATTGGCTTATCAAAAACAGGTAATAACTGTTTTGATATTGACTGTGTTACTGGATAAAGGCGAGTACCAGAACCACCGGCTAATATAATTCCTTTTCTTTTCATGAATATTGCCTCACTACCCACGAACGATAATCCCCACTGGTTACGTCTGACATCCAATCTTGATTATCAAGATACCATTTAATAGTTTTTTCTATTCCAGTTTCAAAACTCTCTAGTGGGGCCCAATTGAGTGTTTTTTTAATTTTTTTAGCATCGACTGCATACCTTTTATCATGCCCCGCTCTATCAGTAATAAATTTAATCTGTGACTTGTATAAGCTTTTATTTTTTTTAGGTCTTAATTTATCCAGTATCAAACATACGATATTGACAACTTCTAAATTATTCTTTTCATTTAATCCACCAATATTATAGGTTTCTCCAATTTTTCCATTTTCTAAAGCTAGCTCAACTGCGTTACAGTGATCGCCAACATACAGCCAATCACGAATTTGCTTCCCATCTCCATAAATTGGAATATCCTTACCTTGCAAAGCATTATAAATTGTTAGTGGAATCAACTTCTCAGGAAATTGAAAAGGCCCATAATTATTAGAACAATTAGTAATAATTGTAGGCAAATCATATGTTTTATAATAAGATCGCACTAAATGGTCTGAGCTGGCCTTGCTTGCTGAATATGGACTATTTGGTGAGTAATTACTTTTCTCATTGAATGGAGCGGCATTTGCCTCTAATGAGCCATAGACTTCATCAGTTGAAATATGAAGAAATCGAAAA
>Ga0075447_10001755_pt1 | contig 10048 bp, 9 predicted proteins | sample CoawatmetaG10DNA_FD_72352 | JGI IMG/M metagenome (GOLD analysis project Ga0075447, IMG submission 72352) | Marine microbial communities from the West Antarctic Peninsula - Coastal water metaG104-DNA | ecosystem: Environmental > Aquatic > Marine > Coastal | place: Atlantic Ocean: West Antarctic...
GTAAAGGTGTATTAACATTCAAATTAACACAATCATTAATTTCTATTGCTAATAAGAATGCAAAGAAGCTGCTGGCTGATCCTAAAGGTTTGGATTATTTAAAATACAAAAATGCCTATCTTTTAACTCCTAATAAAAAAGAAGCTAGTGAAGCAACGCGCATCGTCATTAAAGACAATACAAGTCTAATTCAAGCACTTAAAAATCTTAAAGAAAAATGTAATTTAGCCTTTTCCCTCATAACTCTGAGTGAGCAAGGCGTAGCTATTTTTGACAATGAATTACGTATCCATCCTACTGTTGCTAGAGAAGTGTTTGATGTAACTGGAGCTGGTGATACTATTTTAGCTTCACTTGGTTATGCTTTGTCATGTGGCTTAGATATTGATAAAGCTATAAAGTTTGCCAACTTAGCGTCTGGAGTTGTGGTTGGGAAAATTGGCTCATCTACTGTGTCCTTAAACGAAATAAATGAATATGAATCAAGCTTGAATATATCTTCAAGTGATGAGCATGTTAAAAGCTGGGAAGAAATACACTCTATTACTAGTCAATTAAAAAATAAAGGTAAAAAGATTGTATTTACGAATGGTTGTTTTGATATTCTTCATGTTGGTCACATTAAATACCTAGAAATAGCCAAAAGCTTTGGAGATATTTTAATCCTAGGTCTCAACTCAGATTACTCAGTTCAAAGGCTCAAAGGGAAAAATCGCCCAATAAATGAACAAAATGATCGGGCAAATATACTTGCAGCTCTTGAAGTTGTTGATTATGTAGTAATATTTAACGAAGACACACCTTACGATCTAATTAAACTAATACAGCCAGATATCTTAGCTAAAGGTGGAGACTATAAAGGTAAAAAAGTAGTCGGACAAGATATAGCTAAAGAATTACAACTAATAAATTTTATTGATGGGAAGAGCACCTCAAAAACTATCAAAAGGATACGAAAATTATGAAAGAGATTATCCAAAATGAATTTAATGATCACATAAAAACTTCAAATTTACTTCACAATCTAACTGGTGCTGTTTCAACTTCTGCTCAACTTTGTATTGATTGTCTTAAAAAAAATGGAAAGATTTTAATATTTGGAAATGGTGGAAGTGCAGCTGATGCTCAGCATATTGCCGCAGAATTAGTTGGCAGATATAAAATTGATCGTCAAGGATTGCCAGCAATTGCACTTACTACTGATAGTTCCGCCCTAACATCAATTGCTAATGATTTTGGATTCAGCCATGTATTTGATCGCCAAGTCGAGGCTTTTGCAAACAAGGGAGATGTGGCAATTGGTATTAGCACTAGTGGTCGAAGTGAAAATGTAATCAATGCCCTTAAAATCGCAACAAAACTAGGGTGTAAAACTATTGGTTTAAGTGGTCAAGAAGTTGGAATGTTGAATGAGATTTGTGATGTTACCATTGCTGCACCCTCAAAGAATACACCTCGTATTCAAGAAATGCATATAGTAATTGGACATACGATTTGCCACATAATTGATCAACAATTCAGAAGTTAATTAAGTTTTTTTACTCCAATCAAAACCTCTGTAGCTTTAATTTTCTTCATACAATGATGATGTTTAAGGGGGCATGTTCTTTTCATACATGGTTGACATTTCAAATCCTTCTTTACAATTATGCTCTTATCATTCATCCATTGTGATGTTTCTAGATTGCTAGTTGGTCCAAAAATTGAAACTGTTGGAATCTTATAGGCTGCCGCTAAATGCATTGGCCCACTATCTCCTGTAATAAATAAATCAAGACTTGAGATGAGACTCATTAAATCTGTAATTGAGGTTTTAGCTGCTAAATTTTTGAAATTCTTAACGCCACTTTCAACCAAGTGCTTTTCAATGTCTGCTGCAATATCCTCTTCTTCTGGACCACCAAAAATAATAGTGTCGTACTGGGCAGATAAATCAATAATGACATTTGCAAATTCTTTTGGATACCAGCGCTTAGCATTTCCATATGAAGCACCTGGATTGATGCCCAGCAATTTATTTTTTCCATTTTTATTTTTATTTTTAGAGTGAATTACTAACTTAGAAGGAGGAGAGTTGATCTTAAGACTCTCATTAATAAAATTATTATATTTTTCTACCTGATGACCCTTGATAAAAATGCTCTTATCAAACTGGTACTTTTTCTTAGACATTACTAAAAATTTAATAAACTTAGAGCGAGAAGAGCTTCTGAAGGAAAAAAATACATCAAACTCACCAAAACTCTTGATAGTTTTATATAAATTAATATAATTTTTTTCTAAAATATGTGTTTTAGAAATATTGGGGCGATTTTTTAAAACCTCAATTGAAATAATTGAGCCTATTAATGTAATCTTTGGATCATTAAAAAAATTTGATAAATTTTCAATAGCTGGGGTAGCCATCACTGTATCGCCAAGCCATGTAGGAAGTTCAATCAAAATTTTCATTAAATCAGCTTATAGTGTTTTTTACTTAAATCCAAACCAAATAAATTTTCAATTATTATCATTATGCGATGTTTCTTTTGCTTAGAAGTTGGCTTATAATTTGGATCAACTTCATATATTCCTGCATCTTGAGGAAGCCAATCATTAAGAATTTCAGGATGTGTGCCTTTAAATTCTCTAATAATTGATTGGTCCATTTGAGAATAGTCAACTATGACTGCCTCACCACCCCAATACCTCTGCACCATACTACTCTTTAGGTTCATTTGTTTTTCACTTCTTACCCACCCATAATGATAACAAGTAATCCCAATTTTTTTTGCCCTTGGATATCTACCTTTTTTATTGGAATCTAGAACAAGCCAAAAAAGCCCATCTGGCGCATAAGATCTTATTGAGTTTTTAATAATTCTAGCCTCTGAACGATACCATCCTGGAGAATCAAGCACGCTATTCGCGTTTCCATAAAAGTGCATAAAGTCGAATACTAGTGCTTCAACATTAGTATCATTTAAATGCACATCCATAGATGCTCTAATATTCTTTAAATCCTTCTCATTATAAACCTCATCACCTTCAATATAAAAAACCCAATCACCAGTACAATTAAATTGTGCAATCATTTTTTGTTGGCCATAAACATAGCCACGATCTCTCATCTTGTCACTCCATTTAGACTCAATAATACGAATTTTATTATCTTTAATAGAGCGAATCATTTCTAACGTATCATCCTCACTCTCGCCCACATTAATAACAAATTCATCTACTATTGGCAGAATAGATTGAATAGATTCTAAAAACGGATAGCCAAGAATCTGCCCATTTTTAATAAATGTAAAAGCACTAACTTTCATCTGTTTCTATTGAATTAATTCCATTAGTGCACCATTTAACTTTATTAATTATTGCATCATTAAGCATTACATCATTTCTTACTAAAGATATTGTTGAGTTTTCATTGTGCCATAAATGAAATTGAATGGCATTAAAACGAACATTTTTTCTATTAACTCCACTATTCATTAAGCGTACTACGAATTCGCTATCCTCTCTACCCCAGCCTTCAAATTCGTTATTAAATCCATTGATATTTATGCTATCTTTTCTATAAAAAGCCATATTACAAGATTTAATCCCAGCTAAATGATTCTTTTGATTAGAAAATATTGAAGAAAGAAATTTTGAATGTAGGCAATTTTTTCTATTACTTAAGCCAGAAGAAAAAAATGAAAAATTAATTTTTTTTTCGGCTAAGGTTTTTATTGTTGCTTTTTGAGATAAAAGAACTCTATAACCTTGTACAAAGAAACCTAGTTCTGCGTTGGCAATATGATCTTTAACAAATTCAGGATGCAGTATCGTATCTCCATCAACTAGAACAATATAATCACCAGATGATCTAGATATAGCATTATTTCTTGACCTTGAAGCTCTAAAGCCCTTATCTTCTTGCCAAATATGAATAATATTAAGAATAGAATTACTCTTTAGCCTGGTAATTAAATCTCTTGTATCATTAAGACTTCCATCATCAGCAATAATTACTTCATTTGGAAGAATGCTTTGATTTTTTACGCTTTCAATTACTGCAAGAAGTGCGTCTGGCCAATTATAGGTAGTGATAATTAGAGTAAGTTTCATCGGATAATCAGTTATTAGATAAAATAAGAAATTATAGACCATTTATTTTATAAAGAATTCTATGGAAGAACTATCAATGTTACTAATTTTACTTGCACTATGAAAATTTCTGTTTACATTATTGCTTTTAATGAGGTCGATAAAATTCGTGACTGCATTAATAGCGTTCTATGGGCAGATGAAATCATAGTTGCAGACTCTCATAGCACAGATGGAACAACTGAAATAGCAATAGAATTGGGCGCGAAAGTAATCCACATCCCCTTTAATGGGTATGGAAATTTAAGAAACCAAGCTATTAAACATTGTACTGGTGAATGGATTTTTAGCCTTGACTCAGATGAAAGATGCACAATCGAAGTTAGAGATGAAATTACTGAACTTATTAAGAATTCACAACTAGATATATATCGAGTCCCAAGAAAGAATTTTTTTATGGGAAGATGGATTAAACACTCAGGATGGCACCCAAACTTTAGACAACCTCAGCTTTTTAGAAATGGAAAAATGACTTACACTAATGATTCAGTGCATGAGGGATATATAAGTCACAGCAACAAAGAAATAGGAGTTATAAGTAATATTATTTGGCAATTCCCATTTAAAAATATTGAAGAAGTAATGCATAAGGCAAATCGATACTCGAGCCTTGGAGTTGAAAAATTAAAAGAAAAAGGTAAAAATGGAAGTATTTTTAAAGCATTTCTCCATGGCTTTTGGTCTTTCATTAAGCACTATATATTTAAACTAGGCTTTTTAGATGGTGGAGCAGGTTTTGTGATTGCATTTGGAAATTTTGAGGGAACTTTTTATAGATACATTAAGCTTACCGAATCACAAAAAAACTGGAGCCCTCCAAAAACTAAAAAAATTAACAAAAGCTAATACTATCTTTTATCTTCATATTTAGATAGTATTTTTAGTAAAAATAAATACGGCAATGTGCGGTGATTAATTGGTATCCTAGGAAGCTCATATCTATCTGTTTGAGAATTTACCCTTCCTCTTATCATTGAGCTAGCGGAAAGATAGCCAGATTTTTTAGCAATATTAGCCAATAATTTATTAAAGCGGCCAAAAGGATAACAAAAATCAGTAATTGGAACTTTAAAAGTTTTTTCTAGCTCAATTTTGCAATCACTTATTTCTCTTTGGGCTGATTTCTCTGAAACTTTGGTCAAGTCAACATGTGTTTTCGTATGTGCTCCAATATCCATCCCAAGATTTAACCATTCATTAATATCACTTTCTGTCATTAAAGGGCTCTGAGTGATGCCTTTATCAAGATCCCAAGTATTTGATGTTCCAATACTTTCACTAACAATATAGCAAGTTGCGCTAAAGTTATACTTTATTAGTATTGGGGCTGCATTAAGTAAATTATTTTTATAACCATCATCAAAAGTAATCCCTACAACTTTACCTTTTTTATCTCCATCTAAATATGGTTTAAGTTTTTTTAAACTAAGAGCCTGATAACCTAGAACTTTAAGCATTAACATTTGAAATTCAAATCTTTTTGGAGGAACATGTAAACTCCTCATAACTGTAGTTTTTGGCATTGAAGCAATACTATGGTACATCAAAATAGGTATGTTCATACTTGGCATTATTTATTCAAAATTCTTAAAAAGCGCTGCTTAAGTATTATAAATAATGGTCTTTTAATAATAACGAATTGAGCTAAACGGACCTGTTCATCGATATGAAGAGACTTGTTCACCTTAAAAAAATTTATCAAAACATTTCTTGCATACTCTTTCTTTCTAGAAGTTGAATACAAACTAACAAATTTCTTCCCCTCAACTATTCTAAAATTTCTCAGTAAGCTTTCAGATAATGCAAATGGCTCTATTGTATGGGATGGAACTATATCTGAAAAAATGACCATAAGTTTATCAGCCCAATCAAGACTAGTCCTCATATTCGCGGTTATTCCAACCATTAAAGAACCCCATAAAGCTGATTTTTTTGATAATTCATAAAACTCATTATCAATTTCAATTTTCCTTCCTTCTAGATTGTCAACATAAACAGAGAATCTTTTTCTTTTATAAATTAATCCTTCATTGAGATAAAACAATGCTTGATTTGGTTGAATTAAATCAAAAAGTGGTAATGGTGATTTATGAAAATAAGTATCAGCGTCAAAAAATAAAATCTTATCAGAATCTTTTAATTTTAACGTATCCATAATAAATGCCAAACCACGATTTTTTATACGAAAGTGATATTTACCATTTAAAGACCATTCATTTTTTTGCTTTTCATTCATTAAAAATACATTAATTGGATAGCCTTCAAATTTCTCAGGCTTTTCAGTCAAAACAATAACTTCAATTTTATCTTCATCCAATATCCAGCTCTTGAATGTCAAAAAACTAAATATAGCCCCATCATAATAAGCCTGATCATTGCCATATACTATATATAACAAAACCTTTCTATCATTATTTTCTATTTCAATTGGAACAGGGATATTAATTGCGTCTTTTTTATTTTTAAGCCAACTATCTACTTCATTAAAAATAGTTAAAGGATCAATATTGTCTAAGCACTCACTGTTGCCGTGATTATTATCACAACCAGCATTTCCACACGCCACACATGGCATATTTGCCTGAAAAATTGTAACATTACCATATGTTTGCATCGGCTTATTCTGAGTTGCTGACATACTCAACTTATTTGACCAAGGGGACCACATTCTTAAGTTAGTTGGACCAAATATTGCAAAAATTTTCTTATTTTGAGAAGCTGCAATATGCATGTTTAAAGTATCCATTCCAACATACCCTAAGGACAACTTACTAAGTGCAAAAAACTCCTCTATTGATGTCTTTCCAATAAAATCAATCACATTTGGAAGGCTTGGCAACTCATTTTTAATATCTAGATCAATCTGACTATTACTTCCTGTAATTAAAATTGAAATCCCCAATTTGCTTAAATGAGATAAAAGCGAATCTCTTAAGAATTTAGGATAAATCTTATAGTTGTACTGGGCAGAAGGATGGAAAATAATAAATTCGTTAACTTTTATATTTTTTAGCTTTGTCTTAATATTTATAATACTTTTTTTGCGAACTTCTAGCTCATAATGTATATCTTTATACTTAATTTTTAATAGATACAGAGGTTGAAGATTATTTTGTAATATGTGTTGAGTGGTATCAAAATAATAATAATGAGTTAAAAATATTTTTTTCCACCAAGATTTATTGTTCTTAGCTTCTATAGCACTAATCGATTTTTTTCCTGCAGCTATTGCATATATAACACTTCTATCACTAGCTGTAAGATTAATGCTTAAATCATATTTTTTATAAATTTTAAAAAAAATATTTTTTTCTTGAGTCCATCTATTATTTTTCTTTTCTTTATATGAAAAGGTATAAATTTTATTTATAAATGGAATAAGCTTTGCAAGTGCATAAGTATCATCATTTATAAGTAAATCAATTTTTGGAGAATCATAATTTTCAAATAAAGACTTAATAAGAGTAGAGCTTAAAAAAACATCTCCATTAGATCTCTGAATTATTATTAATATTTTTTTAAATTTTGTCAAAATCTTTATATAAAAATGAACTAAAAAATATATACATTAGGGTTGTGTAGTGGCCTAATAAATAAGAGTCACTCAGCATGATAATTAAAAATAGTAATGGCAAAGCTAACCCTGTTTCTCTAATAAATCTATCTTTTGACAGAATTGAGAATTTAATTTGATAAAAAATAATTGATAAAAAACTAATTAATCCTATAATTCCGAGTTGAACTAGAATTAATACATACATATTATGGGGGTTAGTGGCATTTGTAAGTTCTGGAGTATTTTGCATATTGATTTTTTTATATTCTATTGGGAAGTCTCCTGTACCAGAACCAATGATCGGATTATTTATAATAATCTCCCAAGAATTCATTGCAAATACAATCCTTTCACCTACTGAAGTATTTTTATTTGTTTCAAAATTTTCAATATTTGTTAAAGTTTCAGTTACTCTGTTATGAAAAATCTCACTTGTATTAAAGGCAATATAAAAAAAACTGATAACTACAACAATACTTACAACTAAAGAAATCAGTTTTTTATAATTAAAATATTGAAATATTATTATACAAAGCATTGTGAAAAACATTACCTGACCTGCACGACCACCAGTTATGAACATATTAATTGACATACTTACTGAAAGAAAACTATAAAATACAAGTTTAAATTTACTCACAGATTTATTGAATAATAACTCATGCAGAATTAAATAAATTGAAAATGCTAAAATAGGATTATATGAAATATGACTCATAAAAGGAGTTGGGTTATAAACTGAAGCGTTCTTAAAAGGTGGGATAATTTCAAACCAAACTAAATAAGACAGCACTTCTGTAAAAAATATTGCCAATAAAAATGCTGAAATATAATACCTAATGTGCTCTTTTTTAACTAAAGTATATAGGATTGGAAAAAGCAACAAAAAATACCACATCTTATGAATGATATGGAGCCCCCATCTTAAATCCTCTGTCCATAAAAGCCCAACAATATGCAATATAAAAAACAAGATTGATGCGATTAATACCTTACTTTTAATTATTTGATCAATTTTACTTTTATAGTTTCCAGTTAGAGCCCACAAAATAACAATTAGTACAATAATTAAATTAGCGCCAAACACTGTTAGTGGCATCAAAAATGCTAAGGAAACTAATAAGTATTGAAATGTTTTATCTAGTTTAAAACTTTCAAGCATAGGAATCATTTACAATTGGATTAATAATATAATCAAGATTATACTTACCTTAATTTATGTCAATAAAAACTATTTTCCTTGATCGAGATGGCGTGATAAATAGAGAAATAAACTATTTACATAAAATAGATGACTTTGAATTTATTGATGGTATTTTTGAGACATGTCACCAACTAATAAGTCTTGGATACAAAATTATTGTAATCACCAACCAATCTGGGATTGCCCGAGGCTACTATAGTAATGATGACTTTAAAATTATAACTAAATGGATGATAGAACAATTCAAAAATAATAATATTAATATTTTAGATGTTTTTCATTGTCCTCATTCTCCAGATCAAAATTGTATCTGTAGAAAACCTAAGCCAGGCATGCTAATGAAAGCAAAACTTAAACATAACATAAATATGAAAAATTCATGGTTGATTGGTGATAAGGAAGTTGATATTCTTGCAGCAAATAGTGCAGGTGTTTCAAACACTATTCTGGTCAGAAGTGGCCATAAAATTAATGAAGATAATTCTAACGCCAAATACATTCTTGATACAATTTATCAAGCAAGACAAGTAATTACTAACTAGGCGTTTTATGCTTATTTTAAATGTAATAATTCATTAGCAACTCTCAATATACTCTGAATATTTATATCCTTGATTGAGAAGTCATTTTTATTAATCTTAGAGGGGTTTACCTTAGAATTAGATTCTAAAATTCTATTGATTTTTGTGACATATGTATTTCTATAACCTGGAGTAGGTCCAAATAGGGTTATTGATGGTACATTTAATGCCCAAGAAATATGAGTGGGACCCGTATCAGGCCCTATCACCAGATCAACCTGTGAAACTAGTGAGATTAAAGAATCTATAGATAGTTTTTCAGACACATTTACATCTGGAACTTGTGCTTTAATCTTCTCTGCCATTATTTTTTCCTTTGAGTCTCCCCAAATAATTATAAAATTAGCATCAATTAAAGTTACCAATGCAGCAAAATTTAATAAAGGATAACGTTTTGATTTATGAGATGCTCCTGGAATAAGTATGATATTTTTTTTTATTTTTGATAGATTAGTATTAACAAAAATTTGGCTAGAATGTAAAAAAGGAGATTTATGTTTAATTTCTATTCTATTGCTATCTAAACCTAATGCATAAGTTATAAGTTCTACATTTCGGTCAATAACATTTTCA
>Ga0075447_10001781_pt1 | contig 9978 bp, 11 predicted proteins | sample CoawatmetaG10DNA_FD_72352 | JGI IMG/M metagenome (GOLD analysis project Ga0075447, IMG submission 72352) | Marine microbial communities from the West Antarctic Peninsula - Coastal water metaG104-DNA | ecosystem: Environmental > Aquatic > Marine > Coastal | place: Atlantic Ocean: West Antarctic...
GCCCAAACTTATACCAATAAGCGTACCCAGAATCACTGACCAAAGCTCAATCGAAGTTAATATTAGAAGTCCGATAACCATGAATGAATTAGCCAAGGAATTAATCACGACCATGCGATTATAGACTTTAACATTCTCTTCGGCGATGTGGAAGTAACTGTAGTTCAAATAAAGAGAGTTTATAGGTATTTGAATCATCAAAACCAAGAGCTCGGGCTTATAATTGTCCATCTGACTCCTGAACAACCAATTATAAATTGGTTCAAACTGCCAAAATATTAACCCTAGAATCAATCCAGATGCAACCAGCGCAATCAAGTTCAGGTTAAAGAGTATATCTTCTCTTCGAAATGTTTTTTGACCTAAAAAATAAACAGCGGCCAAATCAGCTTTTGTTCGACCAAAAGCCTCAGCATAAGAAGGAACTATCGATAAAATCACCCAGATGCCTAAAGCTGTTGGCCCCAATGTCCGCGCGACAATAATACCAGTGGCCAGATTGGTAACAAACAGAAGTAAGTCACGCTGAAAGATTGAGAAGATTTTTTTAGCGAGGGACATTAAATAGATTCAGCACTAATAGATATATATTTTTATGTATGACCCTTGCCAATAAGGATATAACTGCTATTACTATCAGTACTTTCACCTACAGAGGTCTGTTTAAAGTTTGCAAACGATTTCGATTCTATCAACTCCTGCTTCTTATCACCTGAAGAAGCTATTTTAGTGATTATATTTTTGCGGAGAACCCAATTCCAGTCTTCATTCCGACTCCAGATTTCTGAGTTTCTATGTTGATCAATAATATAATGAAATGCATTCTCCGTAATACCCAGCCATTCTAAGAATAACTCCATATTCTTAGGAGGCAGTTCCAGATATTGCTGCATCAAATTAACCCCTTCCTCACGAGTCATATGACGTAAACGAATCTCTCGAGAGGTATGGTCAATAACCTTACCATAACCATGTTTGACCCATTTGATGTAATCATGTACATCAGAGTAATTCCAGCAGTCCACATTATTATATTTATCAAAAGTACGAGTCTGTGTAACTGTTTCGTAACCATATCCTTTTATCATCTGTTCATGCTGAGTGCGCGAATCCCAACGTATGTAATTACTTAAATATATACCCCGAACTCCTACCTGCTCAAGTTCACGATTATTTGGGTAAAGGAATGGTATAACATCTGCCTCAGTGATATTATCGAAATCATCTATCAGATCTTCCGCTTCATAGCCCATCAGATCATGTTCTTTTCGGTACTTTCGAGTCATTTCAACTTCATCAAGATGGCTATACATACCTACCTGATCAACGCCCTGATGTGCTCCCCAGATGACTAAAGGAATCTTAAGATTTACGGCTATTTGTACAGGATAAACAGTCTGGCCCGCAAGGCAGTGCCAATATATACTGCCAAATCTACGCATTGTGGCGCGAGTAATTTTCTTGACTTTTTCTGGACTAACAGTCAGCGTCATGATATCGCAGTTAAAACGGATACGAAGGTTTGAGAGATTTCTTAAGCCTACTGCCGTATTGTACTGATTGTTATATGTAACTAACAAAGGATTCATTCCATAAACATTCTTGACTGTATCTACAATAAAATACGAATCACGAGCACCACTAACCGGAATGATACAGTCATAGTTATTTCCTGAACGATTTTGGTAAGCTTTGAAAATAGTTTGCAACTTGCCACCACGCTCTGTCCAATCTAACTGGTCTTTTTCTTCATGGACCCGACAGCCACTACAAACCCCTTCTTCATCATAGGTGAGATGGAGTGGATGATGAGACGTATACAAACAGCGCGTACAAACTTGCATCAGATCACCTCTTTCTCAATTTTAAGATAGAGCAATTCATCCAAAGTTTTGTCATCTTTCTTCAAGAGTCTCCCCATCTCATCAATATAATTATCGCGATAAAGTGCGTGTGTTTCATGGCGCACTGGGTATTGTTGGGAGGCCAAAGCCTTGGTGATTGTGACACTGTGTTCAAAGAAATGGAAAAAATTAGCCGCTGCAATAGCACTTACCTCTGTCTTTTCCAACACCTCTAGCAAGTGAATGGGAACTCCAGCACCACCACAAGCAATGACTGGAATCTTCACAGCAGTACATATTTGATTAATTAAATCGAAATCATAGCCGCTTTTCATACCATCTCGATCAACTGAATTGATTAGGACTTCACCTGCACCAGACTCCTGCATACGATGAGCTAAGTCCCAAGGTGTTAATGCCAGTGTTTTACGATGCCTGTAGTCATAAACCTGATGACCTTTACTGATTGCACATGCATCAATAGAAGCTACAACGCACTGACTGCCAAATACCTGCGCTGCATCTGTCAGTAGAGATGTTTGATGAAGCAAAGCTTGGTTTAAAGCGATCTTGTCAGCACCACAATGCATCAAGTCATGAATATGGTTAAGACTTTTGATACCTCCACCAACCGTAAGTGGTACATGACAAAGTTTAGCCACCTCTTTCACCATAGCAAAGTCAGGCTTGCGTCCTATCAACGTGGCGGAGATATCTAACAAAATAATCTCATCTACCCCCCATTGATTCAAAAACTCAGCAGCAATTTCTGGCTTACCAATCGGCAGGTAACGCCTGAATCCGATACTCTGCACTACGATTCCATTCCTGACTACCAGGACAGCAATAATTCTTTTTTTCAGCATTGGTCGACTGCATTGAAGAAACCACGAAATAACTTAAGTCCACTAGTCTGGCTCTTTTCAGGATGAAATTGCACACCATGAATATTTTTATAAGCAATAGCTGCTGTTATTGGCTGATCGTAGTTGGAAGTAGCTACAACAAATTCTTTGCTACATTCATAATGATAACTATGGTCAAAGTAGAAATGGCTTGCTTCATCTGTACGAGAAAACAATGAACTTTCCTTGGTAACCTGTAAATCATTCCAGCCCACATGGGGCACAACATAGGATGAAGGTAAATTAAGTTTAACAACACGTCCAGGGATCCAACCCAGTCCAGTATGCAAACCATTTTCTTCAGATACATCAGCCATTAGCTGCATCCCTAGGCAGATGCCTAGAATCGGCTTATGTTTAGCCAACACTGCTTCATTAAGAATCTCATCGAGATGAAGTTGACGTAAATTACTGATACAAGTCTTAAAGGCACCCACACCTGGTAATATCAATGCATCTGCCGCAAAGAAGTCGTTTGGTTGATTTGAAATTTTGACTCTACGGTAATTCAAAGACCTGATAGCATTCAGGACAGAATAAGTATTACCCACACCATAGTCAACGATTACAATAGATGGCTGGCTCATAATCCCACACCTACTTTAAAGCGTGGCTTGTATTTTCCCAAACCTTTTCTAATAAAGAGTTCTTTATTAAACGATTTATCAACTTGTGCCCAAAATTTGTTAACGGTAATACCAATGTAGTCTGAAAATGCTTCTATAGAAGAAGCTGAATAAGTTCCATCAAATAGATTACAAAGAGCGATACCCTCCTCACGGGTTATACGGCCATTGCGAATATCTTCATTTACATAGTCGGAAGTCCGCCCAAAACCGAATTTAAGGTACTTAATCATCTGGTTCAAATTTACCCAATCTTCATCTAGTGCGGTCACTCCCCATGGGTCACCAATCTCCCAAGGTTTATTATTACGAATCTGAAGACCACGCAAGGTAGAGAAATTTGCATTGTCAAGTAGTGACCAATCCTTCCAGAAATAGCCTAGAAATTTTATCTGCAGATTAGCATCCTGCATCTCCTTATTGGAAGGATAAACATACTGAAGGATCTGATTTTTCTTGATTTCATTACTCAAGAGCCAAGTGATATCCGCCCCATCAAGAGTATCCATATTACGCAGGTTATTTCCATCAGCTCCACCATTCCCCATTACACCCAAATCACCAACTTGTAACGCGTTGTTCTCTCCCCACCAAATTAATGGTATTTGGTAGGCAATCGCAATACGTGGAACACTGCTATACAATGCAAGCTCGGTTGATTTACACCAGTTGGTATGCTCAATAAAACTTTTGCGCATGAGGGCCCGCCATGTCTGTGGTGCAGGACTAATTGAAATACAATCAAACCCAAGTCGAATCAAATTCGACACATTATCCACACCCATTTGGGTCAACTGTTCTGGAGGGTAGGATAGGCTAACAAGTAATGGGTTCATCCCCAAAGATTCTCTTACGAATATTGCCTGTCGCGTACTGTCCTTTCCACCACTTACTCCAATAATACAATCATAACCAGAATGATTGTGCTCTTTACCAAAGGCTATAATCTCAGCAAGCTCTTCCTTTCGCACTTCAAAGTCAACATCCAAAAGGCTTGCATGGTAGTTGCAAGCAGGACAAACACCATGATCATCAAAGCGAATATTTGGCCTTGTATCAGTCTGAAGGCAGTTGTTACAATACTTCACTGAACCACCATATCCTTCAGATGAATTATTCCTTCATGTGGGAGAACACAAACTGGGGCCCAAGGTGGCAAGGTTCCAAAAACTATCCTGCCAGCCTTTAATGCGAGAGTCATTGCATAAGTTTGACAACCTGCTACCCATTTAGACCGCGACAAAGCATCTGAAAGACTCCCCTTATCAATAAACATAGGCCATTGTCCATCGGCTAATACGAATTCATCATACTTTCCAGGTGAGTCTGATGGATGGGGTCGCAAACAGATCTTGGTATTCTTTGGCAAATTCAATTCAGAAAATCGATCCAGAAAGTAGCGTAAGGCCTGAAACTCACCTACTTCAACCCTGCCCCAATTGGACCGTGATGGTTCTAGCAAGTAAAGCAGTTCGTTTGGCTGATCTGGGTTGAGTGATAAGACATTACTTAATTGCTGCTTGACATAGTATCCTTGTTTCAAAACAACTGGTAAATCAGGAAAGTCTTGGATTGCAAGTTGTAGCGAATATTTATCAAAGACCCATAGTTGATCCGGCAAGACAATCTCTCCATTTCTTTTAAATCTATCTGCATAATTAGACCAATGATCCAAAACAGAAATTGAAAAAATTCCATTCTGATTTGCCAGTTGCCTAGCGCGATGTTCAAGATCACTTTCCCAGCCAGTGCCGGTTATAATACATTTGGTTTTGTCAAAAATTTCTTCTAAGTTGGAACAAAGTTTTTTTTCAGGGAACATTTGTCCCCAAAGATTAATAGCTGGCCCTTCCATGAAGGCAGAAGCTACATTAAGATCTTCCGCACTAATAAGTGCAAGCAGTTGATTTGCTCCACCTGCGTCATGACAACAAACACCTATCATTTTCTCTTTTTCAGACTCCACTTCATCAAATCCTAAAGGGTTATTACTTTTAATATGTCACACATTTATATTGCATCCTCGCCTACTTTACAAAGGATTGCTGTTTGATTTGTTCACAAACACGCTGTGTAGCAAGTGCCGTTAAACCTGTGCTAGCAAGTGGCTCACCTAGGCTGATTGTTCGGTAGATATTATCGATCGCCCGGATCATTGCATTTGGATATTTACCCACTCGACGAACACCTTCATCAAGCATTCTGTAGCCCTTGAATGTATCGCTATCTATGACACAGCGCTTGCGCCAGTATAAGCCACCGGCCTCCATGGTTAACACACCAAGCGAGAAGATAAATTGAAGCTCAAAAATCGTATAATCTTTAGCGTGCCCACAGGCAAGATGCACGGGTACTTCTTGAGGCCCAGACAACCAGACGGGAACCGTTGGGTCATCTGGAAAATAATCACATGTGGGTTTACCAATATTGACAATGTCCATTGGGCCAACCAGCAAATGCAAGAGATCCACCATATGAGATCCGTTGTTCAATATGCCCTTATTGTAAGTGCCCAAGACGGACCGCAGCTCGCCCCATCGCCCTGCTTGCATATCGTCTTTGAGCTTTGAAATATCTGGATCCCAACGTCTTGTGTAATTAACAGCGAGATGGATACCCAATTTTTCACATTCTATTACGAGAGCTTCTGTTTCTAAAGTTGATAAGGTTACTGGTTTCTCGCAGAAAATCACTTTAGGTTTAAAACGCAAAGCCTTTTTGACATTATGCAAGTGGCAATATGTTGGTGAACAGATACTGATGACATCAAACTGATGACCCGAATCCAAAGCTTCATCAATTGAATGGAATCCATTGGGTACCTGCCATGCATCAACAAATGCTCCCAGGCGGTTGTCATCTGGCTCTACACATGCAGCAACATAGAAGTGGGCGTCGCGAGAATATCCCCCAGCATGTGTTAGTGGTAAATCACCGGTAGATAGTCCTTGGTCAAAAACACCAGCAATGTTTCCGCAGCCCACAATGAGAACGCGTAGAGGGTTTAAAATCATAATCTTCCAAACGAATTAATTTTTACATAATGTAAACATAACCGATATTGCTACCTAAAAAGTTAAGGCCTCTTTACCATCTTTTCGACTGATGTAATCGGTGCCAAAACTTCCTGCCCAAAACTCTTCTTGTGGTGTTTCAAAATCTCTGTGATTAGTCATATCAATTAGCCTCTCTAAATAAAGCTTATAGTAACAGAAGGCGGCTCATTTTACGTGCCAAATAGATAATACTAGCGCTCTGAGTATTTTATAGTTCGCCACAAGAACCCGGCCAAATCTCGGCTGATCTTTTCGCTCTCGCACAATAAATGGTATTTGGCTCAGCTGATAACCTTTTTTCGCCGCATAGATCGTTAGCTCAGTCCCAATAGAGCTGTATGAATCAAAATGACCCAATGCTTCGTAAACCGTTGCACGATACGCCTTCATTCCACATAAGGGATCTTTAATTCCAAAACGAAGATTTGTATACAAAGCAAACATATGTTCCGCTAATCGCTGCTTACGGCTTCGAACTCCAACGACGACATCCATACCGGCATCAATTTCATCAATGAAACGCTGAATGAGTGATGGATCATGCTGACCATCCGCATCAACAGTTATAATCACCTCACAAACAATCTCGGTAGCTTTAATAAACCCAGAATTTAGTGCACCGTCGTAACCACAATTTCTTTTATGTGCAACGACAACTGCACCATTGCACATTGCCAACTCGGCCGTTGCATCGCTTGAACCATCGTCCACAACTATTGGCATACCATAATGTCCCGCCAAGGCAACGACACCTGCAATAGTCGCTGATTCATTAAATGCGGGAATAACAATACCTACTCGAGATCTATCCATCGAAGATGCTCCCCCACACCAACATTTCGCCTAATTCGTTTTCCAATTAATCTCTCAATTTCGAATGGAGGAAGCCCATCAGGCGGACATGGTCGCAATACAGTAAGATGGTCGCGGGATAAAATACTGCCAGCATCAAGGTTTACCCCCATTCGAATCGCACGCCGCTGCAAAACGACAGTTTCTTTTTCATTCTCCTCAACCCGCTTTATTCCCACCCCGAGTGCATTTTCTAATTCACGAGTACGATCGACCATTTCACGCCATGATTTCTGGTCCATTGAAAACGCATGATCTGGTCCGACTCGTTTAATATCATCGGTAAAGTGTTTTTCAATCATCCGTGCACCTAGAGTAACTGCTCCTAGAACTGTTGAGTGCCCTGGAGTATGGTCACTCAGTCCCAGAACCAGGTCAGGATACATTGCACGATATGCCTTTAACACATTCAATTGTATATATTTAAAATTCTGTAAGCTCGCAGTGTAATTCGTATTGCATTGCATTAGACAAAGCATGGGATTTATTGCTAGCCCCGCAGATACCGCACGATTTACATCATCAAACGTGGATGCACCCGTTGCCATAACATACGGTTTTTGTTTTGAGGCGATATATTCAATCATCTCGATCCATGTAATATCGCCAGAACCAATCTTGTATGCCGGCACATAAGGATCAATATGGTCAACCAGGTCTGTATCATATGGACTGGTAAAGAAGGCTATGCCTGCTTTATCACAGGTTTCTTTTAACGTGCTAGTCCATTCAAGACTGACGCTGGCATTCTTGTAAACCTCAAATACTGATTTTTTCCATTTAGCTTGGTGAGATTGTTGAACACTCAAGTTCTTGAATCCGTGATCACTGACGATTGTTTCAGCCCTGAAATGCTGGAATTTTGCTGCATCGGCACCAGTCTCCGCAGCCAAATAGATCAGCTCCTTTGCCCTTGCTAAGTCACCATCGTGATTTGCCGCAATATCAGCGATAAAATATGCAGGGTGATCCAAACCAATTTTTTTACCTTGAATTTCCAGTACAGAGTCAGGTTTTTTCATAATAGTCTTCTGCAGATTTTGTAATTTCCTCAGCTAAACTGGGTAATTTTATATTAAAGCACTGTTCAAATTTAGAGCAATTCATGCGCATATCATTTGGTCTATAAACCTGCAAGAACGACGCATCTGATGAATGAATTGGGCTCATTAGATGCACGGGCAGACCTAACTTTTGTGCAAACTCAAAATCAAACTCTGCTTTACTCATTCCATTGCTTGAGCCCAAGTTATATAGACCTATAGGCTTGCTGCGGATTACGAGCCCTATCATCTCAGCCAGAGTTTTCATTGATAATGGACCAAACAACACATCCGTGAGAACTTGAATGTTTTGACCGCTTGATAACGATGTGTATACCCAGTCTGTCAGACTTTGTCTACCACTTGCCTTACTACGCCCAATAAAATTTGTTCGCAATATCGTACTTTGCACCTGTCTGGCGGCAATCTCACCTGCATACTTCGTGAGCGCATAGTTATTCGTTAACGTAATTTCTTCTTCTACGTGCAGCCCTTTTCCATCGTACACATGGTCCGTAGAGATGTGAATAAGGTGGCAATTTCCCTCTGTTTGCCTAATCCAGCGTGTCAGATTCTCAACGGTGCGTGTGTTAACGAGATAACCTGTGTGTGGCTGCTGTTGACAAAGTTCAACGCTTGTCAACCCAACAAGATTAATAATTATGGTCGGCTGAATATCCGTTAAAAACTTGCAAGTCGCATCCCAATCACATAAATCAAATATAAAATCTGCAATATTATTATTTTCTGCGTGGGTAACAATATTGTCTCTACCCATTTTTAAATAAGGAACGAGTGTCGAACCAAGCATGCCAGTAGAACCTAATACCAAGATTTTATTCATATCCATTTATAAACCCTTGTTGCTCACTAAACCGAATAGCAATTCTGCACGTTTCCAATCGTCCAATGTATCAATATCAACGACTCGCCAATTTGGTATAGGATAGCCCAGACCATCCGTGTGCATTTTTTTATGCTCAAGCCATGCGTTAGCTTTACCCCAATAAAACTGCCCCGCATCGTGATACGTTTTTTCCAGATCCTGCGTGCGAGTCAGTTCAAATTCTGAGCTTAGGAATTGCATTCCACCAGACGGCAGTCGTCTCATAGCACGCTGCATGGGATGCGCATACTCAGTCACGGGATAAATAAATTCAGCGTCTTGTGTCTGGACTATTTTTAAACTTGCAACCAAATCATCTGCCACAAGGAGTGGCGAGCATGGGTATATGCAACAGGCATAATCAACTGTCCAGCCCAGATCTTGGCATGCCCTAACAGCATGCGCAATGACGGGTACAGTTGGGGTGTGGTCATCTGCCAAATTAGCAGGACGGTCAAAAGGCGTTTCTGCTCCCCATTGCCTGGCAATCTCGGCTATTTCCTTGTCGTCAGTCGAGACGATCACATGATCAAATAGACCCGATGCCTTGGCAGCGGTAATAGCATGGGCGATCACGGGCATGCCCGCAAACTGGTTGATATTTTTGCGTGGAATGCGCTTACTTCCACCACGGGCTGGAATGATGGCGATGTTCATGAAAGCACGCTCCTGATTGAATTAGTCACTTCACCTTGTCCTGATTCGATGAAGGTGAGTGCGGTCTGGGCAATGGTTTGGCGACAGTAGCGAATCATGATATTACATC
>Ga0075447_10001788_pt1 | contig 9956 bp, 9 predicted proteins | sample CoawatmetaG10DNA_FD_72352 | JGI IMG/M metagenome (GOLD analysis project Ga0075447, IMG submission 72352) | Marine microbial communities from the West Antarctic Peninsula - Coastal water metaG104-DNA | ecosystem: Environmental > Aquatic > Marine > Coastal | place: Atlantic Ocean: West Antarctic...
GCTATCTAGATTAAACCAATAATCTCTAGCCGCCTCTAATAGTACGTAAGTGCCAACAATATTGGTTTGAATAAATTCACCAGGGCCATCAATCGATCTATCTACATGTGACTCAGCAGCCAGATGCATGACGATATCAGGCTGGTGTTCATTAAACACACGTTTGATCTCATTCGCATCACAAATGTCCACTTGCTCGAATATGTATCTTGCATCGCTTTCAATTAAAGTTAAAGATTCTAAGTTGCCTGCGTAGGTTAGCTTATCAACATTAATAACGCTATGATTGGTGTTATTAATAATGTGACGAATAACAGCAGACCCAATGAAGCCTGCGCCGCCTGTGATGAGAAGTTTTTTTGAAGTCATTGTTTTTCTTTTAATATTTTCATACAAGTGTTAAGAGAAGACTTCCAATTAGATATTTTTATGTTAAATACCGTAACTATTTTATCCTTTTTCATTAAGGTGTTTCTCGGCCTTTTGGCTGGCGTTGGATATTGTTGCGAAGTAACAGGATTCACCTTACATTCTATCTTTTCTATTTTAAAGATTTCTTTAGCAAACTCATGCCAACTTATCTCACCCTCATTTGAGTAATTATAAATCTGGGTCGTTTGACCTAAATCTCTAAATTTTTTATGCCTTATAATTTCTAATATTACGCCTGCTAAATCAGTTGCATAAGTAGGTGAGCCCATTTGATCACTGACCACGCTTAACTCCTCTCGCTCTTTACCAAGTCTTAGCATGGTGCTAACAAAGTTATTGCCATATTCAGAATAAAGCCAACTGGCTCTAATAATAAGAGCATTCATTGGCATTGCTGTTTGCAGTACTTTTTCTCCAGCAAGCTTGGTTCTGCTATAGGCGTTGATTGGATTGGGTGTATCTGTTTCTAAGTACGGTTTATTACTCTCTCCGTCAAAGACATAGTCAGTAGAGACATGTATTAACTTTGCTTTCTGTTTGTTGGTGACCTCTGCCAACTGTTTAACGGCCAGATGATTAACTTGATTGGCAAGCCCTTGCTCTTCTTCTGCCTTATCTACTGCTGTATAAGCTGCACAGTTAATGATAATATCAAACTTATCATTATTGCCAAAGTAGTGGCTAATACTACTCTTACTACTGAGGTCTATATCCCCTCTACCAACAAAGATATATTCATTAGGGCTTTGATTGTTGCCTAGTTTGGTATCAGTATTAACTATCTTTTGAATAGACCTGCCTAATTGTCCATTCTTTCCGGTAACGAGTATTCTCATGACTATCAGCTACTCAAACAAATCTTTAGCATTGGCTAAAGATGGATGGGTTTTATCTTTGCCTGTGAGTTGCAGCTCCTCTGCTGATAATTGCCAATCAATTTTAAGCTCTTTATCATCAAAAGTAATACCCCGGTCATGTTCAGGTGCATAGTAATTATCTACCTTATAAGCAAAGGTAGCACTCTCACTTAATACAACAAAGCCGTGGGCAAAGCCTTGTGGTACAAAGAGCTGATGTTTGTTCTGTGCGGTTAGCTCTAAAGACACATGCTGACCAAAGGTGGGGCTAGACTTTCGTATATCAACAGCTACATCCAGTACGCTCCCCTCAATCACTCGTACGAGTTTAGCCTGAGTGTAAGGCGGTAATTGGTAATGCAGTCCCCGAAGCACGCCTTTAGTGGACTTAGAATCATTATCCTGTACAAAGTTAACCTTGTATCCGATTGCCTCTTCAAGCAGATCTTGCCTAAAGGTTTCTATAAAGTAACCCCTGTCATCATCATGAATAGTGGGCTCAATTAGTATTACATCTGCAATTGACTGAGGGGTAAACTTCAATTGACTTCCTCTGCGCGTCTAAGTAAGTACTGTCCGTATTGATTCTTAGCTAAGGGTTGAGCTAGCTCTATGAGTTGTTCTTTATTAATATAGCCTTTCTCAAAGGCGATCTCTTCGATACAGGCTACTTTTAAGCCCTGTCTTCTCTCGATGGTTTCAATAAAGGTTGAGGCCTCTAATAGGCTCTCGTGTGTTCCAGTATCAAGCCATGCATAGCCTCTACCCATAAGATCAACACTTAGACGCTCTTCACTCAGATACAATTGATTAATGGAAGTAATCTCTAACTCATCTCTATCAGATGGGACAACTTCACAAGCCTTCTTAATGACATCATTAGGATAAAAGTAAAGGCCAGTTACTGCATAGTTACTTTTAGGAGTTTTTGGTTTCTCTTCAATGCTGAGTACTTTGCCGGTGGCATCAAAATCAACCACCCCATAGCGCTCAGGATCATTCACATGATAACCAAATATGGTTGCCATGTTTTTATTTTTAGCGTTACTCACAGCGTTAGCTAACATATCAGTCATACCATGACCATAATAGATATTATCGCCTAGTATCAAACAGGCATCATCATCACCAATAAAACTATTACCTAAGATAAAGGCTTGAGCTATTCCGTCAGGAGAGGGCTGTACAATATATTCAAACTTCATGCCAATATCAGACCCATCACCAAGAAGTTGTTCAAACCTAGGAAGGTCATCAGGGGTAGAGATAATCAGCACCTCTTGAATGCCAGAAAGCATCAGCACTGACAATGGGTAGTAAATCATTGGCTTATCATAAATGGGCATTAACTGCTTAGATGTAGTTTTGGTAATCGGATATAACCTCGTGCCAGATCCTCCAGCCAGAATAATTCCTTTCATTTTTGTTTTTTTTGTTTTACTCATTAGTTGTCCAATAGTCTTTAATCCATGGAGATGGCTGAATGTGTCGATACCATTTTCCACTGTGCCCTATAATTGCCTCGGGTGGATTTGGCAAACCATGGAACAGGATAATTTTAGCCCCTAAAGGTATTGAAGGGGCAACGAACCAAGATTTAATCCAGGATGGGCAACATTTATACTTAAAGCTAGGGACCCAGTCATCTGGCCAATATTCTAGTTTGCCTAGTTTATCAATCTCGCGAGATAAATAGGCCTGCTCATGGCGCACCTCATTTTTTACTTGTTTAGAGTTCTTCTCAAAGAACTCTAATATATGAGCATATTGTCCAATTTCAAATCGAAATACTGAGGAGTTTCCCTCTCTTTGCTTTGGGCTCTTTTTATCGTGTGCAATTAAAAAATCACCAGTCTGACTAAAGAATACATTCAATTTTCCAACAATTACTATGTCCAAGTCAAGAAAAAGTGTTGGCCCAGAAAGTCCACCAAAATCTTTTTTAAATACAGTCAGTTTCCTCCAGCCGCGCTCAGGTGATCCAGGGGGAAGTTCTAGCTCTGGCAGTGCTTGTATCTCTACTTCAGATCTAATTCCTACACTATCTTCTGTGAAGCATACAAATCTAAAATTAGAATCCATGTTGCGAGATACCATTGCATAAAGACGATTTACGTATGCTGCTGAGAATTTTTTGCCCCATTTCATACAAATAATATTCATAACTTTATAAGGGTAAGAGGTCCTGCATTGTCAGAAAAAATATTAATTATAAACTACCACAAATCAATTTGTCTAAGAAGCACAAAAATTGAAAATTATAAGTAGTATTAATAAAATATTCACTAATTCTGGCTAAGAATAAAGAAATTTATTTACTAGTTAGCAGACCTATTAATTAAAGAATTCCTTTTTTGTGAGCAAGGAAGTTGGTCGCTTCAATGTGGCCTTTGATGCTTCCACAATCAAAACGCTTTCCTTTGAATTTGTATGCAATAACTTTACCTTGTTTTGCTTGAGTATTCAGAGCATCTGTGATTTGCATCTCACCACTCTTGTCTAGCTGGGTATTTTTAAGAATATGAAAAATATCTGGAGTTAAAATATAACGACCAATAATTGCCAAATTACTCGGTGCATTTTTTTCGTCAGGTTTTTCAATCATTTCTGTAACTTGATATAAATTATTTGAATTTTTGAGTAGATTGCCAGCAATAATTCCATATTTTTGGGTTTGATCCATTGGTACTTCTTCAATAGCTACAACTGAACATTTGTATTTGTTATATATTTCAATTAATTGTGCGATAACTCCACTTTCACTGGAATAACAGAAGTCATCTGCAAGAACTACAGCAAAAGGCTCATCCCCAATAAGAGGCTCACCAGTAAGGATGGCATGACCTAATCCGAGCATTTTTTTCTGGCGAACATATGTAAAGGTAGACTTTATGATGATTTCTTGAATTTCTTTTAGATAATGTTCTTTTGAAGTTCCATTTAATTGCGTTTCAAGCTCGAATGAATTATCAAAATGATCCTCAATTGCTCTCTTACCCCTTCCTGTAACAATTGCCATATTGGTTATGCCCGAAGACAGGGCCTCCTCCACTCCATATTGTAATAAAGGTTTGGTGAGAATTGGAAGCATCTCTTTGGGAACTGCCTTAGTAGCAGGTAGAAAGCGAGTTCCATAGCCTGCTGCAGGAAAAAGACATTTTTTAATCATTTATTACTACTTTTTTTATTTTTCTTAACTAGATGTTTTACCAGACAAAACATTATGCTGTAACCGACGTTAATATAAATTTGATATTGTTAACACTAACTAATAAATTAATCAAAAAATTACTAATATGCTCATACAGTAAAATCATTTTAAAGTAATAAAATTAAATTAAATGGGACCGTTTATTAAATCTTTACTCAACATAAACTCTGCAATCAAATAAATTCAAAAGTAATTTTTTTGAAAAATATCTCTCTTAATTAAGTCTCAAAACTCCACTCCACACCTTGCAATTTTAAATTAAGACCATCTCTATGAAAACCAAAAAAAAAATTCATAAATTTCACATTCTATAAGTTCTTTGTATAATTCTTCATCATCTTATAGCCCTGAGGCTAAGCCAATAGAATCAAAGTCTCAAAGGGAATTAGAGCTTTATTAAAAATTAAAAAATGCACTTGCGGTCTATTTGTATTTTTCGAGATATATCCAAACCAATAAATTTACAATACTATAGCAATCATGCGAGACTTTAATTTTTAATTAGATTTGAGTTAAATATGAGCCTATCAAAGTCAAAGGTTATTAAAATTTATCTATGGTCTTACTGTAAATTTCTATACATGTCTTGTATTTTTTTCTGAAATTCAGTCTTTCCCTTACTTATATTATTTTTCCAATTATTAGAGGAATTTTTATCTGCATTATCAGATATATATTTAAAGCATAAGAAATTGATTTCTTTCAAAAGGCAGGTTTTAGCAATAGCATAAGCTTCCATATCAACCAAATCAGTTAATATTTGTGGTGGTTGGTTTACAAAACTATCACCAGTACCAATTGATAAGCCACTCTTTCCAAAAGATATATTTGAAATTTTATCAAAAGGTGTTTCACCAATTTTAAATCCTAGTGAAGAAGCGTCCATATCTCTTTGAAAAAAATCTGAAACTTCACAAAGGCCACTTAGGCCTTTTCTTAAACTTCCAGCTGTGCCATAATTTATAATTAGTTTTGGTGCAAACTCATTAATAACTTCAATTGTTTTAAAGCAAGCGTTAACTTTGCCGACTCCTGTGTATTCAATATGAAAATCTTTTAATGAATTCTTAGGAAGTTCTTCTTCAAGCGCAACTAAAATAACTACATCTTTCATTTTCTTATTTCTTTGGAGATTGATTTAATAATATAATAAAAGAGAGAGTTAATTTCTTCATTTCTTAAAAGTAATTAGATTTATAGTAAATTGAATAAATATATTAACAAAATTTAGTTAAATTGACTAAACAGTTAACTCTCATTTAATTTCTTTAAATAACTTCCATCACAAGGAATATATCCTCTGGCATTCCTATTATTACACTTACTAAATATCTTACTCAATAAAGATCCATAAAACGTATAACAATATTTAAAGAGGCAGCTTTCCTTTGAGCAAAACAGTTTTAGCATATGAGTAGTTTATAATAGTTAATAAGTTAATTAACTTGTAAAAGTGGAGAGTTGGTAAGGTGATAAGTTAGTGAATGTAATTTTAATATTTAAAATAGGTCAACTGTTTATATAATGGCCACAGTTTAAAATTACTTTTTTAATGAGGATTTTTATAAAGTATTTTAATTAATAAAAGAAGGTTTTGATTTGTTAAAAAGAGCATTTGATATACTATTAACCCTAACTATTATCTTATTGTTCCTTGGATTTTTTGTATTGGTTGCATTGGTAGTAGGAAGAAAATTAGGATCACCAATTTTATTCAAACAATCTCGTCCAGGATTAAATGGAAAAGTATTTAGTATGCTAAAATTTAGGACAATGTCTAATGAACGTAATGAAGCTGGCGTGCTTCTAGCTGACGAAGCTAGATTAACTAAATTTGGCCAATTTTTAAGAGCAAGTAGTCTTGATGAGCTACCAGGATTGTGGAGTGTTTTAAAAGGTGATATGAGTTTGGTTGGGCCTCGCCCCTTGCTGGAAGAATATTTGCCTTTTTACTCAACTCAGCAGGCGAGGCGTCATGAAATTAAACCAGGAATTACTGGATGGGCTCAGGTTAATGGGCGCAATACAATTGGCTGGGAAGAAAAGTTTAATTTGGACGTTTGGTATGTTGACAACCAATCAATTTGGTTAGATATAAAGATTTTATGCCTGACAGTAAAAAAAGTCATTATGCGCAAAGGCATATCGCCTGCAGATAGTGAAATTATGCCAAGGTTTGATAAAGATAAAAACTAAATTAGCTATAATTTTCAATTTCTATTAGATTTTTAGTGAGAGCTGGAACTTTTTAAAATAAATAGTAGATTTTCTGGTAGAACTTCATTTTTTTTTGCATAAATTGGATTCAATCCTGTTGAGTTTTATCTAAAAAAAGTCTTGAGCTTAAAAGTGCTTTTAAGTATTTAAATAAATTCAACTGAACATTTTATGTATTGTTATTATTGGCATGCTATATTCAAATTTGAAATCGTATGCTTCCTTGTACTGTATCCTTTAACATATATTAATGAATTGGATTGGAATTGAATATAAAATTCAATATTAGGAATGGCACTGGTAAAAAAAGTTCCATCCAAATACAATCCGTAACTGATGAGTGAGTTTGTATGAAACAAATGAAAATACAATTCTTTAATCATGCTTGCTTTTCAATTGAATATAAAAATGACTTATTGCTCTGTGATCCATACTTAGATGGAACAGCATTTAATAATGGGTGGGACTTAATAGTTGAAGGTATCTCATTTGAATTTGATTATAATAAAAATAATTTTATATATTTTTCACACGAGCACCCAGATCACTTTTCAATCTCTTTTTTAAAATCAATAAGTCAAAATTTTAGATCAAAAATCACAATAATTTACCAAACTACTAAAAGTGGTCGTGTTGCAAACTTCTTGAAATCGATTGGCTATAAAGTCATAGAAGTTTCAGATAGAGATCAATTTCAAATTGGTAAGGATTTTTCTATTACTATTGGTCAAGTGCCATTTTATGATTCATGGGCACTAATTAATATAAATGGTTATAAGATTATAAATGCAAATGACTGCATCCTAGAAACGCCTCATAGGGTCAATGATATTAAAAAGGTTTCTCAAGGATGTGATGTACTTTTTACTCAGTTCTCATATGCAAATTGGGTAGAGGGGGGAAGTGAAATTGCTTCAGCAAGGAATAAATTAGCTGAAGAGAAGCTTAGGAGAATACAAATGCAAGCTTCAACTCTTTCAGCGCGCTTTGTAGTTCCATTTGCAAGCATGGTTCGCTTTTGCCACGAAGATAATAACTATATGAATGATTGTGTCAACACACCACTAAGGGCTGTTGAGTTCATAAATAATTCAACTAATGCAGAAGCTTATTTGATGGTTCCATATGAAATTTGGAATGGAGTCGACTCAAAAGACAATACTACTGCAATTGAATTTTGGGAAAATGCTTACAATTTAGCAATGAATAGAGCTCTAATAAAAATAAATAAATCTATTAGTGGATATGAACTTATGGAAGCTTCAAAATCTATGATAAATAGAGTAAAGAGTGTGAATAATTGGTTTTTTATTATTGCATTAAACTATTTTAAACTTCTCCCAGAACTAACAATGCATATTTCTGATCTTGGTGAAAACTATTCTTTTTCTTGGGGTAAGGGTCTTCAAAAAATAGACGATATTTCTGTTGATTTGACACTTAGTTCTGAATCTGTGTATTTTCTTTTTTCTTTTGATTTTGGCGTTGATACATTAAATGTTAATGCATGTTTTTCTGGCTCTTTATTAAGTAAAAAGAGATTAATTAGATGCTTTTCGCCTTTGGCATTGAACAATATGGGACTGTTTATTTCACTAAATGGGATTTTGAATATCTTAACTGATAAAGCCTTTCTAAAACAAGGATTGAGAACTGTAGGCATCATAAAGTAATAAAACTAGAAACTGTTAAATACAGTTTGAAATAATAAACTTTAAATTTTAGGCTATTATTTATCCTCATATAATAAAATATACAAAGCTAAAGATCAACAGCTAAAGCTATGAATGATTTCAATAATTGCTAAAAAAAATGCTTTAGTTTTAACAATTAAATCAATTCTCTACTATCAAATAATTCTGTATGAAGTCTTTTTTATGTAATTTTTTGAATCAGCAGTAAGTCTGTTATATTTCTTTATGAAATTAATACCAAATTATGTTTAAATTAATATCAAAATTGAAAATTGATTAGGGGTTGGTATTGATGAAAAATATTATAATTTTTGGAGCAGGGGGTCATGCAAAAGTTATTGTTGATATTATTGAAAAACAAGGAAAATTTAATATCGCGGGATTTATAGGTACACATCGTGAAAAAAATACAGTAATTATGGGATATAAAGTTATAGGAGATGAATCTTCACTTAAGGATATTATTTTTAATTATGAAATTTATGGTGGAATTATTGGAATTGGTGACAACTCAATTAGAGCAAAAGTTAGAGAAAAAGTAATTAAAGTTATTCCAAACTTTAAGTTTGTCAACTGCATTCATCCAAATGCTGTTATAGGTAAAGATGCAGCTCTTGGTGAGGGTAATGCTGTAATGGCAGGTGCAATTATAAATTCGTCTACCCAAATCAAAAATCATTGTATCCTTAATACCAACTCATCAATTGACCATGATTGTTTAATGTTGGATTTTTCTAGTATTGGTCCAAATGCAACTATTGGAGGTAATGTAAAAATTAGTGATTATTCATCAATAGGTATTGGTGCAAATATATTTCATAGTGTAAATATAGGATACAACTGCATTATCGGTGGTGGAAGTCTTGTGTGTCATGATACAAATGATAATTCTATTTATTATGGTTCTCCATCTAAATTTATAAGAGAACATAAGATAGGAGATAGGTATTTATAGGAAAATAACCATTTGATATCTTTTCTATTTTTTTAATTTTTATAGGTTTGAAATACCTTCTATTAGATCACGAAGAGATTTAATAGAAGGTATTTAATTTTCGTTACAGTAATTTTCTAGCCCTTAAAATCTGACTACTCACTTATAAATAAAAATCAATATTAGCTCTATTTCTGCTTCATGATCTTACATGCTGCAACCTACACGAAGCTCAAAAAAGATTGAGAAATTTCACACTCCAGTATTCTTTTATGTATTTCCTTCACTAACTTCTAGAACTAGCCCTTCAACACTTGGACCTAAAGTTTGAGGTGAATCACTATATTTGCTGTTTGAAGGAATTTCTTTAAATTGGAGAACATCCATGCGATATAATAACTTTCTCTCTGGTAGATGCCGGCTTAAATATTGGAGTATTAACTGGCTCACCTTTGCTAAATTTAATTTTTTGAGTTGTTTTGTGATAAATAATCTTACTAGTATTAATTTGAGTTGTTAAAGTGTTAGAAACTAATAAATTAAAAATTAAACTTAGCAAAGGTGAGCCAGTTTTAGGAACCTGGAATACACTTGCATCTCCTCTTGTAACT
>Ga0075447_10001798_pt1 | contig 9933 bp, 7 predicted proteins | sample CoawatmetaG10DNA_FD_72352 | JGI IMG/M metagenome (GOLD analysis project Ga0075447, IMG submission 72352) | Marine microbial communities from the West Antarctic Peninsula - Coastal water metaG104-DNA | ecosystem: Environmental > Aquatic > Marine > Coastal | place: Atlantic Ocean: West Antarctic...
GTGTTTTTTATTTTTCATCTGAAATTAAGCCTTTGATAAAAATTAAAAATAATATTGAAAAAAATCTCAATATTTATAATAGTTTTTTTGATGAAATGGCTACAGATTACGATGAAGAAACATTTATTAAAGATATTTACCAAGTGGAAAAAGGCAGCATTATTGAAATATATAATAATGGTATAAACAAGAAAAAATGGTACCACGGTAATGATTTTTCTTTTGATGAATCACTTTTAAAGTCCAAAGAAAAAACGCTAGAGCTTTTAGAGAATACATTGACTAGTGCAATTGATTTTCGAATGAGGGCCGATGTTCCTATATGTTTAACTTTAAGCGGGGGTATTGATTCAACAACAATATACACTCTAATAAAAGAAAAACTAAATAAAGATATTACGCTATTTACCTATATTCATCCTGGGTCTCCCACAAACGAATATAAGAAGGTTAAAAAACTTGTAGATAGTTATGGAGATGGTGTGGTTACCGTCCAATCTGAAGATAGTAATAATTTTAAAGATATTGAAGATGATCTAGATGCTGTTGAATTCCCAATTTGGGGTCTATCTACTAGAGCTTATGTTGATATGTACAATACTATTAAAAAAGCCGGATTCAAGGTTGTAATTGAAGGTCATGGGAGTGATGAACAACTTGGTGGTTATCCATATATGGTTCAGAGTGCTTTTTATGATTATCTTAAGCGAGGTAATTTCTTTAAAGCTTATGAGATGTTGAAAATAGGGCGATCTACAGGCCATAGCGGACTTGGTAATAAGTATGATTTTATGTTTAAAAAGTTTTCCAAGGCGATAGCCAAGTTTATTATTAGGAATAAAGATATTAAGTGTTTTCAAGAAAATATAGATTGGACAGTGGAGTTTAAAATATTACCTATTGTTCTTCGTGCATTTGATAGGTTGTCTATGAACTCATCTCTGGAGAGTAGGGCACCATTTATGGATTATAGAGTTGTTGAGCTATTTAAAAAACTACCCATTGAATATAAAATAAACAGTATTGGCAATAAAGCAATCTTAAGAGAGATACTTAAAAAATATAATAAAACTTATATATATGAAGATAAAGAAAAAATGGGATTTGCGTCTGATGTGCCAAAATTTTTCAATGTTGAGGAGAATAAAGAAAAAGCAAAGCAATTTATAGAAGAATTTGACATGGCTGAATTTGATCATCAAAAAAATAAAGCATTAGAAAGCATATCTCAAAGCACAATAGAATGGTCAGATACTTTTGAAATGTCAAAAGTAATACTAATATCAATGATTAATCAAAAATATGGATTAGATAATGACTAAAGTTGTAGGCTTTCTAATTACTAAAGATAGCAAACAGCCTAAATTTGACTTTTTCAATGTAGGTATCAAAATAATAACAATCCAACATTATGGATACAATATTTATTTATGGGGCATTGGTAACTTTAAAGAATGGAAAATCGATGGAAAATATTCTTTATCTTTTCCGTTGAAAGATACACTTTTTGATAGAAATGTTCTAATTAGTTTTGATGGTGACAAAATTATTATTGAAAATGACTGGTTAGGTTCTATTCCTATTTTTTATAATCCAAAAGAAAACATCATTTCTACATTGTCTAATTTATGTCAAAAAAATAAGACTATTAACAATGAGGGATTATCAAATTTTTGTGAGTTTGGTTATAGCGTATTTGAACAAACTATGTTTGAAGATGTTAAGTTTATGAGATATTACTCAAAAATTATCTTGTTGAACGATGTAAAAATAGAATATAAAAAAGACCCTGTTTTAGATAAGTCGTTTTTAGAGAAAACTTCAAGTGAAGATGAAGTTATTGGTCTTATGCAAGAGTATATATCAGATATTGAATCAAAAATAGATGGAGAGATTGTACTTCCTACATCTGGTGGATATGACAGTAGAATTTTAAACTATTTTGTAAAAGATAAAAAAAGGATACGAGCTTTTACTTATGGACTTAGTAAAGATCAAAGTCAAAGTATTGAAGTGGTGCATGCTAAAAAAATATCTGATATTTACAGTACTAAATGGGATCAAATAGATCTAAAAGAGTATCATGACTATATTAATAAATGGGTAGAAGTTTATGGTTTCTCTTCACATCTCCATGGGATGTATCATATAGAATTCTATAGCAAGATTTTAAAAAAAAATGAGTTTTGTAATACTTCTTTTCTTAGTGGAATATTTGGTGATATTTGGGCGGGAAGTATAAATTATGAAAATATAGTCAATTATCAAGATGTTAAAAATCTTGGTTACTCACATGGGATAAATTTAGAGTTAAAATATTTGAAAAAAAATTCAAAAGACAAGTTAAAACAGCAGTTCTTTGAAGAACATAAACAACATTTAGAAAGCGATAAGATTAAAGCTATTTTCACCATAAGAATGAAATTGATGCTTATCTCTTATTTAACACAAATCCCTGAGTATTTTGGCATGCCTGTTTGGACTCCATTTTTAAATTTTGATATAGTAAAAAGTATTTTAAATATATCTGATGAAAGACGAAAAAATAGAATTTGGCAAAGAGATTTTTTCAATAATAATAATTTAAATCTTGAAGATATGAATTTGAAGTCTACAAAGGGTAATAAACTGGATTATGAGACAGCACAACGTGCAAAGCTTGAAAAAATAGATATAGAGTTAATGGGGGAGTATGTTAATGAGGGACGATTAAATGAGATAAATAAAATGCTATCAAGCCTTACACCTTTTGAAAAAATTAAAAATCAACTCTTATATGTGCCTAAAATTGGTGGAGTGTTAAGAAGACTTGGATTTAAAAACGAGTACTTAAAAGCTCTTTATGAATACTATGTAATAAAGTCCATTGAAAAAGGATTAAAAAATGAGTTTTAAATTTTTTGCTTGTGGTGATATCGTTAATTTAACTGCTAAAGAAGATTTTATTGATGACAATCTAAAAGATATTATAAAAAATAGCGATGTAGCTATTTGTAATTTTGAAGCACCTATTGAAACTGAAAATATGGAAGCTATCAAAAAAGCCGGACCCCATATGTATCAGTCAAAAGAATCAATTAAATATTTAAACGATGCTGGCTTTAATATGGCTTCATTGGCAAATAACCATATTTACGATTATGGGCAAGAGGCGCTTGAAAATACATTATTGGAGTTAAATAAACATGGCGTAAGCTTTATTGGTGGAGGAAAAGACTTTGAAGATGCTTACGCCACTAAAATAATTAATAAAAATGGTATAAAGATAGGTTTTTTAGCTGTTGCTGAAAATGAATTTGGCTGTTTGCACGAAGAGCAAAATAGAGGTGGATATGCTTGGATTTTTCATCCTTTGATTGAAGACAATATCAGAGCTTTAAAGTCTGAAGTTAATTTTGTTGTTTTGATATCTCATGCAGGCGTTGAAAATGTTGAATTCCCTATTAAAGAATGGAGGGATCGATATAAAAGACTTTGTGATGTTGGTATAGATGTGATCATAGGTCACCATCCACATGTACCGCAAGGGTATGAAAAATATAAAAATAGTTTGATATTTTATAGTCTCGGTAATTTTTACTTTGATACCGCTGGATTTCAAGATAAAAGTGATGATAGTTATAGTGTGTTTTTAGAGTTTAATAAAGACAGCTCAAAAGAATTTGAAATAATTTATCATAAGAAAACAAACTATAGGGTGCATAGGGTTGGAAAGCTAGAAGTTGACTTTGATTTAAACTCTTTGAATTTGCTACTTGAGTATGATTACCTAAAAAGAAACGATAAAATTTCCTTAAAATTATTTGATCAATACTATTATGACTTCTATAAAAGCGCGCTGGGGGTAATGCCCAAAAAGATTAAGTTATTAAATATAATTAAGTGGATACTAAAAAAAATATTGTTTCCAAGTAAAAATCAAGGTTATAGGGATTTACTTCTTCTTCATAACATTAAAATAGATTCTCATAGATTTTTAGTACAAAGAGCATTGAGTTTAATAATTGAGAAAGGTGAATGAATTTAGCTCCAATCATCTTGTTTGTTTACAATCAGCTCCAGTTCACTCAATAGACAGTTGAAGCATTGCAAAAAAATGAATTAGCAAGTGAATCAGAATTATTTATATATATTGATGAAGCTAAGAATGAAGTCACACGAAGGAGTGTTGATAAAGTTAGAAATTAAATAGTAAATATAACTGGGTTTAAAGAAATTACAGTTTTAAAAAGAGATAAAAACTGGGTGCTTTTATACTCTATCATCGACGGTGTTACCAAGATAGTTAATGAATAAGGAAGAATTATAGTTTTAGAGGGTGATTTAGTTACTAGTCCTTATTTTTTAAAGTTTATAAATGAGGAGCACTTCAGATTGTCAGACCACTACATATTAATGGTGAATTTAAAAATATTATAAGAAATAGTGATATATCTATTTGTAATTTTGATCTAAATGGTGTGCTTAGAATTTTAATCTAAATGGTGTAAAAATTGATAAACATTAATAGTTATGAATCCAAGTTACAAGAGTCTAGAAAAATTGTTAATGGGCCTGTTATGTCTATGCAACAAGTATGGGATTGGATTAAGGAACAAAAAATTAAACAAACAATAAATGCAGAGGTTATCCCTTTAGCGGAATTGAATGGATGGGGTGTTAACTCAGATACAGGTAATATTAGTCATAAAAGTGGGCGTTTTTTTTCAATTGTTGGCGCCGAATGGGCTGGTAAAAAATTCCCGATAATATTACAGCCTGAAATAGGAATTTTAGGTGTATTGGCTTCAACTTATAAAGGTACATTGCATTTCCTAATCCAGGCAAAAGTGGAGCCAGGAAATATTAACGGTATGCAAATTTCACCAACTGTGCAAGCGACTCGCAGTAACTATCTTCAATCACATGGTGGGAATACACCCCATTATTTATCATTTTTTTTTGATAATTCAGTCTCTGTAATTATTGACCAATTTCAGTCTGAACAAGGTAGGAGATATTACAAAAAAAGAAATAGAAATGTTATTTTAGAAACAGATTCATTTGTACCAGAAAAAGAGGGTTTTCTTTGGGTTACTTTAGGCCAGATTTATGAGTTATATAAAGAAGATCATTTGGTAAATAGTTGTTTACGTAGTATTTTAGCTACCATTCCCTGGGGCGTAAAATCAGAATCAAGATGGCGTGATGTTGAGTTGTTATCATACATGCGAGATAAAAAAGAACGCAACTCTGTGGCGACAAACATAATCCCACTAAATGAAGTCCAGGATTGGAATATTATAAATGGTAGATATGCTAGAAATGATAACTCTGGAATAGAGGTGCTAGGTGTTAGTGTTGAAGCAGGTTCACGTGAAGTTTCCCGCTGGACTCAGCCGATTATTCGTGAATCTAGATGCGGTGTATATGGTGTCGTAGTTACTAAAATAAACAATGTTCCACACGTTGTTTTGCGGTTCGCATCTGAGCCAGGATGTTGGGATTTTTCTGAGTGGAGTACTACATGGATAGAAAGAGATGGAAATGAGGGTTCAAATCCAGATTATTGGAATGATCTATTAGATAAAAGTAATAATTCTAAAATTGTATTTGATAAAGTTTTTTCAGAAGAGGGGGGTCGATTCTATCAATCTGCATTCCAACATCTTGTGTATTACATACCGGATATAAATGATAAGATACCAGATGACTATATTTTAGTGTCCTTCTCTCAAATTTTACAATTAATGCTTTTTGGACAATATATATCAATGGAATTAAGAAGTGTAATATCATGTTTTGATTATGAATGGTTTTGTGAATAATATTCTTCTCATTGGTTTATCTAGAATCGTAAAAAAACGTGTATTAAAAGCAATAGCTTCCATTAATGAGATAGAAAATTGGGAATGTGCTACAGTCTCACAGCAAGAGGATGCAAAAAAACTTGGTGCGCACAAGGTTTATTCAAACTACGACGATGCGTTAAAAAATACTAAAGCGCAGTGGGTGTATATTTCTTTACCTAATAGCTTGCATGAAAAGTGGATTAGAGCTGCTTTAAATAGTAATAAAAATGTTATCGTAGATAAACCTGCAGTTATAGATTTGGTAGTGGGGTATGAATTATTAGCTTTGGCTCGAGCTAAAGGATTGATTCTTACAGAGGCTATGACATTCGGATTCCATAATCAGTTTTCATTCGCAAAATCTTTATACGAAAAACTCGGTAGTCGAATACAAAATGTACACGCATGCTTTACAATTCCAGCGCTATCTGAATCAGACTTCAGAAGTAATCCAAATTTAGGTGGAGGAGCTTTTTGGGATATGGCTTCATATTCTACTGGTGTAGGGCGAGTGCTTTTTAATGAATTACCTGTAAGTTTAGATGTTTTGGTACAGGGTAGTTTAAAAAATATGAGTAAAATTAATAATTTTTCGATTCTTGCACAATATAGATCTGGAGAAAAGGTTACGGGCCACTTTGGCTTTGGTTTTGAATATGCAAATACCATTTCTCTATCTGGCCGCGATTTGAATATAGAACTATATAGACCATTTTCATTAGCTGAAAGTATGGATGCAGAGTTAAAAGGCTTTTCTAAAAATTTAGAAGTAAAATATACTGTTAAAGCCGACGATAGTTTTGTAAATTACTTGTGCTGGGTTATTAAATTAACCCAAAATGAACAAAAAGAAATGATATGGAATAATTTTGAGGAAGGATTGCGCGCAACTGAAATTCTTTGTTCAAATATTAAAAATAAGGAAAGAATGTAAATATGATAAATGTATGGAGTTATCTGAAAGAATATGAGAATGAGAAAGAAGAGATACTTAAAGCCATTATTAAAGTACTAGAATCAGGTCAACTAATTCTTGGGCCTAATGTGAGTGAGTTTGAAAGTGAATTTTCAAAATATTGTGGACAAAAATTTGGTATCGGAGTTGCAAATGGTACAGATGCAATATTTTTAGCGCTGAAAGCGTTCAGTATTGGTGAAGATGATGAGGTTATCACTGTGTCTAATACTGCTGTACCAACTGTTTCTGCCATTACAGCAACTGGAGCGCGCGCTGTTTTTGTAGATATTAATCCACTTACATACTTGATGGATGTAGAGCAAATAAAATCAAAAATTACAAATAAAACTAAAGTAATTATTGCTGTTCATTTATATGGCCAATGTGTAGACATGAATTTGGTTAATAAAATAGCGCATGACTTTAATTTAAAAGTTATAGAGGATTGTGCCCAATCACATGGAGCTAAGTTTAAAGGTAATCAAGCTGGATCATTCTCAGATATAAGTACATTTTCATTTTACCCAACTAAAATACTTGGCACTTTTGGTGATGGGGGACTTTGTGCAACTTCAAGTTCTAAGCTTGAATCTAAACTAAGAAAGCTTCGATTTTATGGCATGGAAAAAAGTTATTATTCACTCGAACAAGGTTACAATAGTAGGCTGGATGAACTGCATGCTGCAATTTTATTGAAAAAGCTAAAACATTTAGATGAGTATGTTGCAAGAAGGCGTGAGATCGCATCAAGATACAATAGCGAACTTGGGGGAACTTCACTTATCCTTCCTCACGAGGACGTTGATTGTGAGCACGCGTATTATGCTTACGTAGTCAGACATAGTGAAAGGGATAAAATTATAAGAGAGTTAACTGAGAAGGGTATTAATGTGAATATTAGTTATCCTTGGCCTATTCACACGATGCCAGCTTTTGATTATTTGGGATTTGCAGAAGGTAGTCTTCCTGAGTCGGAAAAAGCAGCTACAGAAATATTTTCGCTTCCAATGTATCCAACCTTATCTGATTCTGAGCAAGAGGAGGTTGTCAATATTCTAAAGTCTATTGTTTAATTATGCATGAATTCAATAAGTTTTATAAATCTTAGTGTTGTTGTATTTTCATTTGGAATAAAAAGTATAGATGTTAGCTAATTCTCTTCAAATTTCACACAGTAAACGAATTAATGCAATCTAATAATTTTGCTCCTATTGTTTTGTTTGTCTATAACCGCCCTTGGCATACACAGAAAGTTATTGAGGCATTGCAAAAGAATGAGCTCGCTTCAGAAAGTGAATTGTTTATATATGCGGATGGTGCAAAGAACGAAAAATTAAATAATCAAGTTTCACAAGTTAGAAGCTATATTCAAGAAGTAGGCGGTTTTAAAAAAGTAACTATTATCGAGCGAGATAAGAATTTTGGGCTTGCTAATTCTATAATTGATGGTGTAACAGAGATAGTTAATAAATATGGATATGTAATTGTTTTAGAGGATGATTTAGTAACTACTCCATTTTTCTTAAGGTATATGAATGATGCATTGGAGCTATATAAAGGTAATAATGAAGTTATAAGTATTCATGGCTTTCAATATCCATTGAAAGACTCTCAAAATTTACCAGACACTTTTCTTATCAAAGGCGCGGATTGTTGGGGTTGGGCTACATGGGCTCGTGGCTGGAGTTTATTTGAGCCAGATGGAAAAAAATTATTAGATGAATTGACATCTAAAAATATGCAAAAAGAATCAGATTTTAATAATAGTTTTGGTTATACTAAAATGCTAAAAAATCAAATAAAGGGCAAGAATGATTCGTGGGCTATTAGGTGGTATATGAGTGCATTTTTGAAAAATAAACTAACACTCTATCCTAGGAAATCTTTAGTGCAAAATATTGGTAATGATGGTTCTGGTACCCATAGTGGCTTAACAGAGCAATTTTTTATTGAAAATTTATCTGAAGCGTTACCATTGTTTGATAAGTCTAGTCAAATTGCAGAGAATTTTAAAGCAAAGAGCCTTATGGAGAAATATTTCAATAGCGTGAAGCGAAATTTTCTAGGTAAAGTTTTTAGCAAGATAAAGGAAATTATTACCAGATGAGGCGGTTATTAAAACTTTGGTTACCCCCTATATTATTAAAGCTATATCGTAGCTTAAATATAAGTGGTAATCGTTTTTTAGGAGAATATTCTTCTTGGGAAGAAGCTAGTAAAAAACAAAAGGATATGACGGTGAAGGTATATTTGAGAAAGTTAAGCAATCTCCCTTAAAAGTAAAAAATGTATAATTACTGCACTCTTTTTGATAGTAATTATTTAACTCGCGGTTTGGCTATGTATGAATCGCTTAAAAAATATAGTGATAATTTTCATCTTTATATATTTTCTTTTGATGATAAAAGTCTTAAGTTATTAAAAACACTTAATTTAGAATTTGCAACTGTAATATCCCTTAAAGAGTTTGAAGATAAAGAGCTTTTAAAAGTAAAAGGTGATAGAAGTGCCGGAGAATATTGCTGGACTTGTACTCCATCTACAATAAAATATTGTATTGAAAGTAATAATCTTGACGCTTGTACTTATCTTGATGCTGATTTATATTTTTTTAGCAATCCCGAAGTTCTAATTGACGAGATGAACGAAAAATCTGTCCTTATAACAGAGCATAGGTATTCACCCCAGTATGATCAAACTGCTATTAGTGGGATTTATTGTGTACAGTTCATGACTTTTAAAAACGATGAGAATGGTATGAAAGCTCTCAACTGGTGGAGAGATTCATGTATTGACTGGTGTTATGATAAATTTGAGGATGGAAAACTTGGTGATCAAAAGTATCTTGATGATTGGACTTCTAGATTTAAAGGTATTCATGTGCTTCAGAATTTAGGCGGTGGTGTAGCTCCGTGGAATGTACAGCAATATGATTTATTAAATGATGAAAATTTTCATCTTATCTTTTATCATTTTCATGGGTATAAGATACTTGAAAATGATAAGGTGGATTTAGGAAGCTATAAATTAAACGCAAATGATATAAATTTATTGTACAAGCCATATACAAAAAATCTTGAAAAAATAACAATAGAATTAAAACAAATAGATTTTGATAATGACTTCAATGGATTAGTCCAATAT
>Ga0075447_10001799_pt1 | contig 9932 bp, 8 predicted proteins | sample CoawatmetaG10DNA_FD_72352 | JGI IMG/M metagenome (GOLD analysis project Ga0075447, IMG submission 72352) | Marine microbial communities from the West Antarctic Peninsula - Coastal water metaG104-DNA | ecosystem: Environmental > Aquatic > Marine > Coastal | place: Atlantic Ocean: West Antarctic...
TTATCAGGGATTGGAGAGATGATTAAAGTTCATGCAATAAACTCACCTCAAAGCTTTGATCTATTTGCAAAGAGCTATGATTATGTAAAAAATGATTCATTACTAATGGAAAAATTTATACATCAGTCTTTGTTGATGAAAAAGAAGTTGATAGAAATTGATGAGTTTGATCTTGGTCCAAGGAATGTAATGAATTATGGGCATAGTTTTGGCCATGCTATTGAAACAGCTACAAACTATGCAATTCCTCATGGAATTGCTATAACTATGGGGATTGATATTGCCAACTATGTTGCCTCAAAATTGGGTGTTTCAAGCAGTAGTCATTTTGAAAGAATGCATTCAGTTTTAGACAAAAATTGTAAATCTTATAGAAAAGTAATTATTGATGTTAATTCTTTAATTTTGGCTCTTGCCAAGGATAAAAAAAATAGTCCAACTCAGCTCCGGCTCATATTGCCAGATTTAGATGGTAATATTACTATTGGTCTTTATGACAATAATGAAAGGTTACTAACTATCATTAAAGAGTATTTTTTTATTTTTGGAGGGAAATAAGTTGTCATCTTTAGCCGTTGCTTCTCGCTCATTCTCTAAAAATCCAGTATTAAGAAATATAGTGCTTAAAGAGTATCCTAGCGCAAAGTTTAATGATGAAGGACTTTCTTTAAGTGGAGACTCCTTGATCGATTTTTTGGATGGCTATGAAAAAGCTATAACTGCACTCGAAGTTATTGATGATTCAATATTATCATGCCTTCCAGATTTAAAAGTGATTGGAAAGTATGGGGTTGGCTTAGATATGATTGATCTTCAGGCTCTAAAAAAATATGGAGTTAAAATTGGTTGGACTGGGGGTGTCAATAAGCGCTCTGTTTCTGAGCTAGTAGTCTCTTCGGCAATTGCCCTTCTTCATCGCTCAGTTTTTGCTAATATAGAAGTAAAAAATAATCTTTGGTACCAGATAAAAGGCCGACAATTATCGGATTGTACAGTTGGTATTATCGGATGTGGAAATATTGGCAAAGACCTGGTTAAATTACTTAAACCTTTTAATTGTAAAGTCCTTTCATACGATATTTTAAGCTTTAATAAGTTTTATCAAGAAAATAATGTTTTACCAGTTAGCTTAGAAGAATTATTAAAAGAATCAGATGTTGTAACTCTTCATTTACCATTGGATAAATTAACTAAAAATATTATCAATGTAGATAAACTTCAAATGATGAAGAGCAAGGCTATTTTAATAAATTTAGCTCGTGGTGGCTTGGTTGATGAGGTTGCTTTAAAAAAAATGTTATTAGAAAAGAAAATAGCTGGCGCAGCAATTGATGTATTTGAAATTGAACCACCAATCGATAATGAATTTGCCCTAATTGATAATGTGTTGATAACGCCTCATATTGCTGGAAGTACGGAAGAGGCAATATTAGCAATGGGTATGGCTGCAATTGATGGCCTTAAAAATGCCAAAGATCCATTAGAATTTTTATAAGTTGTAAATTATATGAATATATTAAAATTTGGTATAGCCGGTTACGGCAAAATGGGAAAAATTAGAGAGAGGTCTTTAGCTAATAATGCAAACACGGAGTTAGTGGCAATTTATGAAATGAATGATCATAAATGTGAAGATAAAAGTGTAGTTGATTGTAACTCCTTTGAAGAATTATTAAATCTAGAAATTGATGCAATTTTTGTATCTTCATATGTTTCGTCTGCAGCTGAGTATACTATCAGGGCTTTAAATGCTGGAATACATGTCTTTTGTGAAAAACCTCCATCAATGAATCATGATGAGATGTTAGAGGTTCAAACAGCTGAAAAAAATACCAGAAAAGTTTTAAAGTATGGATTTAACCACCGCTATCACTACTCTGTAATGGAGGCAAAAAAAATTATTGATAAGGGGACTCTTGGAAAGATACTCTGGATGAGAGGTGTTTATGGAAAGGCAGGAAGTATAGATTTTCATGATAATTGGAGAAACTATAAAAAATATTCTGGGGGCGGTATTCTTTTAGATCAAGGAATTCATATGCTTGACCTTTTTAGATACTTTTCAAATGATGAGTTTGAATGTCTTAGCTCTTATTTAACAACATCATATTGGGATATTAATTGTGAAGATAATGCATTTCTAACTTTAAAATCGAACAGTAATAATATTTTTGCCACCCTTCATTCCTCTGCCACTCAATGGAAACATAAGTTTCATCTTGAGATTGCCTTTGAAGAGGGTTATATTAATCTTGATGGAATACTATCTGAAACAAGGAGCTATGCCCCAGAAAAATTAATTTTTGGTCTTAAAAATTTTGAAGATGTCGACTTTGCAATGGGAAAGCCAAAAGAATCAATCACTTACTTTGAACATGACAAGTCATGGGATCTAGAATTAACTGAGTTTATTGAAGCAATTTTTAGTAATTGCCCCATTATAAATGGAACAAGTCAAGATGCGCTTGAAATTATGAAGATAACTGATTATGTTTACAAGACTCCTATAATATCTAAAAATTAAATATGAACTACATTACAAGTGACTTCACAACTGCACCATCAATCAATTCTAAGGGGTTAAATTGAAAATTATTGCTATGATACCTGCTCGTTTAGGCAGCAAACGAGTTAAGAAAAAAAATTTAAGATTGATAGATGGGCTTCCTTTAATTCAATATATTATTAATGCTGCTAAACAATCTACCTTAATTGATGAGATTTATATAAATTCTGAGTCAACTCAATTTGAAGATATTGCTAAAAAATCTGGAGTTAAATTTTATCAAAGACCAAAGAATTTGTCTTCTGATGCTGCGACAAATGATGATTTTGCTCTTGATTTTATAGATCAGTTCGAGTGTGATATTCTTGTTCAATTATTATCAACTTCTCCATTTGTAACCCCAGCTGAAATTGATGGCTTTATAAAGGCAATGTTAGATGGTGATTTTGAAACAATGGTATCTGTTGTTGATGTGAGAATTGAATGTCTTTATAAGGGAAAAGCAATTAATTTTGATCAAGAAGCTCAAACTCCACCCTCTCAATTATTAGAGCCTATTAAGTCATATGCATGCTCTTTAATGGGCTGGGATGTAAGTAGATTTAAGGAAAACATTGATAAATTTAATTCCGCTTATCATGGGGGTGATGGTTTAATAGGCCTATATGAATTGAAAGGCTACTCAACTATTGATATAGATAATGAAGAGGATTTTTTATTAGCAGAGGCAATTGCAGCTGCACTTAAAAACCCTAAGTCTGAACCTAAATATTATTTGCAAGATAATAATGAGAGAAGTGAGATCGATGTTCCGTCAATTCTTGCAAAAGATGGCGTAAAAATTAATGATTTATTTGATGTTAATAATGAAATAGTTGCAGTGAAAGAAATTTTATTATCCATGCCTAATGACGTTTCTTGGAGCAAGAGAGTTATTGATACTGAAAGTAATTCAATGACAATAATTTGTCAAATGCCTGGAGAAGGCAATAGAAGACATCATCACCCTGATTGGAATGAGTGGTGGTATATATTAGAAGGTCAGTGGGAATGGGATATTGAAGGTGAAATAAAAACTGTAATTAAGGGTGATATTGTTTTTATGAAGAAAAATCGTAAGCATAAGATAACTGCTTCAGGCGATAGTCGCGCTATCAGAATGGCAGTAAGTAGGGCCGATGTTGCCCATGTATATGAGTCTAAATAATAAGTTTTAAAATTTAACTTTATGATTAATAGTGTATTTGATATAAATATAGACTTTTCGAAAAGTTCAGGATCTTTTTTGTTTGATCGTAGGACAAATAAGTCTTTTCTTGACTTGTTCTCAATGTTTTCTTCATTGCCATTAGGATACAATCATCCAATATTTGATGATAGTTTTGATCAAAAAATAAAACCTATTTCACGTTTAAGAATGAGTAATAATTTATTTTTTTCAAAAGAGTTAATAGACTTTCAAAATAAATTCAATACTATAAGTTTTCATAATAACTTACATCTTTGCTCAACTGGAGCATTGGCTGTTGAGGCCGCACTTAAATGTGCTTTTGAGTATGGTAAAAATCCAAAAGCAATTATCTTAGGATTAGAAAATGGTTATCATGGAATTAACAGTTGGGGTTTTACAACTGATAATTACATTTCATCAGTAAGCGAAAGAGTTAAATATTTTCCAAGAAATAATTGGGAAAATCTTAAAATTGAAGAGATTAGTGCCTTTATTAATAACCCTAAAAATATCATTGCTGCAGTTATAGTTGAGCCAATACAATGTACAGCTGGAGATATTTATCTGGAAATATCTAGGCTCAAAGAAATCGAACTACTATGTAAATCTAATAATATTTGTTTTATAGTTGATGAAATTCAAACTGGCTTTGGAGTTACAGGAGATTATTGGTATTCAAAGAAAATTGGACTAAATCCTGACATAATTATTTTTGGAAAAAAATCACAAATATGTGGAATCATGGCTAATGAAAAATATTCAGAGGCTATTAAAAGTAAATATAGGAAGTTGGAAGTAACATTTGATGGAGATTTGATCGATGCAATTCGATCTGAGTATATTATTAAGGCAATTGAAAAAGATTTTTTACTGGAAAATGTAAAAGAAAAGTCTGATATCTTAATGAAAGAACTATCAGGTATGTTTGACAATTATCGTAGCGAAGGGCATTTGATTGCTTTTGACTTTAAGAATAAAGCAAAAAGAGATATTTTTGTAAATCGTGCCTATTCAAATTTTCTTCTTGTGAATCCTACAAGTGAAAAATCTATAAGACTGAGACCAAATCTTGCATTTTCTGATAATGAATTAGATGAATTTCTCGTTAAACTTAAAGAGTCTAGTGTTGTATGAAATATATAATTGGTGCTTACGCGACTGCTCCATCGCTTTATCATAATGATAAAGCAGTAGAAACTGATTTTTATGTGAAATTAAAAAGAGACATTCCTGAAATACGTGGATTTGAAGTACCGTATTGGGGGAAAGGGATTCATCAATTCGGTTCAGAATACTTACTGGATATTATAGAGCCTCATTGGGATAATGTTCTTTCCTGCATACCAGGTACTATGGGAGAGTTGGGAAAAAATCCGAAGTTTGGTTTGGCATCTAATGATAAAGAAGGACGACTAGCTGCGGTATCTATGCAGAAAAGAGTAAATGAAATTTTGCATACAATGAACGATAAATATAGTCGAAAATCTGTTATTGCTGTGCAGATGGTATCAGCGCCTTCTTTTCCAGTAGAGGGCGTATCATCCTCGATTGATTCATTCAAACAATCGTTGGATGAAATATTATCCTGGGACTGGGGCGGAGCAAGACTTGTAATCGAACATTGTGATGCATCAATACCTAATCAATCGTTTGATAAAGGCTTTTTTAGGTTAGAAGACGAAATAGATATGCTTTCATCATTACAGTGTGAGCATAAACCCGGTGTGACAATAAATTGGGCGAGATCAGCTATTGAAGGCAGAAATCCTGAAAAGCCAATCGAGCATTTAAAATTAGCATCTCAACATAATATGCTCTCTGGATTAATGTTTTCAGGTGTTTCAGACAATGATGAACGATATGGCCAATGGAATGATACTCACATGCCATTTGCACGCTCATTTGATGTTGAATGTTTTGAAGAAAAATCACTTTTGACTTTAGATAATATTACTAAAACTCTTAATAGTATAAATGTGGGTATGCTTGATTACTTAGGTATCAAATTACTTTCTATGCCGATTGATGAGTCTACTGTTGAACGACGAGTAGGACTGAATCGAGACGCAATCACCATTTTAAATAAAATATTAGCAAACTAACTTATGCCACTTGCATTAAGAATTATTCCAAGATTAGATATTAAAGGACCAAACTTAGTAAAAGGCGTACATCTCGAAGGTTTGCGTGTATACAGTTGGAGAGCACCACATCTTTGGGAAAAAATTAATAGTGAATGGCTATTTAAATATCCTATAAAATAATAATTAATAAAGGCATTTTAATAAATTGATAGAACCAACATTAAGTAATAATAATCTGAGAATACAAAATCAACTATCTAAAGTAATCCGAAAAGAGCAGCTAACAGATAAAGTTGTAATAGTAGATGGTCAACCAGGTTCTGGTAAAACAATGTTAGCACCAATTTTAGCATCAATGGAGCGTGTAGAATTATTAAGCTACGCCTTTGAAGTTGAATTTATTTGCAGATTATTTCATTTAAATAAAATCGATACAGATGCTGCTATTGCAATGGTAAGAATGCTAATAGATCACAAGTTATATCAAACGATGATGGGGAGAGATACAAACTTTCGGTATTCGGATTTATCCAGTGCCTTTAAAGATGCAAATCCATGGAGGTATTTTAAGAGAATATTTCAAAAAGGTGATATGTTTATACCAGAACGAATTAAAACTGAACGGCCTATATTAAATCTTACTACCCACGACCTTTTAAGTATGAGTGATCCTGTATTTTCTGGGTTAGAGGACTCTGTTGTTCTTATTGAGGTAGTTCGACATCCATTATATATGGTTAAACAACAACATTTGAATATGGAACGTTTATTAAATAATTCAAGAGATATTAATATATACATTGAACATAATAAACAGCAATTACCCTATTTTGCAGCTGGCTGGGAAGAAATATTTATAAATTCAAACTCAATGGAAAAAGCTGTCTATTGTATTGAAAAAACAACCAATAAGAGTAACGATAAAAGAAAACAACGGGAAGAGCTTAATCCACTGTCAATTATTACTATTCCATTTGAAAAATTTGTCATAGATCCAGTTCCTTATATGAAAGAAATAGAAGCGAAGCTTGGTACTAAAGTTGGTGCTAAAACAATGAAAATTATGCGCAAACAAAATGTACCACGAAAAGTTCTGTCGGATTCGCCTGCTTTAGAGATTTATAAACGGTGTGGTTGGACGCCGCCCTCTGAAAAATCTGAAAATGCAGAACTTAATAAGAAAAGAGAAATGGTTGCAGAAGGTGTTTCAGCTGAAGCGCTAGCTGTTTTGGATAGATTATCTGAAGAATACACACAAAAGTACCTTTAAGTAAAAATTAATTAGTTATTTAAAGGTTATATAAAGGTTGAATATGTCAATTTTTATTATATAAATATTATATGAGGTATAGAACATTACTCTAGCTAAGAAATATGCAATGATCATCAACGGGAACAGCCGATTTGATGAGCTTAAAAGTTTATTTGGTGATTTAGACTATATTGCATCAGATTATATTACTTATGAATGGTTAAAGCCCTCTAATGTAAAATATTTATATGAGGAAGAAAGTAGCGGAAGTGATGAAAAATTAAACAATATTTACCGCGCATCATTAAATTGGTATAAAAATTCTGATGGGCGAAATATTTTTACTCATAATGGAGTTTCATTTGGCCCCGTTATTGCGAGAAGTGTTTCTTCATCATTTGCAAATGATTATAGAAATTATATAGCATTTAAAAGATTGCTTGAAAAATACGACGGTATTTATCTGAATGAAAAGTCTGCACCTAGTTTTCATAGAGTTGCATCTATTTTTGAAGATAAAATTAGTTGGTATGATTTCGAAGAAGAAATTAATATTCATAGGGCATCATCGCCAGTACGGACGGTTATTAATCAATTTCCGATAATACATCCTCTTTCAAAATATATTCGTTTATTACAAAAGCCAATTATGTTCTTCTTGAAAAATAAAAATTTAATTTTTTCAGATTGGACATATGATTCAATATTTAAAAAAAGGAAAGATTGTTTGTTATTAAATTCAATGCGTCCGTGGCAGGGGTATTATTTATCTGAATATGAATATTTTTCAAAAGAATCTGAACAAACTTTTCCTGATGAAATCCCATTGGATTTAATAAATCTCAATAGAGTTTGTAAGAGGTTTTGTGAGCTTAATATTGGTTGGGATGATGATCTTATTAAACTTTTTACAGCAACAATTATTCGCGTTTATAGAAATAGTTTTAAACACTTGAGACGCACCTATATACTTTATAAAACACTTTTTTCATATTACAAGCCAAAATCCATCGTCATACCAGGTGAAACACATTTTGCATATTTGATTGCAGTACAAATCGCAAGAGGACTCGATATCAAAACAATATTAGCTATAGATGGATATCATATTAGTAAAGATGAATCATGTCATTTTTTTTTAGAAAAAAAAGGTGATTATGTGTTTGATAAATATGTTGCTTACGGTAACGCACATAAAGATTTGCTGGTGAAGTATGAAGGTATACCTGAAAGTAAAGTTGTAGTTTCACGGTCACCATTGGTTTGTTCAATCAGAAAGAAAGCATGTAGTAAATATAATAATTATGTGATTGTTGTTGCCTATAGCCCAACCCAAACCAATCCTGATTCTCGTTGGGATAAACGATTAAAAATCGCATATGATATTGTTAAATGTATCATAAAGACAGACGATACAAAAATTTTAATTAAGATAAAAAGTGGTTCCGAATCAGAATATTCTTTTTATCATGAATATTTTAGCCGATTTAATTTATTGAATGATATTGAAATTGTAGGTGGTGACTTTAATGAATATGTCGGATCAGCAAAATACGTTGTAGGGCAACTGTCTACATCTCTGTTTGAATCAATTATTGCAAAAAAACCTTATTATATTTATGAGCCATATGAAAATGGACTACCTAACTCTAGCCTCTCATCTTCCTCTTTAGTTCAGCTAAAAGATGTAAGTCGAAATATCAATGAGTTAGAGGTTGCCATAGTGAATGGTCGTTCATATCATCTTGATGATAATAAATATGTTGTTGATGGGCCTGGCTTGGATGTTATTTCATTATGACCTTTTCTTTGAAATCTCTTATTGTGTGTGAAAAAATCAAATTTCGTTGGTTTTTTCGAGATTATAGACTCTACGGACGTGAAAGTAATGTATCTTCTCCTGAAAGTGTTAAAGATATAAATTCTTATTGTGTTGTAAAAGAGGATATTTTTTCAGCCTCTGATTATAGGAAATGCGATCATGAAGCTTCATGTATAGAGGATGAGTTATCTGGCGAGTTAATATTAGATAAAAAAATCAATTTTTTGTCTGAGTGGGGTGGTGATAATTATGCAAAGTACGTTATTGGTACGCAGATAATAGGTGAAGCTAAATCAGTATTAATGACATTTAGGTATGCTGAAAAGGTATATAGTGAATATGCTTTAACCGGTGATGTATATGTGATGCCGGAAATGTTTTCGTTAGACATATATAAAAAAATTAGAGCGATGGGTTTGTTGCCTGCTCATATAAAAATTCATCCCTTATTTAAATTATATAATTATATTTATCATTTTTCTAAAAATACTTATTTTTTTGTTAAGTTGTTATTTTTTCCCGAGATTGTTCTTTTAAAGACAAAAGACAAGGATATAGGCGGTGAATTTGTGTCTTGTGTTTATTTGGATGATGGTTTGATTCAATTAAATGAAGAGAGAAGTGAAAAGTTTAAAGATGATAATATTATTAAACTCTTCGACAAGGATAGTACGGTTTTTTTGAATACCGAAAAAACTAAGTCTCATTGGGTAGATAATGCAATGGATGATGACTTCCATACTTTGCATCTTGATGATTTATTAGCTTCAGTTTCTAAAAAACATTTTATAAAAAATATCTATAAGGATATTTTTTTATGGCGGCTTAGGCTAATAGGTCTTTCGGCTTTAAATTTTCGATTAGCGAGAACTTCTTTTGGGTTAGTCTATGAAAGAATGCGATGGGAAATGTTTTACCAGAAGTTTTCGGCATCTAATGTAATAAGGTTGATGGTTAAAGAGGATATAACCTCTTCTGTTGTTCATAGGAAAAATAATACTAAAACAATATTTGTGTATTTGTCCTCGACTGTATCA
>Ga0075447_10001803_pt1 | contig 9912 bp, 12 predicted proteins | sample CoawatmetaG10DNA_FD_72352 | JGI IMG/M metagenome (GOLD analysis project Ga0075447, IMG submission 72352) | Marine microbial communities from the West Antarctic Peninsula - Coastal water metaG104-DNA | ecosystem: Environmental > Aquatic > Marine > Coastal | place: Atlantic Ocean: West Antarctic...
AAAAAGAGACGTGAAGGTACACGTATCTGGAAAGGACAAAAAGGTAATGGTAAGTGTGTTTAGTGAGAAGGGGGATCTTATATATAGAAAAGAGCAAGAGATCCAAGACATGTCTAGATTAACAGACATCGATCTTAGTAGACAAATTACTGGAACTTACATTGTAGTGTTGGAAGGAAGGACCGTTAGAAAAACATTTAAAATTATAAAGAGATAATTTTTAGTCAATAAATTGGCCGGGTTTATTAAAAATCGACATATCACATTGATCTAATTTTCCAAAAACTTTGAATCTTTTTAATGCAATGTATCGGTAAATAGCGTCGGAAAAAGAAATAGGTAAAAAACTAAAAACTAATAAAATTTTCCAATATCCTCCAATTGTACTAAAAATTTCAAATACTGCTGTTGACTTAGTATAGATTTGATCGTTTTTTTGGAAAATTACAGTATCAAATTCAGAACTATTAAAATTCATTTTATTTAAAAGTTTTTGACCAGTTTTCCCTTGAAGAGTAGCGAATTTTAAATCTGAATCTATCTTTATTAAAACACTTACAAATGAATTGCAAAGTCCGCAAACACCATCAAAATATATTATGTTATTATTTTCCTTCATTTAAACAATATTTAAACGAGTTAAATCAGTTTTTGTTGTAAAAGTACCATAATTAACAGTTGCTTTATTTTTTTCAATTTTATCAATTGTTCCAATAGATCTACTGTCTTCTAATCTAACTTTATCTCCAACTTTTAATTCTATGTTATTTTTCTTTGGAACGATAATGTTTTTCTTTTTTTTCTTTTCTATTCTAATCACTTTTAACTCACTTTCAAGTATTTGAGCTGTTCTTTGCTTACGGTTTTTATCTAATTTATTTTTAGAGAAATTTGTATTTTTTCTCTTAGAATTTAGAGTATCTACTAATTTAATGACTTCTGAAACTAGATTTCTTTTTTTATTATCATTAAAATAACGCTGAGATATTTCATTTAATTTATTTCCAACCACTATCATTCTTTGATTACTATCAAACAGCTCTTGATAATTTATAAGCTTAGATTTAATCTTATCATTAGTTAAATTAAGTTTTTCATTTTCTCTTATAAACTTAGACTCTTCACTTTTTAAAGAATTAGCTGTCTTGTCTAGTTGCATTCTTTGTTTTTGAAGCTTAGCTATAGTGGCATCAAATCTTACTTTTCCTCTTTCAATTTTCTTTTTAGCTCTATTTATTAAGCTATAAGGTATTCCATTTTTTTCTGCAACTTCAAAAGTAAAGGAACTACCAGCTTGTCCTGTAATTAAATTAAATGTTGGCTCAAGTGTTTTATCGTTAAATTGCATATTGGCATTACTCATGAAGGGGAGTTCATCTGCTAATAATTTTAAATTTGAATAATGAGTAGTAATTACTCCAAAACTTTCTCTTTCATAGAAAACTTCAAGAAAAATTTCAGCTAAAGCTCCTCCTAATTCAGGATCAGATCCTGTTCCAAATTCATCTATTAAAAACAAAGTATCAGAGTTACATTTTCTTAAAAAACTATTCATATTCTTAAGTCTATAGCTGTAGGTGCTTAGTTGATTTTCGATAGACTGATTATCTCCTATATCGGAAATGATATTTTTAAAAATGGACATTTCACTAGATGGGTGGACAGGAATCAGTATTCCTGACTGTACCATAAGTTGAAGAAGACCAATTGTTTTTAGAGTTATACTTTTTCCTCCGGCGTTAGGTCCCGAGATAACTATAATTCTATTGTTTTTATTTAACTCAATAGATTGAGAAAAAGTTTTAGTATTTTCTTTTTTATTTGCAAGAAAGAGTAGGGGGTGGAACGCATTTTTAAGATTAACTTTTTTATCAATTGAAATATTGGGTTTAATAGCGTTTATTTCATTTGCAAACTTGGCTTTTGAATAAATCACATCAATATGAGCTAAGTAATTTTGGTAATTTAATAATGTAGAAATATGAGGATTTAAATAAGCAGTTAATCCTTTTAATATTTTTTTAATCTCTTGATCCTCATCATATAAAAGGTCTTGAAGTTTTCTGCTTTGTACTAAGGTTTCCTGAGGTTCTATATAAACGATACTACCTGTTTTAGAACTTCCCATCATTTGTCCTTTTACTTTTCTTCGATACATAGCTTTAACAGCCAAAACTCTCCTGTTATCAATAGTAGACTCCTTGATTTCGTCTAAATAGCCTGAAGAGTTATAAGAGGATAAAGCAGTAGAGAAGGTTTGCCTAATTTTAGATTTTGCAGTATTTATACCTTTTCTAATATCAAAAAGTTCTGAAGTTGCATTATCTTTTATGAATCCATACTTGTCAATTACAGAGTTTATTTCTGTTATTATATCTTTTTCCAACTCTAAAGACTCAGTAAGTAAAAAAATATTTTGGTAGTATGTTTTAAATTTTTTTAAAAATTTTATGTGTAAAATAGCGGACTCTACTAAATGCTTTATTTTTCTAAAAGATTCTATTTCTAATTGACTGTTTTCAATCTCAATTATTTTTAATTCTCTTGAAATACTTTCAAAACCATGGTTTGGAAAGTTGTTGTTGTTTTCTAAAGAAGACAGGTATTCGGATACTAAATTTAAATTAAAATCAATTTTCTTAAACTCTAACTCTGGTTGTAGATCATTTATGGTATCTCTTCCTAATGTAGTTACAGCATAACTAGAAATACTTTCTATTACAACATTGAATTCTAAATCCTCTAAAGTTTTCTTGGGAATTGACAAAGTATTTATATATATTTTAAAAGATAAAAATAAACAATTTCTTTGAAGGTAAATATCGAAAAAAGTTGGCTAAAACTATTAGATAAAGAATTAAATAAAGAATATTTTAAAGATCTTCTCTATTTCGTTAAAGATCAATATGATAAGAAAATTTGTTATCCACCAAAAAATCTAATCTTTTCAGCACTTAATAATTGTACTCTTAATAAACTAAAAGTCGTGGTAATTGGTCAAGATCCATACCATGGACCAAAACAAGCAAATGGACTATGCTTTTCAGTTGATTCAAAGACAATTAACCCTCCTTCATTAAACAATATATTTAAAGAAATATCAAGTGATTTAAATTGTAAAATTAGAGAAAACGGAAATCTAATTGACTGGGCTAAACAAGGTGTTTTGTTGTTAAATTCTGTTATGACTGTTGAGAATGGTAGTCCGGGGATTCATAAAAAAAAAGGATGGGAAAAGTTTACTGATAGTATAATTGAATTAATTTCAGAAAATAAAAAGGATGTGGTATTTATTCTATGGGGAGATAATGCTAAAAAAAAAGAGAATTTAATTAGAAAAAAAAATCATCTCGTTCTTAAATCAGGACACCCATCTCCATTAAGCGCAAATAGAGGTTATTGGTTTGGAAATAAGCACTTTACAAAATGTAATGATTATTTAATTAAAAGAGGATTAGATCCTATTAAGTGGTCTTGAATAAATAAAATTTAATAACTTTAAATAAAAAATGTTATTAACTACTACAGAAACAATTCCAGGAAAAAAAATCTCTGAATCATTAGGTATAGCCAGAGGATCTACCGTTAGAGCAAGGAATGTTGGTAAAGATATTTTTGCCGCATTCAAAAATCTTATTGGTGGGGAAATTGAGGAGTACACTAAACTTCAAGCGGATTCTAGAGAACAAGCATTGTCTAGAATGATTTCAGATGGAGAGAGTTTAGGTGCTAATGCGATAGTTAACGTAAGGTTTATGACTTCTGTAATATCTCAGGGTGCTGCTGAAGTGCTAGCTTATGGAACCGCAGTTAAAATGAACTAAATAAAGACATATGTATATTTACTTAGGAATTTGTGTAATTCTAATTATAGCTGCTTTAATCAACAGGTTTTCAAAAAAGGAAAATTTTGATAATAGAGATAATTAATACATTCCTAAAAGCATGTGTTAATAATTCTTTTTATCTTGCGTTAAATAAATACCATTAAATGAAAAAATACTTTCAATTTTCAGAAACAATAAGCGGAACGAATTACTTTTTAAGATTACTTTTTGTGATTTTACTTTCAGTCCCAGGTATAATAGTTTTTATCTCATTTTTTGCTAATTACTTAACTTCTAGCGGTCTAGTAGATTTTACAGACCCTAGCTTTGATCAGACTGCCTTTCAAGAAAGTATACAAGAAAATCCAGAAGAGTTTATGGATACTATGTTAAGTTCTATGACAAGTAACTGGATAATTGCCTTAACAATATCTTTTGTTCCTGCTTTATGGTTTAGTTTAGCCTCTTCTTATAAAAGGATATCCGCTTTATTTTTTGAAAATAGAAAAAATATATTTGCGATATATGTTGGTTTTGAACTTATATCAAATGCAAATGGTTTAGGAATTTTACCTATTTTGAGCTTTCTTAAAACACCTTTTTCAATTATTTCTATAGTTATAACTCTTTTTCTTATTTTTCAGAATTCAGAGATTGACAAAGATGACCACGAAGGTTAACCTCCAATTCTTTTTACTGAATGCCCCATACCTTCAAGAATAGAAGTTATTTTATCCCGATATTCTCCTTGAATTATAATCTGTTCATCTTTAACTGAACCACCTACGCCACATTTATTTTTAAGTATTTTAGCAAGATCTTTCATTTCGTTTTTAGATCCCTTAAAGCACTTTATTACAGTTACAGGTTTTCCTGCTCTTCCTTTTTTACTGTAGTGAGCTTCCAAAAATTGCTTTACAATTGGTTTACTTATTAAAAATTTAGAACTATCATTAGACAGTTCTAAAGGATCTATTAAAGATTGTAAATCTGAGAGAGAAGATAGTTTTTTCATTCCTTTTTCATTACCCCAATATCAATCAATCTATTTGTTAAAAAATCATTAGCTGATATATCTTTATATAATTTTGGATTATCTGAATCAATACAATTGTTCAATACATTCAATTTCATAGTTCCGACAGGGTGAAGAAAGAAAGGAATTGAATACCTTGATTTACTCCAGTATTCTTTAGGAGGATTAACAACCCTGTGAATTGTAGATTTTAATTTGTTATTAGTATACCTAGATAACATATCGCCAACATTGATAACAATTTCATCTTTTTCAGCAATTGCATCTATCCATTCCCCTTTGTTATTTTTAACCTGCAAACCTTTCCCATGAGCGCCCATCAGTAAAGTAATCAAATTTATATCTCCATGAGCAGCTGCTCTAACTGCCTTTTTAGGTTCTTCATAAATAGGAGGGTAGTGAATAGGTCTCAAGATACTATTTCCATTAACAACAAATTCATCAAAGTGATCTTCCTCTAAATCTAAAAATAATGCAATAGCACGTAACACATAAATACCTGTTTTTTCTAAAGCTTTATAAGTGCTATATCCAGCCTGATTAAACTCAGGAAATTCTTCAACTACGATGTTTTCAGGATAATTAAAATCTTTATTTTCTTTTGCAATGTATTGACCAAAATGCCAAAACTCTTTTAAATCTCCTTCTTTTTTTCCCTTCGCATGTTCCTTGCCAAAAGAAGTATATCCTCTTTGACCTTTGAAACCGTCAAACTCATATTTGTTTTTTACTTCTTTAGTAAGATCAAAAAACTTTTTTATTTGAGTATATAGGTCGTCAATATTATTCTTTGAAAGGAAATGTCCTTTAAGAGAAACAAAACCTATTTCCTGGTAAGCGTTACCAATTTTTTTAACAAAACTCTTTCTAATTGACTCATCTTTAGATAAAAAATCAGATAAGTTAACAGAGGGAATATTAGACATAATTATATGATTTTGTTAAGATCCGTATAATCAAAGTCAAAAGCGTCAGCCACTGCTTTGTAAACAATTTTCCCGTTTATAATGTTTAATCCTAATTTTAAAGACAAATCTTCATTACAAGCTTTTCTCCATCCTTTATTTGCAATAGCTAAACCTCTGCTGATAGTAGCATTGGTTAATGCTTCAGTGGAAGTTACGGGAACAGCTCCTGGCATGTTAGCTACACTGTAATGCAATACATTATCAATTACATAAGTAGGGTCTTTGTGAGTCGTTGGGTGAGTAGTTTCAAAACAACCTCCCTGATCAACTGCTACGTCAACTAAAACAGTACCCTCATTAAGATCTTTTAGCATGTCTTTAGTAATTAAATTAGGTGCTTTAGCACCTGGAATCAATACAGCTCCAATAATTAAGTGAGCACTTTTAATGGACTCTGATATATTGTAAGTATTTGAAAATTGAGTATTGACGTTATTAGGCATTATATCATCTAATGTTCTTAGTCTATCGAGGCTGATATCGAAAATTGTAACATTAGCTCCCAACCCTGCTGCCATTTTTGCAGCTTGAGTACCGACAACACCTCCACCTAAAACAATAACATTAGCTGGCTTAACACCCGGAACACCGCCAAGAAGTATACCATGACCACCTTGAGGTCTTTCTAAAAACTTAGCACCTTGTTGAGTAGCCATTCTTCCAGCAACTTCAGACATTGGTGTTAAAAGAGGAAGGGAATAATCAGAATTTTGAACAGTCTCATAAGCTAAACAAACTGATTCACTCATAATCATAGCCTCGGTAAGTTCTTTAGAAGAAGCAAAATGGAAAAAAGTATATATAATTTGGTCTTTTTTAATAAGACTATATTCTTTTTTTAAAGGTTCTTTAACCTTAATAATCATTTCAGATTTAGAATAGATTTCTTCAATAGAATCACATATTTGTGCTCCAATATTAGAATACAATCTATCAGTAAATCCACTACCTAATCCTGCACCTTTCTCAACCAATACTGTATGACCACCTCTAATAAAAGAGTTAACTCCAGATGGAGTCATTCCTACTCTAAACTCGTTATTTTTAATTTCTTTAGGAATCCCTACTATCATATTAATATATTTAATATTAATGCATAGTTAATAACAAATAACCAATTTACAAAACACTAACTATAGCTAAGGATAATAAAATTACTCAAATAATTCATTATCAATTGATGGAAACAATTTAAGAGCGTTTTTATAATATAATTTTTTTAAAACTTCATCTGGTAAATTAAGACCATACATCTTCCAAAGACCATGTCTCTTTCTATAATAGTCAAAATATTCATCTTTAGACTCAAGTACTCTAAAATACACATCAAATTCAGATTTCTTGTATGTGTCCTTACCAAACATTATTCTATCTTGATAATCAATAAAAAATTTTCTTGCTCTTCTTGGCTGTCTTCCTAATTCTCCGATTACTGCTCCAATTTCAGTATAAACATTAGGTAAACTATCTAAATGTTCTTCTAGCTTGTCTAAATCGTTTGCCATCCAACCCATGTGAGCATTAATAAAAATTGTATTAGGATGATCTTTAAACATATTAGACTGTTCTTTCATTACCGTATCAAAAGATGGATATTTATCTGAGGGTCTAAAACTTTTTGGTCTTTGTCTAGCGTGAAGCCATCTTTCATTGTATTTGTCGATAGGATCGAAGAAAGGGGAGGGCTCACCAGAATGAATCAAGACTGGAATATTTAATTCAGCACAAGTATTCCATATTGGAGACAATCTTTTATCGTCAACTTTAACTCTAACACCCTTAGAATCTTTTAAATTAAGACCCAAATTTTTATAAATCTTCAAACCAATTGCTCCCTCACTTACTGCATTTTTTAATATTTGAACAGAGGAGGTAGTGAAATCTTTTTGATCAATTTTATTAAGATCTAAATTAACAAAAACGCCAAATCTTTTAGGAAAATTATTTTTAACATTTTCTAAAGATTTTGATAAATTTAAATCCATCAAAGATTGATTTCCTGAAAAGGTAGCGAATCCTGAACCACTAAGGTTAATCATATACATCATGTTTAAAGTATCCATTTCATCAACTAAATCTGAAAGATCTTTTATTGGCATATCCCAATGATGACTATGTACATCAATGAATGGAAATTTTGAACTTTTACTTATATTTTCAGGAACTTTTAAAGAGGAAACAGGCGAATATTCTTCAATATCCATCAAATTATTTTTTGTTTGAATTTTATCAATAACTAAATAAGAGATTCCTCCGAAAATTAAAACTATTAATAAAAGACTAAACAAGAAAAGTGATGCCTTTAAAAAATTTTTAAAAGAAAAAAACATAACTAGTAAAACGGAATTACCACCTCAGTTTGATCCCATCTAAGTCTAATACCAAAATTTGTATTTGGACCGTCTGGTGGTGCCGGAATAAAATCAAACGTCAATTGTTCTATAGAAACATCTGTTGATGTAGAGGGAACTGAAATTGTAAATACATCCATTTTAGAATCTGGTTGGGAAATTCCAAAATATTCGTTGGTCGTATTAAAAGTAATATCCCAACTTTGAGCTCCGGGTTTTGAATACAAGGAATATTCTCCAGCTTTTAATATGTTATTATTAAAATTTAAATCTGAACTAGTTTTTATCATAGTGTGTCTGTTAGCACCAGTTCTCCAGTATTTGTCAAACGGTACTAAAGCTGATTCTGATTCTAAACCAAAAATAAATCTTCCTTTTTTATAGGGACTGCTATATGTTATTGTAATATTTTTTTCATTCTCAAGAAATGAAGCAGTTTTTAACGGACTCGCAGGATTGTTAATCGTATAGACAATATACGTGACAAAAATTGCAGCGGCGGTTAGTAGGGTATAGATTATTGTTTTTTTCATTGTTAATGGTTTATAATAATATCTCAATACGATTTAACATAATATAAATTATAGTTCAAATATATGGTTAAACCTTCTTAACCTTAATGGCGTTCATTCCTTTAGCACCTTTAATAATATCAAACTCAACTTTATCACCTTCTGTAATTTCATCTTTACACTCGCTAATATGAACAAAATACTTTTCTTGTGATTCAGGATCTATAATAAATCCAAAGCCCTTTGAATGATCAAAGAAATTAACCTTACCAATAAAACCACTTGTTTTAACAGCTTCTCGTTTAGGTACACCTAAAACTATACTCTTAGCGTTTATTTTCTTTTTTAATGAGGGATCTGGCGGCGTATCAGTAAAATTTCCGTTGTAATCTACATATACAAACTCATTTGTAACAAGATCTCCGCTTTCTTTAGCATCTTTACGAGCTAACATTTTCTTTCTCTTGTCTTCCTTCTTCTTCTTACGTTTCTTCTCTTTTTCTAATTTATTAAAAGTTTGTTGCGATTTGGCCATATATGTTTTTATAAAACGTAAAAATACATGATTTATAGCTTATATTAAAATTCTATTTTAATAAGGTTGTTATTTTAAATTAACATTGAATTTAAAACAAAAAAAAGCCTACTTGAATTAACAAACAGGCTTTATTTTGAAGTATAGATTTTACCACCTATATTGAATTCCTCCTCCTATGGAAATTACGCTATAATTTGCCGAACCAACTGAACTACTCTGATAGTCTAAATTAGCTCCAAAACCCCATGTCTTGCTTTTAGAAAAATTTAATGATGTTCCTAATATAAATCCACTTCCAGTAACCGAAACACTTGAAACTGAAACTGCAGCACTTGCATATTGAGGTTTCAAATCAAAAGTCATGTTTTCACCTGCTGAAAACCTAAATAACGGACCAATTGCAGTATAAGATAAATTTGAAGATACACCATCTTCTGAATGAGAACTGCCCCCCAGATTTAAAGTTGCTCCAATTTTATCTGAAAACATATACCCAACCCCTAATAAATTCATTGAAATTCCACCAGGACCATCCGAATAATCACCACCTAGAGTTGCATAACCAAGACCAAGACCAACATATCCTTTTTCTTGAGAGTAACCGTTAAATGTAAATAAGATTAAAGTAAATAATAAAATAATTTTTTTCATAGTATTTTTTTAAATATTAGTAATAGTAC
>Ga0075447_10001804_pt1 | contig 9910 bp, 6 predicted proteins | sample CoawatmetaG10DNA_FD_72352 | JGI IMG/M metagenome (GOLD analysis project Ga0075447, IMG submission 72352) | Marine microbial communities from the West Antarctic Peninsula - Coastal water metaG104-DNA | ecosystem: Environmental > Aquatic > Marine > Coastal | place: Atlantic Ocean: West Antarctic...
CTCAGTATCAATTTGGTGGTTTAAATGCTGCTCCAGGTGGAACAACAGGAACTGATATTAAAGGATCTGAAGGATTATTTGCTGCTATTGAAGCAAGAGGTAATGTATACTCTGGTTTTGCTGGCGCTGCTGCTCCTGGTTCAGGTGCTTTAGGTGATTTTGATGCTATACTACAACAATTAGACAAGCAAGGTGCTATTGAAGAAAACATGTTATTCTTATCTAGAGCTACTGCTCTTGATTTTGATGATATGATTGCTGCTGTTAACGGTGGATTTGCTTCTACTCAAGCTGCTTCTTATGGTCTATTTGAAAACGATGGTGACATGGCATTAAACTTTGGATTTTCAGGATTCAGAAGAGGTTCTTATGACTTCTACAAGACTGACTGGAAATACTTAAATGATGCTTCTTTAAGAGGATTAAACAATGAGATTGATGGTGTAATGATTCCTGCTGGAACAACTACAGTATACGATCAAATGTTAGGTTCTAATATAAGACGTCCTTTCCTACACGTAAGGTACAGAGCTTCTGAAACTGAAGATCGAAGAATGAAATCTTGGATTACTGGTTCAGTAGGTGGTGCTTACACTGACACTTTAGATGCTATGACTGTAAGTTTCTTATCTGAAAGATGTTTAGTAACTCAAGCTGCAAACAATTTCGTATTGTTTAAAGGAGCTTAAATTATATATAATGAGAGTGGCTTTTGTCACTCTCTTTATTAATCTTTTAAATAATAAAAATTATGGCAAATATTTTAAATTTTCCTTTTGACGGCGTTAAGGGCACTTTGGGCTTAAATGTTGAAACTGTTTATAGAGTCGATGAGGTAACATCAGGTACAAATGCAGCTAATAAAGTTGAATTTTTTCACAATGTAGCTTCGGCTACTGGTACAGCAGTTTGGATTACCACTGCTGAATTTACCAGTGCAATTTCAATTGCTCAATTAACTCTGCTTGAAAAAGCAGTTAGAGACGTCAAGCAGACGCCAAACGGGAGTATAGATATATCTACTTTAGATGATACCTTAATCCTTGAAAAAACAGTTCCTTTTGTTACAGCAACTGGAGCTCAACCTAGTTAAATTATAAATTATGGATAATGCAATTATTATACCCTTAAGCGGGGCGTTAGGTGCTGCTTCTAAAACAGTAGGTAACTGGGGAATTAGTGAATTCACTGCTCTAGCAGCTGGTGTTAAAACAGCTAGTGCAACTACTGCGGCTTTAGATTCAACTTCAGATGGCGATGGCGCAGGTGCAAAATTTGTTTTTAAAACTTCTGCTGCTGCTACACCTGTTTTGAGTGTAGATACTACTGGATTTGTTGCTGGTGCTGGATATAAAGCTGGCGATATTGTAACAGTATCTCTACCTACCGGTGCTACTACAGCTTTTGTTCAATCTAGTGGTGCAGCTATTTCAGTAACACTATCTGTTACTGAAGCTATATTAGCTGGTGGTGAAGACAACGCTATTATAACATGCCCATCTGGCGGTTATTTAGTTTGTGTAGAACCTGGAACTTCAGGTGACAGTTTCAGCGCTACTTTAGTAAGACAAATTGAAAGCGGACATGAGCGATTATGGAAAATTAATCACACTGGAGTGGGAAGTGCCAATTATCGCGATGTAGCTCTTGCAGTAAATGTCGCTTTAATGCAAACTTTACAAAGACCTAATTCAAATCCTATTTTGGATTTGCCTTCAAAAGTAAATGGAGTTCTTGTTACAAGTGTAGCATTAAGTTAGGACAACAACAATAATAAGATCCTGCTTAGGTGGGATCTTTTTTAATTATTATATTATATTATATTATGGAAACAAAAGAAAAAAAGACTCCAAAAACTAATAAATGGGAGTATAAAGATAGAAATTATTTTTTAATGAACAATAAGATGCCTTTAACTTATACGCTACCTTCAAGACACTCTAATAGATATTCTTTAGTGTATTTTGATAAAGACGTAGGCTATGAAAGAGAATTAAGATACGCTACTAATCACCAGTCTTCATTTGTAGACGAACAGAAAGGTAACGTAACATTATCTCATGTAGTGTTTGAAAAAGGACATTTAATGGTTCCTAAAGAAAAAAGAAATTTACAAGAATTTTTAGCAAAACATCCTCATAAAAATTTAATATTTCAAGAGTTTGACGCTGTAGTAGAAGCCGAAGATCAATTTGACATGTTAGAAATAGAAATTGCGGCTATGAATATGGCTTATGAAATGGACGTAGATAAAGCAGAGGCTATATTAAGAGTAGAAATGGGCACTAGAGTTAAAGACTTGAGCTCTAAAGAGCTAAAAAGAGACTTATTGTTATTCTCTAAAAAAAATCCTCATTTATTGCTAGAATTAGCTCAAGATGAAAATGTTGAATTAAGAAATTTTGCTATTAGAGCAGTTGAAGATGGTATAGTTAAATTAGACTCTGATCAAAGAACATTTAAATGGGCTGCTAATGGACGTAAACTCATGACTGTACCTTTTGATGAAAACCCTTATTCAGCTGTAGCTGCGTGGTTTAAAACAGACGAAGGGCTTGAGGTTTATAAATCTATAGATAAAAAACTTAAATAACAAGTGATTATAAGTAAGGGTGGTTTTATCGCCACCCTTTTTTTTTAAAAAAATTAAAATGGCAATAAACGTAAACACGGTATATACAACAGTATTAAGCATTCTTAATAAAGAGCAACGAGGGTATTTAACTCCTGACGAATTTAATAAGGTAGCCACTCAAGTACAGTTAGAGATATTTGAAAAATTTTTTGAAGACTATAACCAGTATTTACGAATGCCTAAAACAGATGTTGAATTTGCATCTAGAATGGATCACATAAGAGAAGAATTTCAAACGTTTGAAAAAACTGGACCTTCAATAAATATTCCAGCTGGTAGTGCCCAAACAGATAACATATATAATCAACCTAGTGATTTACATAGATTTGGTTCAGTATCTTGGAATAAAGGTAAAAATTCTCCACCTATAGAAATATTGAGTAACAGAGATTATAATCAATTAAAACTATCTCCTTTAACGCAACCTACAAATAATTTTCCTGTTGCTAAATATCAACAAAACAAACTAACAGTTTTTCCAGACTCAACTCCTTATGCTTCTAGTGACGTTAATTTTAACTATATTAGAAAACCTAAAGATGTTAGATGGGGTTATTCAATAGGTGTTCTTGGTCAGTATATTTATGATCCTAGGCCAGTTTATTCTTTAGCAACTGACACTTCTATAGCAGTTACTCAAAACACTACTCTTGCTGTTGACGGATCTTATACAGCTATTAATGTTCCGGGTGTCAATGTTACAACCAGCGGTGGTGGATCTAATTTACAATTAAATATTACAGTTGCTAGTGGCGTAGTAACTCTGGTAGAAACATTCGGCACTCCGTATTCAGGAATGGGATTTGAATCTGGTGATACAATAACTATTAACAAAATCTTGCTTGGTGGAGCTTCTACTGCAAATATTATATTAACACTGTCAGAAGATAATATACTTTTAAACACTACAGAGTTTTCAGAGCAAATTGAAATAAGTGAAAGCTTACAGACTGAAATGGTTTTAGAAATATTAAAATACTCAGGTATAATAATAAGAGATCCAAGTATAATTCAAGCTGCTTCTCAAGAACTGGCTCAAGAAGAGATGAATTCAAAAAGATAATAAAACATGGGATTAATAAAACAAACTAACGCTCAATATTATGCTGGTGAACAGCTTTATTTTGGTGACGCAACAACTGGTCAAGAATTAATATGGCCATCATCAATGGAAACTTTAATTTGGGATGCTACAGCAACGCCTAAAAGCCTTCCTAATTTTATTGTGCTAGTTGATAGTACTGAATTAAACGTTTCAGGTTATAATTTATCTACAGAAACTTCAGCAGGGGTCATCACACAAAAGGTGACATTAGTAAATTCTGTAACTAGCGGTGTTGTTATTTCTGTTAGATTAATATCTACATCTGTTTGGGATAACTACGGTGGCTATGCTTATACAAGCTTAATAGACATTGTAAACAATTTCATGGTAGCTTATGTTGGAATTGATAAATTAATACCTAGATGTAAAAAATCTGACATTATATTTCATGCTAAAAGAGGTTTACAAGAATTTAGTTACGATACATTAAAAAGCGTAAAGTCTCAAGAACTAACTATACCACCAAGCTTATCAGTTATTATACCTCAAGACTATGTAAATTATGTTCAACTTTCTTGGGTAGATAGTTCTGGCGTTAAGCATATTATATATCCTACTACTTTAACAAGTAACCCTACTGGTTTATTAATACAAGACGGTGCTGGTGAACCTGTACAAGATCAATTTGGAAATAACACATTAGCTGCTCAATCAATAACAGAAACTAGATGGGATAGTAATAATAACTTAAATATAACAGGTCAAGTAACTAATGAAACATTTCAAACAGCAAATGTATACGATTGGGAATGGTGGAAAATGGCTTATGGAGAAAGGTATGGTTTAGAACCTGAAGTTTCTCAAAAAAATGGCTGGTTTACTGTAAATGAAAGAGAAGGTAAGTTTAGTTTTTCAAGTTCTTTAGTTGGTAGAATTATAATATTAGAATACATTTCTGATGGCCTAGCATATGAACAGGATACTAAGATACCTAAAATGGCAGAAGATGCTTTATATGCTTATATAATGCATTCTATAGTATCTACAAGGGCTAATTTTCCAGAGTATATAGTTCAAAGATACAAAAAAGAAAAATCAGCTAAGCTTAGGAACGCTAAAATAAGATTAAGTAATATTAAGATTGAAGAGTTTACCCAAATAATGAGAGGTAAATCTAAATGGATTAAACATTAATTATGGCAGAAAGCAAGAATAACTTTATAAGAGCCAAAATGAATCAAGATTTAGACGATAGATTGATTCCTCAAGGTGAGTATAGAGTAGGTCAAAATCTTACTATAAGTAGGTCTGAAGGAGACGACGTAGGTACTTTTCAAAATATATTAGGAAATTCTAGCTTATCAAAATTCGGAATAGACTCAGTAGGAACAGAGCAGCATATAAACACTGAGGTTATAGGTTATTTAAATGATGAGTCAAATGATAGAATTTTTGTTTTTTTAACAAATTATACAGATTCTTCTTCAAATCAACTATCTAATAAAGCTAAAACGGGATCTTCTCATTTTATAATTAGATATGATACATTGACAAATACTAGTATAAGATTAGTTGAAGGTAGTTTTTTAAACTTTTCTAAAACACACCCCGTATTAGGCGTTAATTTAATAGAAAACCTTTTATTTTTTACTGACAACAGAAATCAACCTAGAAAAATAAATGTAATTTCAGCTAGTTCAGATGTCTCTTATTACAATTCTGAAGATAAAATATCTGTAGTAAAATTTTATCCTCATAATCCACCTAAATTTTATAATGAACTAATATTTACTGCTTCAAACTCATCAGACGATGCTAGTAGTAGTAATGGTGTTATTATAGAAATAAATACAACTGGCTATGGAGCAAATGATATTAATCTTGTTGCTGCTGGTTTAAAAGTTGGTCTTCCAATTAGTTTAAAGATTGATTCATCTCCTCAAGGCTTATTAGGTAGAGACATAAGCGTAGCTAGTTTTACTTTAAATATAGCAAATAATAAATTGTCTATTTTCATCAACAGTGCATCTACTTGGGTTACAGGAGATAAAATAATAATAAGCACTTACGGTTTAAAAAATTGCTCTTCACCATTTTTACCAGTAATATTTAATTCTGAAGCTACAGCTAATAGTGTTGCCGCTGGAACTTACACGATAAAGGATGCAAATGGTAATAATCCGTTATTAACAGGGTTTTCCAGTAACTACGCTACTTCCGAAATATACGTAGCTAGTGATACTGGGTACTCGGCAGCAAAGACTATAACATCTAGCGAAGGTTTTAAAGTAGTAGGTTTTAGCAATCTAATAGTGATGATTAAAGACGCGGCAGGTAACCCGCCAGTTGACTTAACTAATACTACTTTAAATTTTTTTAGAGATAATCCTGATTATGATCCAAATTTCGTTGGAGATCCTGAATATTTAAAAGATAAATTTGTTAGATTTAGCTATAGATACAAATTTGATGATAATGAATATTCTTTAATGGCTCCTTTTACTCAAATAGCTTTTACACCTAAGCAGTTTGGTAGTTTTATAGGTAGTGATGAGTCTAACGCAGGGAAAACTTCCGTAGTTGATTTCATGGAAAACAATGTTGATTGTATAGATATTTTTATAAACACTCCTTTTGAGTCTCCTAGTGACTTTTTGCCAATTCCACCTTCACCAGACTCCAATGGTTGGAACTCAACAATTGATAAATTAAACATAAAAGAAATTGAAATACTATGTAGGTTTGCTGGAGAAACTTCTGTTAAAATTGTTGATGTATTAGAAGTTGTTAAAATAAAAGAGTTATCAGATGGAGGAAGGTTAAGTTTTTTAAAATACAATTATCAATCAACAAAACCTATTAGAGTTTTACCAGAAAAAGCGGTGACTAGAGTTTTTGACAAAGCACCTATAAAAGCTTTATCTCAAGAAGTGTCAGGCAATAGAGTTATGTATGGTAATTTTATAGATAAACACAGTTCGCCTTTAAATTTAAATTATAGGCTTGCTGTTATACCAAAGCCAGATATTCCTCTTACTCAAGATAAAAGAACATTGTTAAATCACACTTTAAAAGAAAATAGAACTTATCAAGTAGGTTTAGTTTTACAAGATAGGTATGGGAGATCTTCAGATGTTATACTTTCTAATTTAAAGGATCAATCAATAGGCGCTCTTAATACTAAGTTTGGGGCTTCTACAGTATACAACCGTTATTCAACTGAAAACGATTTTTCAGCAGAAGATATATTAAATTTTACTGGAAAACAATTAATTATAGAACTTCAAGATGACATACCAAACGTATTACCTATTAATGGTTACCCAGGTATATATAGTGCAGAAAATCCACTAGGTTGGTTTAGTTATAAAATTGTTGTGCAGCAACAAGAACAAGAATATTATAATGTTTATATACCTAATTCTGTTAGTAGACGGCAATTATCTGAAAACAACAGTTTAGATGTTAGTTATTTTTCAGTAATAAACGACAATATAAACAAAGTTCCTAAAGATTTAAGTAACGTAGGCCCAGGAGAAAAAGAATTTAGATCTTCAGTTGAGTTATTTCCAAGAGTAAATCCAGGATTTTTAACAGTTAATAGTTTAACTGAACAAGAAAGCTTTTTTATAACCCCATTAAGAAAAAATGATGAAATTAATTCTATAATATACAACACTCCAGAACTAACACAAGCTGATTTATCTCTTGCTGTTGGAGAAATAAAAGGCTTAAGCGATATTAGTCCAGAAAAAGTTTATAAAGGTACTACAGCAAATTTAGCTGAAGTTTTTAATAATAAACCTTTTGGTAGTACATTTGGTGATGCTACCGTAGCCGCAATACCTAATTTTAATATATTAGGTGTTTACGAAACCTCTGGTTTTGAATCTAATTTAGATATTTATTACGAAACGTCTACTTCTGGGCTTATTACTGAATTAAACGCTAGCGTTAATGACTCGACGAATGAAGGGCCAGTTGATTTAACTCCAGACGTAATGAGTTTAGTAGAAGATACTCCTATTTATGAATTAGGCAATGGAACTGTAAGTTCTCCTGAATTTGGAGACGTTATATACACTGTTGAAGTAAAAGATTACTTAGGGATAGCAATACTAAACGCAACAAACACATGTAGTATAGTAAGCGTTATAGAAGCTAATTTATCATCACCTATAATACGAGCTGGTATTTTAGTTGCTAATTCAAGTTCAAACGCCGTAAGTAGTAGTAGTTTTATAATAGTTCCTCAAGTAAGTGGAACTCCCGCAGTTAATACTGGAAGATTTGATATATATGCAAAACAGTATTTTTATGCTGATGATGGTAGAACATTTGACTTTACTATAGAATTTGGAATTGTATCAGGTTCAGGCAGTATTTTAACTAAGAATTTTACTTTTTCTGGTATAGTTAATAATGTTAGACCTCAATACAATCAACAAGCAAATCCAGGTAGCGCACAATTGGGAGATGAATTTATTCCTGTTGATTTAGAGCCTTATTCAAATTATACTAGAATGACAGGTGGTTCTAGCCCTAAATCACTTAAACCTAATTACTACAAATCTCCTAATGCTGGAGACAATAAAGCTCCTCAAGGTCTTGGAAGTAGTCCTCAGAAAGGCGCTTTTCCTTTTTTATGTTTTTTGGAGAGCTCAAGGTCGAATATACGAGATTACCCTACTAGTGGTCGTGTATTTGTTAGCTCAGGGAAAGCTCCTCAGGCTGGTAGCGGGTTTAATACTCCAATATCATCTGATGACAAACTTACTGTTGATACTTATTTTTATGGAGGATTAACTAACCAAGGAAATATAGGCAGATGGGGTCTTGGAACTAATTCGTGGAGATCACAAGTACAGAATCCTCAAGACTCAGGAGGTAGTTATCAACAACCTATGATTTCTCCATATGTATCGCACGGAGGTATGGGAGATCAAAGCTCTATGTGGACTTTATTTCAAATGCCGCAGAAAGGTGACAATATTAACCCATCATATTCAGCAGTAGCTTTTTGGAGAAAATTACTTTATGGTGCAGTTGGTACTGAACCTTCGTTGATTAATTCTACACCTACTTTTGACAATTATCCTTTTCAGCATATATACAACACTAACCAAAACACAAGTCAGAGATATACTCCTGCCATACTTAAACTAGCTACTGACCAGTTTGTAGGATTACCAGGTGGTTTTTTTACTGGTGATTTTTATTCTTTAATAAATTATGAATCTTTTAGTGACGCATCAGCAGCTAAAGGACCGTGGAACATACTTGAGCAAAATCAAGTAGTTTCTAAATTCACAAACGCTAATGGTGGTTTTAATTTTCTTAATGGTACTAAAAACACTAGCAATTATCAAAGAGACATAAAATATGGAACAAGCGTAAATTCAACTTCATTTTCTGGAAATGTTTATGAATCTTTTGAATTAAAAGATCTTCATTTTCCAACAGGTGATGTTTTTAATTCTCCAACAAGTCCATCTGGTAGATTTGTAGATGATGGTACTCAAAATCCAAATCACAATCCAAGCCCTCAAGCAGGAGAAATAGAATCCGCTCTTAGAAAAGCTGTTCATATAAATAATCAAGGTAGGGTAGAAATAAGAAGTTTTATTCTAATGAAAAATTTTGGTTTTGATGGTGATAAGAATTATTTAATACCTCCAACCGTTCCTAGCCCTTCAAGACCAGGATTTTCGAGTTGGTTTGGAGGTATTGTTTTAAACAATAGGCTTGGTCATGGAGGTTTGTACAATGTTGGTGGAGGTATGGCAAATACCTTTGTGCCAGCAGGAGGTTGGGTACCTTACGGAAGTTATGGTATATTCTGGATAGGATTTACAGTACAAGCAACAGATAAGTGGGGTGCAGTAACTAGTGTCCCTGTGAACCTTTTAATAATAGCATAGATATGTCGGCAATAATACCAATAAGTTATTTTAATTCGTTTTGGTTAAAAAAAACAGGAGCATTAATAAATAAGAACGCTGCTGCCCAAGCTGATGAAGTATTTACTCCTCTTTGGCCTGGAATTTTTTGGTCTCCTTATAAGACTGGAGTTTTTCCTATTAATGCAGCTACAGTAGCTGATGACGTTGAAGGTAGTGAAGGTAATAGTCGTAATTGGTTTGTTGAAGAGTCTAGAATTAAAGGTGGTTATAATAATACTAGCACAGATTATGGTGTTAAAGCCTATTTAAACGAAGATAACCCTAGTC
>Ga0075447_10001816_pt1 | contig 9872 bp, 10 predicted proteins | sample CoawatmetaG10DNA_FD_72352 | JGI IMG/M metagenome (GOLD analysis project Ga0075447, IMG submission 72352) | Marine microbial communities from the West Antarctic Peninsula - Coastal water metaG104-DNA | ecosystem: Environmental > Aquatic > Marine > Coastal | place: Atlantic Ocean: West Antarctic...
GCATTAACAGTATTTAGCCTATAATTCCTTACGGATTTTATAGAACTAATTACAGTTTAGTTAGTCTTAAAAACACCCTACTTCGGTAGGGTGTTTTTTTTTGTGTATTAAGTAAGATTTGTATATTTAAATACCCTATAGATTAGGGATTATCATTAGATATATAAGAAAGATTTAAATGTATAATTATGCCAATTAATAAATCGAAGGAAAAGTTATGTTAAAAAATTTACTAAGTATGTTGATCCTTATCAGCTTCAGTATTACGATTCAAGCTGCAGACGATATTCCAGTTCAAGATGATATTGGAAAACCAGGGCAAGCGGCTCGAGTTCCTAAAGATAATGAGTTTAAAGTTTGTGCTGACCAAGATAATATGCCTTATTCAAATGCTGCAGGTGAAGGGTTTGAAAATAAAATTGCCGAAGTAATAGCTGCTGATTTAGGTAAAGACCTTAGTTATCAATTCTGGCACGATCGATTTGGTTTTATAAGAAACACTTTAAAAGCATATCGATGTGATGTAATTATGGGGACAAATACTACCTATGATGCCGTTAATACAACCAAGCCTTATTATCGTGCAGGACACGTATGGATATATAGAAAAGATAGTGGATACAACATAAGCGATTGGAAGTCACCAGACTTAAGAAAAGGAGTTATTGGTATAGTAGATAAGAGCCCAGTGTCAGTTGCATTAGATGCAAATGACTTAATTGGAAACGCAAAGCCATATCGATTAATGCGTGATTTAACTAAATCACCAGGACAGTTAGTCGATCATGTAGTAAGCGGCGAGATTGATGTTGCAATTATGTGGGGCCCAATTGGAGGTTATTACGCAAAACAATCTAAAGAAGATTTGGTGGTTGTGCTCATTCCAGAATATGCAGATGGCAACGAAGGATTAAGTGGTAAAACATACTGGAATATTTCTGCTGGCGTAAGAAAAAAAGATGATGAACGTCGAGAAATGATTGATGCAGCTTTAGTGAGAAATAAAGACAAGATTAGAAAAATTATGGATGAGTTTGGTATTCCATATGCTGACCCTGTATTTCTTGATCGATTAGATGGATATAAAAGACATAAAAATTAATATAAATCAAAGCAAAAAGGATGACATCGGTTTAAAAAATAAGTAGAATGTTTGATTGATTTAAGTTGTACATCAAACATTATTTAATCCCTTTTTAAGGAAACTAATTACATATTTATTGTCAAATTGATTAGACACCTAATCAGTCTTATTTTAAATAAATAAACTTGGAGAAATCATGGTAACTAGAAAAAATTTAATATCAGCTTTATTGGTCAGCATAATTGGTTTTGGTGGCGCAGTACAAGCAGAACAAAAATTCCAAAAAACAACAGATGGTACAGAATTTAAATTTACCGATCCAAAAGGATTTGGTGATACCAAGAAAAAAGACAATGTAAAGACAAAAGCTGAAATAGAGTTTCTAAAGACAGGTAAGAATATTTATGTAGGAGATGCTGCAGCAGAAAAACGCGGCAAAAAAAGATTCGGATATTGGTCATGTACACAATGTCACGGACCAACAGCAAAAGGTCAAGTTGGTCCTGGGTTAGTTGGCCCTACTTTCCGATACCCTAAAAATGCTACTAACAAAGGTATGATAGAGACATTATGGTATGGAACAAATGGTGGAATGGGTGGTAAAGGTTATGGCGTTATGGCTAAAGATGATGGGATGACTTTAGACGAATTATTAAAAACGATTGCTTGGGTAAGAACAAATGGTAAAGGAATAACTGGAAACGAGAACGTCAAATAGTTATAAATCTGCATATAAATAAAAAAGACTGAGGTATAATGCCTCAGTCTTTTTTTTAATCTACAAATCCCAAGCTTTATCAACACGAGCATAATAATAAAAATGAGTATAAAAGAAAATAAAAATTTACATGAGATATTAATAGTTGGTGGCGGAGCTGGAGGCTTAGAGTTGGCAACTAAGTTAGGAGATAGTCTCGGTAGAAAAAAGAAGGCAACTATTACCTTAGTAGACTCTAAAAAAACCCATGTGTGGAAACCCTTACTTCATGAAATTGCAGCGGGGAGCTTGAATCCAGAGAAAGATGAGCTTGATTATTTGGCGCAAGCCCATTGGCATAATTTTAAATTTAGACTTGGAAGAATGATTGAGCTAGATCGGAGTAAAAAAGAAATTATTTTAGAATCTTTTAACGACGGAGAAGGTGCTGAGATTATTCCGAAACGGAAATTTCATTATGACACACTCATTATTTCAGTAGGAAGCACGATTAATGATTTTGGAATTAAGGGTGCTGCTAAAAATTCCATAGCACTCGATACACAAGGTCAAGCTGAACGTTTTCACCAAAAACTCCATAATGCAATTCTAAAGGCCCAAACTCAATCATCTGATGATTTTGGATTTCCATTGAAAGAGCCTGAGCAATTGGAGGTTGTTATTGTTGGTGCTGGCGCAACTGGAGTTGAATTAGCAGCTGAGCTTCATAAGGCAACTAGGGAGATGACAGCTTATGGTTTAGATAATATTAATCCGGATAGAGATATTAAGATTTCTTTGATTGAAGCCAGTGACAGGTTACTTCCTGCTCTTCCTAAAAGAATGAGTTACTCAGTAGAAACTGAGCTAAAGAAATTAAAAGTTAACTTATATCTTGGTGAAAAAGTCACAGAAGTAACAAATAAAGGAATAAAGACACATACAGGACGTTATATATCTTCTAAGTTAGTAGTATGGGCTGCTGGTATTAAAGCCCCCACTTTTCTGGCTAATATTTCTGGCTTAAAGACTAATAACCTTAATCAGTTAGAAGTATTTTCAACACTTCAAACTACTGAAGATTCTAATATTTTTGCTTTTGGTGATTGTGCAGCGTGCCCAGTTAAACCTGGATCGTCTGAGTTAGTGCCGCCAAGAGCACAGTCTGCTCATCAACAAGCATCTCTATTGTATAAGAGTATGAAAAAAGTAATATCAGGTAAAGGTGATTCATTACCTCAGTATAGTTATAAAGATTATGGGTCATTAGTTAATTTAGGCCGTTATACAACAATAGGTAATTTAATGGGTTCTTTGATGGGAGGAGCTATGTTTATTGAGGGTTTAGTTGCTCGCCTAATGTATCTAATGTTGTATCAAATGCACTTAATGGCATTACATGGAATTATGAGTGTAATTTTTAGATTGCTAGCTAAAGGAATAACAAGAAGGTTTGAAACACACGTTAAGCTTCATTAATTATTTGCTTTAGCATAAAAAATACTAGCTACAGTCATAGAAAGTAAAACAAAAAAACCAAAGATAAACATGATTCCATTTATTGGAATATTACTTTTTACCATTAAAGTATAGGTGCCGCTTAATATAAGAATTCCCAAGTTTTCATTAAAGTTTTGAACTGCTATTGAATGCCCTGCTCCAATTAATAAATGTCCTCGATGTTGAAGAAGAGCATTTAGTGGAACAATCAGTAAGCCACTAAAGACACCAACAAGAGTTAAAACAATTGCTGCTGATTGCCAAGTTGTGATAAAAACCATTGCACATACTAGCCCACCCATAACTATTCCAACAGGTAGTATTTTTGTAGAATCTTTCATTTTAATAAAGAATGCTGCAATTATTGCTCCAATCGCAACACCAAGTGCTACAGTTGCTGATAACGTTGTTGATTTATCTAAACCATAACCTAATGCATAGGCAGCCCATCCAATAATTACAAGCCTTAGCGTTGCTCCAGCCCCCCAGAATAAAGTTGTAATTGTTAAGGAAAGTTGACCTAATGGGTCACTCCATAATGTTTTATATGAAATTACAAAATCTTTTATTAAAGACCATGGATCCTTCTTCTTTAACTTATGATCAATAACTACATCAGGCATATATTTGTTAAAAATAGCAGCCATTACATAAAGAATGCTGATAGTAATTATTGCCAAATCTACGTCATACACTGCAATAACGCCCCCAAACATTGCTCCTAAAATAATTGCAGCTACAGTTGAACCTTCGACCCACCCATTTGCTGCTACTAAAGAATTAGTAGGAAGGATTTCGGTTAGGATTCCATATTTAGCTGGAGAATAAGCTGCAGCACCTATCCCAACAATACCGTAGGCATATAGCGGTGGCATCCCAAATAGCATTCCTAGGCAACCAATCAATTTAATACCATTAGAGATGAACATAACCTGTTTTTTTGGCTTTGCATCTGCAAAAGCTCCCACAAAAGGTGCCAGCACAATATAGGCAAAAACAAAAAATTGAAGCAGAAGAGGTTGGTGCCAGTTTGGTGCATTAAGCTTAGTTAACATTGCGATTGCTGCGAAAAGAAGGGCATTATCTGCTAGAGCTGAAAGAAATTGGGCTGACAAGAAAAAATAAAAACCTTTGGTATGAATTTGGTTAGAGGATTTCAGTTGCATAGTCTGCTAGCCTTGATCTTTCTCCACGAAGTAGAGTAATGTGTCCGTTATGATCCCATCCTTTGAATCGATCAACGACATAAGTTAATCCTGAACTTCCTTCAGTTAAATAGGGGGTATCAATTTGACCAATATTACCCAAACATACCACCTTGGTTCCTGGACCTGCTCGAGTAATTAATGTTTTCATTTGTTTTGGTGTTAAATTCTGAGCCTCATCAATTATTAGATACTTTTTAAGAAAAGTTCGACCACGCATAAAATTTAAAGATTTGACTTTTAACCTTGATCTAATTAAGTCTTGAGTTGCTGACCTTCCCCAATCCCCAACGTTCGCATCTGATTTATTAAGAACGTCTAGGTTGTCTTCTAATGCACCCATCCACGGGGTCATTTTTTCTTCTTCTGTACCTGGAAGAAACCCAATATCTTCACCTACTGAAACAGTAACTCGGGTAACAATTATTTCAGTATAAATTTTCTTATCTAATGTTTGATCTAATCCAGCAGCTAGAGCTAATAAAGTTTTACCAGTCCCTGCTTGACCAAGAAGTGAAACAAAATCTATATCAGGATTCATTAGTAAATTTAGAGCAAAATTTTGTTCTTTATTTCTAGCATTAATTCCCCAAATATTAGATTTAGCGTTAGAAAAGTCGTAAATAACTTCCAATGTTGCAGTTTTTCCCTCTATAGATTTAACAATCGCATGAAATGGCTTTCCAAAATCAAAATATAAAAATTGGTTGACTAAAAAGCTTGAACAAAGTGGCCCAGTTAAGCGATAGAACATTTTCCCTTCTTTTTGCCAAGACTCCATCCCTTTACTATGCTTTTCCCAGAAATTTTCAGGGAGCTCTATTGATCCCTTATAAAGAATTTCACTGTCTTGCATTACCTTGTCATTAAAATAATCTTCCGTATACATATCTAATGCTCTTGCTTTAATTCTTATATTAAAGTCTTTGGATACTAAGATTACCTGCCTTTCTTTTTGTTTTTTCTTAAGATCTGCTACGACACTCAAAATTTGGTTATCTGCCTTACTGCCAGAAAGCATTGGCAAATCAAAATCTATAGGATGTGTTTGTAAAAATAAATTACCTGAGATATGAGGATTAATTTTTGATTTTAAAGGGCAGCCTGATGAAAGTTTTCCAACATATGGGCCGATAATCTCTTCTAAGTACCTATGAGTTTGTCTTGCATTTCTTGCTACCTCACTACCACCTTTTTTATTGTTATCTAATTCTTCAATTGTAACCATAGGAAGATAAATATCATGCTCCTCAAATCTAAAAAGACAAGACGGATCATGCAAAAGAACATTGGTATCGAGAACAAAAAGCTTTGTTAGTTGAGGTTTTTTTTGCATTTATGGTTACTTTAAAACTTTGAGGATTTCTTCAATATGACCATTAACTTTAACACCTCGCCATTCATTAATTAATGTACCTTCAGGACTGAGTAAAAAAGTACTTCTTTCAATACCCCTTACTTTTTTACCATACATATTCTTCATTTTTATAACGCCAAACAAGTTACAGGCAATTTCTTCAGGATCACTTAAGAGCTCAAAAGGAAAATTATGCTTAGACTTAAAGTTTTCATGAGACTTTATAGTATCTCTAGAAACCCCAAATACCTCCACATTTAATTTTTTAAATTTGCTGATATTGTCTTTAAAGTCAATACCTTCATTAGTACAGCCCGGGGTTGAATCTTTTGGGTAAAAATAGATAATAATATATTTACCAATGAAATTTGATAAGGTAAAAGATAAACTATTAGTCCCTTCAAGTTCAAAATCTGGCACCTTGTTTTTTAAATTAATATTTTCCATATAATATTGACCCTCTTCTACTGTTGAAGTTTAAAAGAAATTGGAACAATTACATTAAAAATTTTAGATTCAAGCTCTTTTGGTGGTTTGGGGAAAGGAGACGCTCTTTTTACCATATTCATTCCCTCAGTATCTAAAATTTTAAACTTACTCCCTTGTTTGATTTTAGCCTGCACTAGGTTACCTTGCCCATCAATTTTTAGATTAAGAATAAGTTCTCCTTGCCATCCCCTCATTTGAGCAATTCGAGGATACTTTTTTTGTCTAGCTATAGCTTTAGTTAATTTAGTGCTGTAGTTCTCTATTGTTTTTTTAATGACAGAGGGGGATGTATTTGGTTTTGTTAATGCAATTGGTTCTGGCTTTATAGTTGGAGCTTTTGGTTCTGGCTTAACAATTTCTTTAATTGGTAACAGCTCTTTAGATTTTATTTTTTTTATAGTTTTTGGTTCTGGCTGTGAAAAAACTCTCTTTATTGGTTCTGGCTGATTTATTAAAATATTTATATCTAATTCCATTGGCAATATCGTATCTTTCAAATTGAACGATGGAATAGTAAATAAAAATGCGGCATGAAACAATACAGATAATAGAATTGTTTCAGTTAAAGATAGGCTACGTTTATTTTTAAGAGACAAAGTTAACAAATTATTTATTGCGAGCTTATAAAAGACTCTAATTATAACTTATTTGTATAAAATAATTAATGAAATCAACCTTATATGAAACTATCCATTAATTGAATGTCAACTATTTCACCAGATTTAATTGTACCTCTATCCACACTGAGGACTATGAAGCAATTTGCTTTACTCATTGAACTGAGGATGCCGGACCCTTGCTGGCCTGTCGTTTTAACTTTCCATGCCCCATTCGATTGAAATAGTGTGCCCCTTTGAAATTCTGTTCTACCTGGTCTTTTAAAAATTGATTCTACACACTCTACTTTTAACAAAGGAATTGCGCCACCAATTTTCAATCCCATGCAAATTTTGAGTGCACCCTGAACGATTTGATAGAAAGTAACCATTGCTGAAACAGGATTTCCTGGCAAACCGAAAAAGTCAGTTTTATTTATTTTCCCATAAGCCATTGGTCTGCCGGGTTTGATTGATAATTTCCAAAATAAAACCTGACCTACATCTTTTAAAACTTCTTTCATATAATCAGCTTCCCCTACAGACACACCACCAGTAGTAATAATCACGTTGGCTTCTTTTGCTGCTTTAATGAGAGTATTTTTTATAATTTTTTTATTGTCAGGAATAAGGCCTAGATCTATACATTCAACATTTAATCTATTAAGCATAGAATGGATAGTATAGTGATTGCTATTATAAACTTGCCCTGATTTTATTTTTGTTCCTGCTGCAACAATCTCGTCACCTGTAGAAAAAAATCCTACTTTTAGTTTTTTCAATACTTTTACCTTAGAAAGACCTAAAGAAGCTATTAAGCCTAGTTCTGCTGGATAAAGAAGTGTTCCTTTACTCAAGACAATATCTTTTTGTTTAATATCTTCACCACATTTTCTAATATTTGCCCCAATTTTTGGCATTTCAATAAAAGTTATTTCATTATTTTTATACTTTACTAATTCAATTGGTATAACAGTATCAACTCCTATTGGAATTTTCCCACCCGTCATAATTTGTATTGCCTCGCCGTCTTTCACGAAAGATTTAATAGGTTTTCCAGCTAGTACGGTATCTTTAACCCTTAATTTGTTTGTATTTTTTAATGAGGATATATTGAATCCAAAACCATCCATTGCTGAATTATCATAATTTGGAACATTGATAGGGGATACTAAATCAACAGCAAGTACACGATTTAAAGAATCTATTAGCTTAATAGATTCAACTTCTTTAATTGGTTTTATAAATGAGTTAATTAGTTTTTTTGCTGACTCAATCTGCATTGCATTAGGGTCATATTCAGCAAGACAGCCAGGCTCATTTGATAAGTCTTTTAGGGTAATTTTTTTAGCCATTATTTTTTGTTAGCCTCGTAAATATTTTTGTAGTCAACTATAAAATCTGCGATTGAAGATATTTCATTTAAATCAAAGGATGGAATCCTATAGTCTAAAAAAAGATCCGATACTATAGCTATGATATTTGAATCTTTTCTACATAATATTTTATTAGAAATATCTTTTCTATGAACTTCAATTTTTGGGTAATTCATATTTTTTAATCCCTCGATCAAAATAATATCAGTATCAGAACTAATTTGAGTAATTGCTTTATCTATACTAAAAATATTTTTTACATTTTCTGTAATAAGAGCAGATCGATGGTCATTAAAGATTAAGGTTTGATGTGCTCCAGCTTCTCTAATACGAAAACTATCTTTCCCAGGAATATCAATATCGAACTTATGATGAGCATGCTTTATTACTGAAACAACTAAACCCTTTTTTATTAATTGAGGAATTAACTTCTCAATTAAAGTTGTTTTTCCGCTACCACTATTTGCAGCACAAACCCCTATTATGCAGGGAGATTTAGTTACTTTCTGTTTCAATTTTTGCTAACTCGCTAAGGTTGTTAATATTTACAAAAGCTTTTTGATCTGAAAAATTAACTGCTTTATAATTATTTTCCTTAATCCATAATTCCATTTTTCTCCCTCCTGCACTAATAAAATCTTCTAAATTTTTCAAAAGAGAGCGATGACACAGCATAAATACAGGCTCTAAATGATTAAAAAGACTAGGCAATATTATAGTCGGACCTTTATCTTTAATATAAAAGCTTAATTTTTCCACTAAGTTTATTGGCAAGAATGGGCAGTCATTAGGGCAAAATTGTACCCAGTTTTTTTTTGCGTGAAATAATCCTGCTTGGATTCCAGCAAGGGGGCCAGTTTTATTTAAAATAAGGTCATCGAATTGAATATTTTTTGGAAATATTTTAATAGGCTGGTTTGTATTAATTGACACATTGGAAACTTGCTCTATTAATCTTTCATATACATGTTCAATTAAGGGTTTAGCATGTAACTTGATAAGAGATTTATTTGTGCCCATTCTTTTTGATTCCCCACCTGCCAGAATTACCCCTTCAATTTCAGTATTCAATTAACCACCTGTGTGAGACATAAATCTAACAACAGCAGGCTTAATATCAGAAAGATCAAACGTATGAGACTCTGGTTTAAGTTTCATACTGTTTATGATTGCCTCTATAATAGGCTCATCATCATGAGGATTAGCTTTGATTAATGGGAGTAGCTCAACTTTTTCTTCATGCCCAAGACATAGAAATAATTCACCTTTGCAGCTTATCCTGACTCGATTACAGCTATCGCAAAAGTTGTGGCTATGAGGCGATATCAAACCAATTTTCGTATTTGAGTCTTTAACTTGCCAATAATTAGCCGGTCCCCCAGTAGCAAAATTTGATTTTGATAATTTATAATAATTTTGCAGTGAAATTAATATGTCATCATTGCTAACAGAAGTTTCAGTTCTATCGTATTCAGTATTCCCAAGAGGCATCTCTTCAATAAATGAAATATCAAAACCAGAATCAATTGCAAAATCAACTAGATTAAAAATTTCATGCTCATTTAAAT
>Ga0075447_10001830_pt1 | contig 9838 bp, 10 predicted proteins | sample CoawatmetaG10DNA_FD_72352 | JGI IMG/M metagenome (GOLD analysis project Ga0075447, IMG submission 72352) | Marine microbial communities from the West Antarctic Peninsula - Coastal water metaG104-DNA | ecosystem: Environmental > Aquatic > Marine > Coastal | place: Atlantic Ocean: West Antarctic...
CAGCCAGACTGAAAGATGCGGCAACGAACAGCGGAGGCAGCCTAAGAAAAGAGCGCATATATTAACTATTCCAGGTCTTATTAATCCAAAGAATCAATGGTATTGGCTAAGGCTTCAAACCACAAGGTGCTAGATCCCAGTATGGGGCGTGTACTCGCTCAAATGTTAATGTCTTTTATGATGGTTGTTTGCTGTCGGAAATCTTTAACGGTTGAAGCGTTCAATCGGCGCATTTAGGGCTTGGGCGGTGGCTTGCATATCCTCGGAGATTTGTGCCGAGTGTTTCGCCAGCTCTGCGTTCTGATCGGAGACACACGCAAGAATGGTGATCTGCTGACAGTTATCGTCGTCGGCGTTCGCTTGCTGGTCTGACGCAGCAGCCATGTGTTGCCCCATCTCGTGAATTCCGGTGATCGTTTGGCTGGTGTCGTCAAGCGCCTGTTGGGTATCGACGATGTTTCCCACCCCGGTCTGATCAGCTGTGGCTCCGATCATGTCGTCGGCCTGTTGGGTAGACTGCGATTCCTCGGCTAGGCTGTCCACGGGATGGCTGATGTTGTGCGCAGTAGCGGCCAGCCGTTCAGTTACCTCGCGGAAGTTCTGCGCTTGAAGCGAGGCAGTGTGGCTTAGGCCTTTGACCCTCTGCATACCTCTAGCGGTATGGTGGCCATGTCAGCTTCATCGCGTTGGCGCCTCAAGGCTTGAGCGGATTGGCTAGTTGGCCGCCGTTCGAGTACGAAAATCATCATTACCAGAGTCAGGCCGGTGTCTAAGATACCGGGGCTATTCACTGCTTAGAAGCCTTTACAGGCTGTCGTTATAAATGCATCTCATAATAGATCCTGAGCTGACATTTCTTCTACCCTGATATTTTGGATTCGACACTCTTAAATTTTGGGCACAAAAAACCCTGAAAATCACTAGGATAATCAGGGTCTTAGGTCTTGCTAATTTGGTGGAGCCGGGGGGAAAGGCATCCAATTCGATAAAGCCTAGCAAAATCAACTGGTTAGAATTGAATTTGCTCTAAATTTGAGTGAGATTCATACCTCAGAATTCCTCTTAATAATAGGAGAGATTGGCAGTTTGTCAAGTTTTTGGTTGCGCTGTTGGTATTGAGTGACGCAGAAAACTGGACGCAGGTTCAACTCCTTATTTGAGGTTTGAACTGGCGTCTGAAAAATGGGGACAGATTTGGTTGATGAAGCCCGCGCCTTGCATGGCACGCTGAGTTGGCAAGATGAATATGAATAGCTTAAGTCGGCTTGTCTGATTTAGGGGAAGGTGACGGCGCAGTGCCAACTTTGGGCATGCCAAAGCCGGCTTTGTTTTTCTGAGCGAATGCGGCGTTGAGATCTACCGGACTGAGGTGAGACAGGCTGATCTTAAGGCCGAACTTCTTGAATACGGCTTCGAGGGTCGCAAGCGTCGGATTGCCGCTATCGACCTCGAGCTGCGATAGAGCCCGCTTCGAAATTTTACAGGCCATGGCGAAACGCTCTTGATTTACCCCCAGGATGCCGTTCAGCAGATCTCTTGAAATGTACTCGACGGCCAAGTCAAACAGCTCATCACCCTGTCCGGCCATCGACCAGATTTCGCCAAGACGGCCAAGCACGAACTCATGTCTCAGGTATGCACCGTTCTCGGTAACGTCACATACGGAGTAAATCGACTCTACGGGGTGACGCAGGATGCCCTGCTCGGTAACTTCGCGGTCAAAGCGGGGCATCCATAGGCTGGGTTTGTGCTCACCGTCATCAATCAGCGCCAACGCATCTGTAGAGATAGTATTCATGCCGACCTCAGTGATTGCGCGGTAATACTGGAACTCGGCTCTCAGAATGCCCTTGTTGACGGCTGCCGCGCGGTTTCTGGAAAATTTTACGAACCAGTGCTGCTTGGTCTGCTCAGCCGATAGCGTGGCCTCGGCAAACATCAACCCGTTGTGGTCTTCCGCCAGCAGCAGCTTGGGCGCTTCACCGCCAGCCCCAGTGGCACCGCCGATGGCAGCACCTTGCTCATAGGCATACTCCAGGAAATCCGTATTGCGCTCGGCCACCTCTGTGCGGGTAAAGCCCATGGGCTCGCCTTCATCAAGGTAGGGCAGCGACTGTTTGATCCGCATGTGGTCGATAGGTGATGGCGTAAACCGCTCCAGAAGGAAGGCCGGATAGCCCTCAGAGGTATGGATGTTCATGTCCAAGCGATGCACTACGCTCACGGAGTGCTCGAGGTAGGAGCTTTCGTATTCCATATTGTTGAGGTAGAAGCTGGTCAGGTAGCCAGTGATGCAGCCTCCCTCACGGGGATTCAAGGGAGTCTCGAATTTCAGGCTGTAGGCGTCTTGCCAGGCACCATCAGCGAATACTTCAACGGTGAGTTCTTTGGCCATAATCAAACCAGTAGTTGGCGCAATATAATGCGTTGAGTAATGACGGGTGATTCATTCTGGCGCATTAAAGTGCGCTAGATGTGTGCGCCGTACTATGATGCAGGGAGGTGTATACGGAACTAGGGACGATTCATGTTCATGGCTTCATCTTCTCAGGAGTTGAAGCCTCCGCGAAACCCAGGCCGGTTCAGATAGCGGAGTTACTGAATACTCGACCGCGTGAGACATTGGGCTGGAAGTTTCCTGTCGAAGTGCTGGTGGAATACCTTCAGCTCTCGCAGAGCAATAACCTGAGTACTATCAACTGATGTTGCACTTAGACCTGGAGACCGCCATGCCTGCATCGAAAGCTACAATCGTACCGCGCTCTATGACTGGCTATCGCATTACCTGTTCGACTCGATCGAGCAGGTTCAGGACTTCGCTACACGCTGGTTCTGGATGTACAATAATGAACGGCCAAACATGGTCTTGGGTGGTATCACGCCACAACAGAAGTTGTGCCATGGTGGTGGCCTGACCCTACTTCTGATCCCCTATAAATGAGGGGATTACCGATCGAAACAAAAAGCGGAGCTCAATAAGGTAATGAGTTACTATGATTCTTTTCAAGTATGGGTTCGTGATCTTGACACATGGATAAATATTGATGCTATCAATAGATATCACGAAGAGGAAATGAGAGAAAAAGAGCGAAATACCGAATTTGACAAAATAGGGGATATTTTCCTTGTTGGCGAGAACTCTATAAAATCCACCCTGATGCGATCCTCTAAGCTCGAACCGTCCGAATGGAGGTGGGCTATCCATCAAGCAGAAATGTCTTTGAGTGTATCGGTATCTGGCCCTGCTCTAGAACAAGAGCTAGTCCGTGCGCTTATCGAACTTGGACGAGCATATGCTATTGCGAGATATGCAAAATGGGAGAAAATCCCATATTCATCAGCGCTGACTGCGAGCGTCCCACTTGGATTCAAAGCACTGCTTAACCAGTATCTAATTGGACAAGGCCTGCTAAAGGCGCCTAATTCTCGCGAGCGAGTGCTATATGCTCTAGCTGATAAGCAGGGCGATGATGAAATAATTGCATATGATAAGGTTGGTATTATCCAAGAGATGATTCATAGTTTAGCTTATGATGTATTCGGTGTGCATGGCCCTGCTTCCCTGCGCCGTAATGCGACCCGAACCATGCTGTCCCTAGCGAGGCTACACTATTCGCTAGAAGAACTTCGTTTAAATAGCTTCAGTGATGTAGCCAAGCTATTATCCAGTTATGCGAATGCACGTAAACCCACAATGCTGAATGAAAAAGAATATATTACTCCAGGTCGACACATTCGTAACTGGCGACTCCGCCATCTCCGGCCTTTGACTGACTTATTTGTTTATTCCATTCGCGGAACTCTTAATAGAGGGATAAACCACAACATTCATGGTGTAGAAATACAGAGAGAGGCTGCTGTAAATGAGCTTGCGCTTACACACGCTGAAATCTTGCTGATGGGCAGACGAGAAGGTGGGATTATTCGCCGATGATCAGGGTGTATCGGTTTCATGGGCCGGGGCAGGATGCAGAAGCGGCATCCCCTTTTTTATTACGCAAGCGCAAGCTAAAGCGCCATAAAGAATTTTATTTTCTTGCCGCGGACGAGTCCACTATCACTGACATAAATGGCACACGGCCTATTGAAGAATTCAAGAGTTTAAGCTGTAACTCAGCTGTGACAGCTACGAAGATAGAGGCCGATCTCGTCGCTCTCGCCAACCCGGGTCTACGACCCCCATACGCGATTGAAGATATGTTCCCGTGGCTGCCAAGGCGTTCCTTCGTCCCTGATTCAGTAGTTGGATTTAATTCACTCAAGCAGATACTTAAAAAGTATGGAAATCATTTTGTTTCAGCATCTGATTATTGCGACATGGCGTGGAATAGGGTCTGCAATTCATTAAGGCGGAAGACAACCCTGGACCAGCGATTCCAACTGGCATGGCACCATCCGATACAGGACGTTTTCATTCTGGAGGAAAATCGCCCTGATCGCAGCGTAATAGCTCTCGATGTTAATTCGATGTACTCATCCTGTATGCAACATGAAGTTCCCCACCCGGCAGATATCCGCAGAATAGATCTTTACAGGGATTATAAAGCGGGTGAGTTGCTGTCTGCAGGGCTGTACCGCTGTCATTTAAGCCAACCTTGCACTGATTTTATCAGGAAATATAATCCATTCACCGTATACTTTTATGGCCGACGACTCAGAGCCTCACTGAATGAAAAGATTGAGGTGGATCTCAATGAATTTGAGGTTGACTACTTTTCTCAGCATTTTGCGGACATTTATATCGAAGATGCAGTTGTCTCGGGCAAGGTAGTCCCCCATCCACTCGCCAAAGAGTCCAAACGAGCATTTTTGCGTAGGAAGAATTATCGTTTTCAGGGCAACAAGCCACTTGCAGACCGGGAGAAACACTTGGCGACATTGCTATCATCATGTAGCAGTAGACCTCGAACAATTGAGGAAAGCTTCTTCAGCCGAAAAGATGCCATGGCAATGCTATCTACCACACTTGGAATTATGCCTCCTTTCGACGAACCAGAAGCGGCTACCGATATTTGGCTAAATAGAATTAAGAATACCAAATTCAGCGTGGGTTCAGGTGGGTTTAGGGTTGTTATCCCAAATCAGAACGACCATGCTACTTGTTTCATGCTCACCCAGCGCGTTGTGGCTCACGGGCGGATCCATCTCCTCAAACTGATGGAGAGAGTGCTAAAGCTTAATCCCGACGTAGATATCTGTTATGTAAACATCGATTCCGTTCACTTATCTGTCTTAACTTCTGAATTGGATAACATTCTTGAACTCCTACAAGCCGAAGCTTCCGAAGAGATGGGTGCGTTTAAAATAGAAGCGGTCACAGCGCATGGGCTGTGGCTAGAACCAGGGAGATATTGGTTGTACTCTAAAAATGTCGAGAAGTTTAGGAATCGTAGTATTGGTAGTGCGGAGAAACCGTTCCAAGAGTGCTCTTTCCATGTGACAAGCAGAGAAATTGATAACTTACACATTCCGATAAGGAAGCTGATCCGGATGGAAAGCTCAATGTCTCACCTTCGGACATTATACAAATGTCATAACGGTTTAGTTAGACAAAGACTCATTGAACTTAATAGCGGATCCTCATTCTCAAAAACGCTTGATCTGCTCGAAAGCAGCCGTAGGTCAGATACGACTTTGCGCTTAGAGGCATTTCAAAGACTGAAGCATCAAATAGGTCAAGCCTGCTTCGCTGCCTCGGAGCAGGCCTGGGATCCATCATAAAGTGGTGCGGAGCACCCCCGACAGGGGCGTGTTCGAAGAACACTCGCTGCAGAAACGGACGAGCCGGGCAGATTCTGCATTCATTTTTTAGCATGAAATTATATGAAATAGCAACATTGCCCTTGCTCAGTGCGCATTTTGGAGAAGCTTAGCTACCCCGAAAAGACGAAAAGGGGTCAAGTACATTTATTCCAGCGTTTTGATTTATGACACAAGGAGGGCGGGTTATGACCGAGCAGGTAGGTGAGCTGGTTGATGCAGTAAGGAAAGGCGATCGGGCTGTGATCAGGGGGCTGCTGGATAGCGGCACAGAAATAGCGTCTGAAGCATTGAGCGGCCCGGCTTTTCAGCTGGCGCTGGATTCAGGTTTCAAAAACATTGCCTCGCTATTGCTTGCGGATAGACGGTTCGATCCTGATGCGAACGACGGTGAGCCGTTAAGGCATGCGATCAGACTAGGCTATCTGGATCTGGCGACCGCTTTGCTCGAAGCCGGTGCCAATCCCAATATCCGCGGTGAAGACTCCAGCAGCGCAATGCTCATGTCGCTCGAGTATGAATATTACGATCTGGCCCGGCTGATGATTGACAAGGGTGCCGAGGTCAATATTCGCAACCAGCGCGGCTGGACGCCGTTGATATGGGCTGCCATCAAGGGCTATCGAGGGATCGTCGAGTTTCTGATAGAGATGGGTGCTGACATCCATGTCTGCAATAACGATGGATGGAATGCCCTGACCGGCGCCTACTTCAAACAGCGAACGGATATCGTGGATTTGTTGGTAGCCAAGGATGCCAGTTTTGGCAGGAAGTACAGTGAAGCTGCACTGCTGTCTGCCTATGAGCAAGGCCTTTACAGCCTGGTGGCCCAGCTTGTTGAAGAGGGCACCAATTGCAATTTGGTGGACGCCGACGGTGACCCCCTGTTGATCCTGGCGACCAGGCGTGGGGATCAGGACATTGTCGAACTGTTGCTGAAGCATGGCGCCGATGCGAATTGCCGTACTGCACAGGGCCAGCCCGCTCTGAGTGTAGCCTTTAGCGAGCATCACTATGGGGTTGCCCGTCTTCTGATTCGCCATCATGCAGCGGTGAACATGTCAGACGTCGACGGGGAGTCGCCCTTAAGTCAAGCTGCACAAGCCGGACATGTTGAACTGTGCCAACAACTTCTGGAGGCGGGAGCAGCGGTCAACCACCAGACTAAAAAGGTTCCCAGTCCTTTGCATCTGGCGGTTAAAGGGGGGCATCTGGAAGCGGCCAAGGTGTTGGTAGCAGGTGGGGCCGATGTGAATCAGCACAACGGGAAGGGGCAGCGTGCGCTGTCGGTTGCTAAGTTAAGTAAGCAGCAGGAGATGTCTGACTTCCTGCATGCTCAGGGTGCACTCGATGATGATCGACCACTCCTTAGTTTTTGATTCCGTTCGTCGCGGCTATCTCGAGTTCGCAGAAGCGTCCAATGAAGAGATTATCGACTATTTCTCGGCGATTGAGCCCGAATCGGCAGCTGGGCATGCCAGCCACATCAAGGGGATTCTGTTTGAGCAAGCCTATGTGGATGTACTCGCAACAGAGGGTATAGAGACGCAGATTTTTGAGGCCACCAACCACCCGATCACCGATTTAGCCATCTTGCAGGATGGCGGGGTGATCAACGAACTGCAGCTCAAGGCCACCGACAGTGCCGGCTATGTGACTGCGGCTATTGAGGACTATCCGGACGTGGACTTTGTGGTTACTTCCGAAGTTGCTTTGCAGCTGGGTAGCGAGCTGGTCATCGACTCCGGTATTGAGAACGCTGTACTGGATCAAGCGGTCAGCGACACCCTTTTTTCCGAAGCTGTCAGCCCGCTCTCTGCACTTGGGTGGCTTTTCGGCCTGCCGTTCTAAATCTACAAGTGACAGGGGATGCGGTTATGAATTCATTGGATAGTAAAATCAATACCCACTTCCCGGGGCTGGTGGCGCGCAAGGACTTGGTGAAAACGGTCAAAGGTAATGCCATCATGCCTTCCTATGTGCTGGAGTACCCGGTGTTTTTCAAGATAGTTGTCACTGTTTGGATGCTACGCAGCTTGCTTCATAGGCTGTTCCTTTGCTGGGTTCAACGTCGTCGGCCCAACAGGCTCGCAGTTTCTGACGGGGCGTGTACCCCAGCGTGACGGCACACTCTGTTTGGCCTGCTCCAATACCCGCTTGCGCTGCTCCAGCAGCACAGCATCGTTGCCGCTATGGCGTTGCTCCGGTGTCACGAAGCGCAGCTTGCTGTGCCGATGCTCGATGTTGTACCACCGAACGAACCGGTCTACCCATATCCGAGCCTCGAATGCCAAGGCGTGCCACCGAGGGCAAACTCTGCGTGGACGCAACTTGTGCGACTTTGAAATAGTGTTAAAGAATACGTATCGGGTTAGCTCAAATAGATGGTCAAAAAAAGCCTGGCCAATATGGATCGATATCTTATATTTTGGCTAGGGAAACGCTGATCAATTCAGCTTGCCGTCGTCTTTCGATATAATTATGACCCCGTTGCGCACTGACCAGGATCCACCATGAAGCAGACGAGTTTCGCCCAGGCAGAGTTCGCCGCCAAGAAAAAGACCACCCGGCGGGAGCGGCTTTTGGCTGAAATGGAACAAGTGGTTCCCTGGTCGCGACTCCTTGACGTGCTGCAGCCGCATTACTATCCCGACTCCAAAGGTAAGCGCGGTCGCCCGCCGAGGCCCTTGAACCGCATGCTGCGCATGTACTTTGCCCAACAGTGGTACGCCTTGGCAGATGAGGCGCTTGAAGATGCTATTTATGACAGTCAGGCCCTTCGCAACTTTGTTGGCGTTGATCTGTCGATAGAGTCTGTACCGGACGCGACCACGCTGTTGAAATTCCGGCACCTGCTGGAAGAGCGATCCTTGACGAGGGTGATCTTCGAGGAGATCAATAGATACTTGGCCGAGAAGGGCATGTTGATGCGTGAAGGTACCATCGTAGACGCTACGATCATTGCTGCCCCACCGTCGACCAAGAACCGAGCAAAGGCGCGCGATCCCGAGATGCACCAAACCAAAAAGGGGAACCAGTGGCACTTCGGCATGAAGGCCCATATTGGAGTAGATGCTGCCTCCGGACTGGTTCACAGCCTCACGGGCACAGCTGCCAACGTGGCGGACATCGTAGAGTCCAGGCATCTACTGCACGGTGATAAAGCTGTTGCCTACGGCGACGCCGGCTATACAGGCGTAGCCAAGCGTGATGAGTTCAAGGACTCGAGTGTGACCTGGCTCGTTGCTGAGAAGCGCGGCAAGCTCAAGAAGATGGCGGTGGGCATGCGCAAAGAACTCACCATCCAGCTGGAGCATGCAAAGGCCCAGCTGCGGTCGAAGGTTGAACACCCGTTCCATGTCATCAAAAACCTGTTCCGACATCGCAAAGTCCGTTACCGAGGATTATTAAAGAACACAGCTCAGCTATTTACCTTGTTCGGTTTGGCCAACCTGGTGCTTGCTCGACGGTTCAATCCGACGCCGTGCGCCTGAAGTCCGCCCAGACGGCGAAAATAGCGCGAGAACGGCGTGGAAGCGGCCATAAATCTGGATTTCATTGCAAACTACGGTGTCTTTTTGGACGCTGAATGTTCGAAATCAGTCCGGTTGCGTTTGTTTCTGGAGTCGCGCTGCTATTGTTCCGCGTGGTGCCGTTTAATCAGCGCTTCCTTAAGGGGCGAACTAATAACACTAAGCTATCAAATTGACACCAATGGTTCTACCAACAATGGCGCGCTTGATCTTGATAAAGCTATGCTCAGGTTGCTGTCGACGAGGCCCATACCGTCAGTAGCTTTGCCGAACATGGCGTTCTCTGGTCTATACGTAAAGCTTGAGGATGCCGCCCGGCATATCTACCAGCTTAAGATTATAGTGTTTGGGCTGTCATGATTGACTGGCCGCTCCTGGCCCAGAGTGTGTAAAAACGTCCTGACAAATCCTTGCTATGATTTCTGGCAATTCCATCGCAAGGGAATCCCATGAAACGGTTTATCCAGGGTGAACACCGAGGTCAAAGCACCTTGCTTCCCGAAAGCCTCGACGACTACGTCAGCGATACCAATCCAGTGCGCGTG
>Ga0075447_10001842_pt1 | contig 9798 bp, 7 predicted proteins | sample CoawatmetaG10DNA_FD_72352 | JGI IMG/M metagenome (GOLD analysis project Ga0075447, IMG submission 72352) | Marine microbial communities from the West Antarctic Peninsula - Coastal water metaG104-DNA | ecosystem: Environmental > Aquatic > Marine > Coastal | place: Atlantic Ocean: West Antarctic...
TAACTCCAGATATTTTTAATATTCTTAAAAATGTTAAACCTGATAAAAACGAAGAAATACAACTTACCAATGCTCTAAAAATTCAAGCAAAACAGGGCAAAGTTATCGCATATAAATTCAATGGTAAGCGTTTTGATTGTGGCAGCATTAGAGGTTACTTAGAAGCAACCAATTATTTCGCTAATAAGTTGAATATAAATAGCTAATTGTTATATTAACTATTAATTATTTCTTATTAAGACCGCTACTTTCGATACTATCAAAGTCTTTTATTGTTAGAAGAGATTCTGGCACAATTTGACTGATTATCTTATAAATTTTTTGCGTATCCGAATTCACTGCAGCTTCATTGAGTTGGACTAAAATTGGATCTAATTTATCCCAACTTATCATTTTTTCTTTTGCACGCATAATCAATTTATGCTCAGTAGAATCAAAATCGCCATCAATTAAAAGTTCTTCATAAAGTTTTTCACCAGGCCTTAATCCAGTATATTGAATTTCAATATCACCATTTGGATGATTCTCGTCAAGGACCTGTAAGCCACTTAATTGAATCATTTTTACAGCTAAATCATAAATTCGAATAGGTTCCCCCATATCCAGCAAAAATACTTCTCCGCCATCTCCTAATGAACCTGCCTGAATAACTAATTCAACTGCCTCAGGTATAGTCATAAAATATCGAACTATATCAGAATGGGTAACTGTTATAGGTCCGCCAGTTTTTATTTGCTTTTTGAAAAGAGGTATTACCGACCCACTTGAGTCGAGCACATTGCCAAAACGCACCATATTTAAGCAGGTGTTATGCTGTTGTTGAGCAAGTGCCTGTAAAATTAATTCAGCAATACGCTTACTCGCACCCATAACACTAGTTGGCCTAACTGCCTTATCAGTTGAAATCAAAACAAAAGTCTCAACATTTTCAGATATCGCCTCTTCTGCTACTATCTTTGTTCCTAAAGCATTATTGAGTATCCCCTGTGATGGATTATATTCAACTAGAGGCACATGTTTATATGCTGCAGCATGGTAAATTGTTTGCACCCCATAATATTTAAAAATTACTTTTACTCTCTGTCGCTCAACAACAGATCCAATAACAGGAACAACTTCTATACCAGCTATAGCATCATTCATTAGTTCTTGGTGAATTAAATAAAGAGAAGGCTCACTAATATCATAAAGGATCAATTTTTTGGGTTTTAAAAATAATATCTGTCGACAAAGCTCTGAACCTATTGAGCCTCCAGCACCTGTTACTAAAACTATTTTGTTTTCAATATTTTTTTTAATAAGATTTTTATTTGGGCTGACTGAATCTCTACCCAATAAATCTAATAAATCAATTTCCAATAAATCATTAATTTTTACCTTACCCTGAGCCAAATCTGAGACACTAGGAAGTGAGCGTACTATAACTGGATAGTCCTCTAAATAATTAATAATTTCATTACGACAAAAACGTGATAATGAAGGAATAGATAGTAGCACCTCTGTAATATTTTTACTCTTAATTAATTCCTTCAAATCATTACGAGAATATACCACTAGACCATTAATTAAGTGATGATAGATATTACTATCATCATCGATAAAAGCCACTAGCTTATAATCTTTTGACTCGGCCAAAGCATTAGACAATTGTCTGCCCGCTTCACCGGCACCAAATATTAGAACATTATTATGTACATTTACTTCCAATAAAAACCAACGGGCCAATAAGCGTGAACTACTCAGTACTAGTATCAATAATAACCAATTAATAAAAATCACAGGGCCAGGAATGCCATTTATAGCAATCATAAAGGCTACTAAAGTCCATAAAATTGAATACAAAGAGACAGCTTGAGCAATCCGCCAAAGCGATTCAAAACTCATATAACGAATCATCTCAAGATAAAGTCCAAAGTAGACGAATATCGGCAAACCCAGTATAGGTGAAATAAATATTACAAACATGAGAGCACTATCTCCAGCTGGGTAATAAAAATAACCCAAGTGCATATAATATGCAATAAATGTGCTGCCAATAATAGCAAAAATATCAAACAAAAATATTAAAGCTTGCTTATTTTTTCTGGAAAGTTTAAGTAAGATTTGAATCATTCCTAGCATTATAGTTGACAAGTAAACATACACACTCTAGACAAATTATTTAAATTAAACAAAATCATTAACAATCTTTTACTTGAAACATTTGAAACCTAATCAAAAAGATGGGCAAACATTACCCAGCCTTATCAAAGTGCGTCATGCTCTAGAGGGTGAAAATCATTTATATTCATAGAGTTATTTAAGTCTAATAATTCATAACTTTTCACAGTAAACAGATTTTTTTTATTGATTATATAGGAAGAAATTTTTAAACATATCACAAGTCCTATCGGTAAATTACTTTTAATACAAAGAATATCTTCTTTATCTATATTGCGTGATAACGGTAAACAAATGGTAATCCATTTAGTAACTTTAATTATTCGTACAAAACTCATCCTTTTAGTTTTCATATCAATCATTACTAAACCATTTTTATTCTCTAGTTGACGGTTTATTTTTTCTTTGTCCCATAAAATATTATTACTGATTGATTTGATGAGATTCTCTTGAATAGGGCTTTCAAGCTCAGAAAAAAATTGTGGAAATTGCTTATAACTGATTACTGTTATGACGCTGCTTACTTTTTGTGAAAAATTCATCTGAATACTAGATAGCTCAACATTAATAAAACCTCTTGTATGAAAACCAGCACTTTTATGCACAAGCTTTGCTTCCTCGCGGCGTACAAGAAAGTACACATCATATATTTTCTGCATCTTTAACATTGTTCTTAGATAACTATATATTTTTATATATGCCAACCCATCTCGAGCTCCAGGAACAACATATAAATTCTCCCAATACACAAAAGTTTTTTGTGTTTTATCAGTTTTTTTGAGTCGATATGTAAATGTAGATATTGCAACAATTATTTCGTCTTCTAGAACCAAAAGCGTAAAACCAGTTTCATTATTTAAATGTAAGTAGTCTGGACTAACAGAAGTATGATATTTACTATGCTCATTCAGTAATCTTAAGCAAGCAGCATAATCATCTTCATTAGCAAGACGAATAACTTTTGGTATAGATTTTGAAATCGGCAAAATAAATTGACCTATCTCATTACTATACTTTGTATGCATCTTCATAATAGGCTCAGAAAAGTTCCAAGCTAGGATTAGGACATAATCAGGTTTCATTTCATAAAGTACATCAGAAGATAAAACAGGTATGTGGGTAATAGGTGTAAATAATCCTTGCTTGAGTGGATTATCATCTACAATAAAATCAAGAACAGTCTCATCCAAGCCAAAATGAGCCATAAGTGTTGTTGCTTTTGTGGGTGCACCAAAACCTGCAATTTTTTTACCATCAGCTTTTAGTGACTGAATTAAGATCTGCAACTCTTCACGAGCTTTATTAATTTTAGTATCTAATTTAGATAAAGTTTCTGCCCTATCAAGTCCCAACTTATGCTCCAGTTTAATCAATTTATCAACTGAGTTATCTCGTTTAAGCGGCCCCCCTTTTTTTTGAACCATGACTCGGATTGAACCACCTTGAGGAGAGATGCGTTCAACAGAAATTACCTCCATCTCCACTCTATCAAACAATCTATCAAACGGCGCCACCGTATGATAGTCAAGATGCTCATGATAGATTGTATCAAACCAGATATTATTATAAACATCTACTAAATAACCAACCTCCAAAACAAAAATACCATCCTCAGCAAGCCAGTATTCAACCCCCTTCATCACATCAAATAAATCATCGATATGAGCACAAGCATTATGAGAGGTAATATATTTTACTGCACCATATTTTTCACGCAACACTAGTGCTAAATCATAACTAAAAAAATCAGCAACCGTCTCAATTCCATTTTTAGTTGCTTCGTCGGCAATAGATTTTGCTGGATCAATGCCTAAAACATGCATGCCTTTTTCTTCAAAAAATCTCAGACAAGTTCCATCGTTTGAACCAATGTCAACTACCAGATCGCCAGGCTGTAGTCCAAAAAAGTCAATCATCTTAGTAGCATAATTTTTTAGATGGCGCACAAAGTGTTGAGAGGTCGCAGATACGTAACTATAGTTTTTTTGATAGAGAATTTTTGGATCAACCACATGTCCTAGCTGAAAATGTTTACAATCTATACAAAAATAGAGATCCAGAGGGTAGGTTTTTTCATTTCTTCCCAACTCCTCTTTAGTCAGAAAATCATTGCCAGGAGGAGTTGGAGTAAGTGACATTACTCTTGTCAAAGAGGCTTCTCCACACATTCGGCATGTTTCGCGGAGATAGGTGTTACTCACAATACAATAGTATCTGGATCTATTAATAAAACACGACGAACATCTTCTTCATAAGTTTCTTGGTCACGTGGATTTCGACTCATCGCTAAAAGATCACAATCTTCTAAAAAAACTGTTGCATGGTCTTCCATTGGAGGAGTAAAAATTAATTCTCCTGCTTTCACCTTAACACACTTCAATTCCTCTTCACTTCCGGTTGGACGATAATAGTAATCAAAAGATCCAGATAATACATACATATAGTGCCAATCCGTCAAATGATAATGGTTAGAACGCACCACTCCTTTCTTAGAAGAAATAAGAGAAATATTCTTCATTGGAAAATTAACCAGGGATTGAATTGATCCTCTATCATCTTTATGGGCATCGTCTAGGTCAACCAACCCTGTTTTTGGCCACAAACTCTCATCATCTAGCTTAATATTTTTCCAACTTTTCATGTGTAAATCCCTAAAAAAAATTAAATTAAAAAGTAAAAATTTCGTTGAGTAGTTTTGCTCTTTGCAAAATAATCTCTCTCTCCATCTTAACCTTGTCTTTATTATCCATAATGTTTATAAAATAATTGAACATTTCTTTAAACTGATCGATTTCTTCTCCATGCTCTATATTCATATTTCCATTCAGATCATGTAAATAATAGTTTGGCTTATAACCAGTTGATTTAGAAAATATCTTGTTTGTGAAAAGAGAACCATCTTTAGACCATAAATCAATCTCATTTTTATAAGCAACACCAACTGCCCATTCTAAATAAGCTGTCATTCCACTTGAGAGGCGCAAAATCGCTCGTCCTTCAGTATCAACTGATGACTTATCATTTTTAATTACCTCAGAAAACAGAACATTTACTTGTTGTCCAGGGTAAAGTGCCAATATTGCAGACGTAGTATAGCTCCCTAGATCCCAAAAAGCACCACCACAAAGCTGAGGTTTGTCACGAAAACCAGGAGCATCAAGTTCTGGAATACCAAATCTACATACAATAGAATTGAGCCCTTGGCTATCATCTACAAACTTTTTTACCCGCTTAAATTGAGTATGATGCAGATACATGAAAGCTTCAGTTAAAACTTTACCTTTCTCCGCAGCCAGCTCAAGAAGAGCTTGAGTTTCACCATAATCACAAGTTAGTGGCTTCTCACACCAAACGTGTTTGCCTGCATTGAGCGCCTTCTCTGTCATTCTAAAATGGAGACCAATAGGGGAAGAAATATATACAATATCCAAGTCAGTACATTTAAGCATCTCTTCTGGAGTGGGCCAACCATTGCAACCCCACTTTTCTGCAGACTCTATGACTGAACTGTGATTACGAGAACAAACACCTAATAAGTTAATTTCATCCATGGAAGCTAATATGGGTAAGATGCGATTTTTTGCATGATTCCCAAGCCCCCAAACAGCAATATTTAATTGACTCATCAGCTTACTCTTTATAAGAATTTGGCCCCTTCCAGCCTTTTACTATAGTCTGTCGAGCGCGTGCAATAGTCAAGGTATCTCCAGGTACCTCTTCAGTTATTGTTGAACCAGAAGCAATAGTAGCGTTACGGTTTACTTTTAAGGGTGCAACCAACTCACATCCAGATCCAATATAAGCATTTTTTTCAATATTTATGTGGTTAATTTCAACACCATTATGGTTGCAAAATATTGTACCTGCACCTACCGTAACGTTCTCTGCTAAATCAGCATCACCAATAAAGGATAGATGATTGATTCTACAGTTAGAGGCAATATTGGCATTTTTAACCTCAACAAAGTTACCAATCTGAACCTTGTCACCAACTTTGCTATTCGGACGAACCCTCCCAAATGGCCCAACAAAACTCTGCTCACCAATAACCGCATTATCAATCAGAGTGAAAGGATTAATCTCAGTACCTCTACCAATCTTACAATCTCGAAGAATGCAGTTAGCGCCAATCACAACATCATTTTCTAAGATCACATTACCCTCAATAACTACGTTTACATCTATCTTTACACCACTCCCACAACTAAGCTCTCCTCTAATATCTAGTCGATATGGGTCACTAACAATAACTCCATTAGCCATTAATTTATAAACCTTCTCAAGAAATTTACTGCGCTCTTTCTCTACTAAAGTTTTTATTTCTGAAATACTTTTATATTCCATACGATCAAACCCTCCTATGATAATGACAGTCTTGGACCAAATCTATAAGCAACAAATAATCCCGGTGAAACTGCAAGCACCGCTGCATAAGGTCCCATTTCAGGAGAGAGTGCAGACCAAAGAGTTAGCGGCAATATCCAGATCAAATTATATAAAACTACTCCAGCAGTAACCCTGAAATGGCTTCCAGTAATTCTAGCAAGATTTTGATAAGCATGACTTCGATGAGGTAAATACCATTTTTTCACAAGAATGACTCGCATGAATTGAGTAACTATTATATCCGCAAAGAAATAAGCCAAAACAACTAACCAAGTCCAGATAGTTAAATCACCCACTTGGACGGTAACAAGAATAAGTGAGCCAAATAAATAACCCAGAAAAATACTTCCTGCATCTCCCATAAAGATTGAAGCTGGCGGCCAATTAAAAAGAAAAAACCCACAACTACTAGCAAATAATAATGCCATAACTATAATAAATTCTGATTCTGGGTGAGTTAATAACAGTACCCAAATCATCATGCCGGAGACGAATAATGCTGCTGAAATAGCCATTCCATCTATTCCATCCATAAAATTAGACCCATTCATCATCCAGACTAAGAATAATAATGTTAGGGGTATTGTTATAATAGAGGGAAGCCAGTCGAACATAAGAAGTGGCCCCCCATCAATACACAAAAAAGCCCACCCACTAAGTAAAAACTGAAATGTAAGTTTTTTCAGTGCCCGTATATTTTTTAGATCGTCTAAAAACCCAAACAGTGCTGCTGCTGCTCCACCAACTGCTATTAATAACAGCAGATTATTAGATAACTGATTTAACCATGAGTGATATATCATACCTACTATAAAAACCATTGAAAACACAATACCACCACCAACTGGGATAGGTTTTGTATGCAAAGTTCTGAAATTTGGATTTGACAAAATATTTTGACTTATGGCTATTTTTTTATACAAATAAGTACCAATAAAACTGATAAAAAAAAATATTATTAAAATATATATACTCATAAAAATTATAACTCCTTAAAAAGCCTCATAAACTTTTCAGCAGCTAGAGGAAAATCATATAATTCATCAAACTTTTGACGACCTATATTACCAATTTTTGTGACATATTCTAAATCTTTAGAGCAATATTTTATAAAATTTTCCAACTTATCACTATCTCCAATCTCAAAGGACTTCCCGCACCCAATACTCTCAATAACTCTTGCAATCTCACCATCAATATCTCCAATAAAAATTACCGGTTTGCTGGCAGCCAAAATACCATAAAATTTACTGGGTACAATAAAACCCTCCATGTTTGGATTCAAAGTAACCCAATGAATATCTGGAACACTTAAAGTCATAGATAAAAAGTCAAGTTCTTGAAAAGGTTTAAACAATACATTATTAAGATTTTGTTCTTCAGTATATTTTTTTACTCTATCTAATCCTACGCCAGAGCCAATAAAAAGAAATAAAATATTTGAATTAAATCTTAGTGTCGAAATAACAGGCAAAATGGTTGAAATATCATGGGCTACGCCTAAATTTCCAGAATAACCTATAACAAACTTTCCCTCCAACCCCCAATCTTTACGGAAATTGTTATCGGAAGTTAAAACCGGATATATTGCATCACCATGTGACCAATTCTCAATCAGACTGATATTTTTTGCACTCACACTTAAATTTACCAAATAATCAAACATTCTACTTCCAATAACTATATTTTTTTCTGCCCTCTTAAAAGTATAGTTTCTTAATTTTTTGAGCAAAATATTGATGATAGACGTTTTAGAAAAAAGTCCTGCAGAAACTGCTACCTCTGGAAATAAATCAAATATCCAGTTAACAACAACACCTTTTTTTAATCTTATCAACGGATACGCAACTACATTAAACAAGGGGGGTTCAGTCAGTAAAACAACAATATCCCCTTTTTTTACTATTTGTAAAAGTCCTATCATTAATGATAAGTCCAAAGTAATGTAATCAATAACCCTCTTTATATAACCCTTTCTACCAAAATTTGAAGACCAAACTCTATGAACATTAACACCATTAATAACCTCTTTATTTAATAACGCTTCATCATATCTATAGCGCAGTTTTCTACTAGTAATAACTGAAACATTTAAACCATTAGAGGAAATAAAAAAAGACAAATCGGTTAACATTTGACTTCCTGCAGAATTATCAGGATAAAAATAACTATGCACAAATATAATTTTTTTATTACGGGAATTGGATTTTTTCATGAAATTTATTATCAAAGTCTAATGAGTTATAACACTTCTGAAATACTTTATTAGAGCAGTTCTTCTGATTACATGGCCGACACTCCAAATATTCATCTAATGACACCACATGCACATTATCACCAATAGGCTTAGATGTTTCAGGCAATGCAGGGCCAAATATTACAATTGAAGGTACATTAAAAGCAGCCGCAATATGTCCGCCAGCGCTATCCATTCCTACATATAGAGAGGAACTAGCAACCTCGACTATAAAATTCCTTAAGCTCCCTCTAAAAACTTTCAATCTGTTGCTATTAGCTACTTGAGGAATAGTAAGGATATTATTTATTAAATGTTCAATTTCTTTTGAATAGAATAACAATATGTCCTTATCACTTCTATTCAATAACGATAAGATTAATTCACTCGATTTTTCAATAGAAAGCAACCTTAATGGAGCACTCGCTCCCAAATGTAAGGCAATAAAAGTGTTTTTATTATTTTTATAATCTACCTCTGAACTTGAAAGCCATAATATAGGCCTGAATTTAGATAGCTCAATCTTACTTCCTAAATAAAGGGCAATTTGATGGTGGTGGAACATAACATGCTCTAGTTTGCCTCTGTCAGCAATTTTATGAGTAAGCAGCCAACCTCCTCCAGAAAAGGAAAAGCCAACCCTCTTATATATTCCAGCTAGACTCATAATAACAATATTTCTAAAGTCCCCCCTAGCATCAATTGCAAGATCAAATTTTTGCCTCTTTAAAAAAATAATTTTTTTGAAAAGACTAAAAAAGTCTTTCTTCTCCTTAACAACCCAAGGTGCATCATATGTACAATAAAAATCAACTAGATTAGGGTTATTCAATAATATTTGTTCTGTCCAACTGCCAGACATAAGGGTAATAAGGGCGTTTGGGTATATTTTCTTTAATTCAACTAACAATGGAGTTAGCATTACAATATCACCGATGAGATGGAGATCAACCAACAATATTTTATTTATTGGCGCATGATTATCCATAAACTTATTTTTATTCCATATTTTCCCG